>Ga0180217_1001092_pt1 | contig 32597 bp, 31 predicted proteins | sample eDN3rd37CBELigOP_FD_128521 | JGI IMG/M metagenome (GOLD analysis project Ga0180217, IMG submission 128521) | Enriched Organic Plus compost microbial communities from Emeryville, California, USA - eDNA 3rd pass 37_C BE-Lig OP (version 2) (version 2) ... | reverse complement strand
TTCCGCGTCCGGATAAGAGTCGGCGGGGAGCCCCAGCTTCTTCTGCGCGTCCTTTACGGCTGAGCGCGTCTGCGAGCCGAGGATGCCGTCGATCTTGCCCACGTCGTAGCCGCGCCGCGTGAGAATCTGTTGCAGTTCGCGAATCTCGTTGTAGCCGAGCGAAGGAATCGCTTTCGCATCGCCGCTCACCCGCGGCGCGCCGGCAAGCCGCGTGCCGAAATAAGCGGCCGTCGTCGCATAGACGAGCGACTGATTCCATTCGAGATAGACCTTGAAGTTCGGATACGCGAGAAACGCCGGACCATACCGCCCCATCGGCAGCACGAGCGACGCCGGCAGATTGTCCGAAGGCAGCGAGCCGCTCGCCGCGCGCACGCCCCACGCCACCCACTGCGACCGCGGATGTTGAATTTCCAGGTCGGCTTGGTCCCACGGCAGGTTCTGTGGCACGCGTACTTCTTGCAGCCACGGCTCGCCGCGCCGCCAGCCGAGCTTCTGCATGTAGTTCGCGGCTGAAGCGAGCGCGTCCGCCGAGCTGCGGATGAGATCGCGCCGGCCGTCGCCGTCGAAGTCGACGGCGTATTCGAGATAGTGCGTCGGCAGGAATTGCAGTTGCCCGAGCTCGCCCGCGAACGGCCCGATCATGCTCTCCGGCGACTGGTCACCGCGCTGGATGATCTTCAGCGACGCGAGCAGTTGCTCGCGAAAAAGCTCCGGCCGCCGGCAATCGAACGCGAGCGTCGTCACCGACCGGAGCGTCGGGATCTTGCCCATATAGCCGCCGAAGTCCGTCTCCAGCCCCCAGAAGGCGGCGATCACCGGGCCCGGCACGCCGAACTGCTGTTCGATGCGCTGGAACAGCGCGGCGTTCTGCTTGAGCCGTTGCGCGCCCTGGCCGAGCCGGTAGCCCTCGACCATGCGCCCGGAGAATTCGAGAAACGTCTGCGAGAAGACCTTCTGCCCCCGGTCGCGCCGCACGACCTCCTGATCGAACACGAGGAACGGTGCCGCCGCATCGAGCGTCGCGCGGGAAACACCCTTGCTCTCCGCCTCCTGCTTGAAGTCCGCGAGCCAGCGATCGAAATTGCCGCCGCATTGCTGCGCCGCCGCCTCGCCCGCCGGAGCCAGCGCAGACATCGCGAACAGGATTCCGATCAATGTCTTCTTCATTGCAAGACCTCGCTAAGCGCGCCCGAAAGCCGCGCGCAACATAAAGGATGATCCAAGGTAGAAATATGGTCCGCGACGGGCGACGAGCGCTCCCCCAAACCGGCGTATCCCATTCCACCGGAGCCAGCGGCCAATGACAAGGGACGCAAGGAAGCAGGACTTCCCGGTGAGCCAGGTTCGGCGATACCTCGAACCCGGCCCCATCGTGCTGGTATCTTCCGCGCATGATGGACGGTCGAACATCATGACGATGGGCTGGCACACTGTCATGGAGTTCACACCGGCGCTCGTCGGCTGCGTCATCGCGGGCAGCAACTACAGCTTCCGCCTCATCCGCGAGAGCGGCGAATGCGTCATCAATCTGCCGACGACGGCCTTGACCGATACCGTCGTTGCGATCGGCAACACCACGGGGAAGGAGATCGACAAATTCCGGGAGTTCGGCCTCACCGCCGAAGAAGCGCGCGAGGTGAACGCGCCGCTCGTCCGCGAGTGCCACGCGAATTTCGAATGCCGTCTTTATGACGATGCGCTCGTCGCCGAGTACAACTTCTTCATCTTCGAGGTCGTGCGGGCGCACGTGGCGCCCTCGCCGAAGCATCCGCAAACGCTGCACTACACGGGCGACGGCGTGTTCATGGTCGCCGGCAGGATTATCAGCCGCCGCTCGCAGTTCCGGCCGGGCATGTTGTGAACGCCGGACGGCGCTCCGTTGGCGCTACTTGATCAGCGCGCATCCGACCCGCGCGCCCGCGCCGCCGATCGGCTGCGTCAGGTGGTCATCCGGGTTGGCATGAAAAATGATCGCCGAGCCGTCCTCGTCTTCGAGGTTCACCTTCCCGCCCGAGAGCGACACGCCGGCGACCAGGATCTCCGCCTGCGATGAACCGTCCGCCTGCGCATAGATGTTCGGCAGGTCGGAAGGATGCGGCCCCTTCGGATTGAGGAAGCCGTGCTCCTTCCCTTCCGGATTGATGTGTCCCTTCGATTTCGTGAACTCGCTGTGGTCGGAGCAGTCGCCGTGCTCGTGAAAATGCACGCCATGCCAGCCGGGTGAGAGCGCGCCTTTCTCGAGTCCGATCCGCAGCACGATTCCGTGCGGTCCCTGCTTGATCTGCACCGTGCCGATTTTCTCGCCCTTGCCGCCGATCACCTCGGCGCTCTGCTCCTGGGCCACGGCCATGCCGGCGATGAGCCCCGTAGCCACCAGCGTGTATGCGAACTTGCGCAGCATGCGCACCTCCTGTGGCGGTGTTCGCATGCAGAAGCGCTGCCGGCGCCGATGGTTCCATGGCATCGCCGCTTGCGGACGCGATGGATCCGGCGCGCGCGAGGAAATCACGCCGCCAGGACGGCCCGTAAGTCGATCAAATTGCGGAAAATTCCTATTCGGCCGCTTCCGCGCGCAGCGTGGCGAACGGGAGATCCAGCTTCTTCCAGACGGATACCAGCGCATCGACCAGTTGGCCGATCAGCTTCTCGTCGTGGAACGGCGTCGGCGTGATGCGCAGCCGCTCCGTCCCGCGCGACACGGTGGGGAAATTGATCGGCTGGATATAGATGCCGTGCTCCTCGAGCAGGAGATCGCTCGCCGTCTTGCACGGACCCGCCTCGTTCACCATCACCGGGATGATGTGCGTCTCCGTCGGCATCACCGGCAGGCCGGCGCGCACGAGCGCGTCTTTCGTCTTCTGCACCTGCGCCTGATGTTGCGCGCGCTCGATGCCGGAGTTCTTCAGATGCCGGATCGAGACCTGCGCGGCCGCCGCCACCGCCGGCGGCAATGCCGTCGTGAAGATGAACCCGGGCGCGAACGAACGCACCGCATCGATCACGGTCTGCGAGCCCGCGATATAGCCGCCGACCACGCCGAACGCCTTGCCGAGCGTACCCTCGATCACGTCGACGCGCTCCATCACGCCGTCGCGCTCGGCGATGCCGCCGCCGCGCGCGCCGTACATGCCGACCGCGTGCACCTCGTCGAGATAGGTCATCGCGTTGTAGCGTTGGGCAAGATCGCAGATCGCACCGATCGGCGCGACGTCACCGCCCATCGAATAGATGCTCTCGAACACGACGAGCTTCGGCCGGTCGCCGGCCGCCTGCAGCAATTCTTCCAGATGGGCGAGGTCGTTGTGGCGGAAGATCGCCTTCTCGCGCCCCGAGCGCCGCACGCCCTCGATCATCGAATTGTGGTTGCCGGCATCGGACAGGATGATGCAGTCGGGCAGAAGCTTCGCGATCGTGGCGATGCCTGTCTCGTTCGAGACATAGCCCGACGTGAACACGAGCCCCGCTTCCTTGCGGTGCAAGTCGGCGAGTTCCGATTCAAGATCGACGATCGCGCGGCTGTTGCCGGAAATGTTGCGCGTGCCGCCGGCGCCGACGCCGGTCTTGCGCGCGGTGTCGGTCATCGCCGCGATCACGTCCGGATGGCGGCCCATGCCGAGATAATCGTTCGAGCACCAGATCACGATCTCGCGCGGACCGGCGGGCGTATGCCACAGGGCTCGCGGATAGCGCACCGCGTCACGCTCGATCTGGGTGAACACCCGGTAGCGGCGCTCGGCTCGCAGTTCGTCCAGTGCCCGCGCGAACGCCTGTTCGTAATCCATCGAATCGCCCTGCCGCTTTCCGGAACGCTTCTAAAAACTTTGCCCCTAATGCGCCGTCCAGCGCAATCGGCTTCTGTGTCCTAGGGACCTAAAGTCGCGCGGCCGAACGACCATTGAGGCAGGTCAAGACTCTGGAGCACTTCCACACTGGCCTGCGAACTTTCTCTGGACAAACATGTCGATATGTCGGATATTATCGACAGAAATTGATCGGCCAGGGCTTTCGTATGGTCAAATCCCCTGATTTCGGCGATCCGGCAGCCATCGACGCCCTTTCGGCGCTCGCCAATCCGACGCGCCTCGCCGCATTCCGCCGCCTCGTGACAGCCGGCCCCGAAGGCATGCCTGCCGGCGAGATCGCCCGCCTGCTCAACGTGCCGCACAACACGATGTCCGGACATCTCGCCGAGCTTTCGCTCGCCGGCCTCGTCGATTCGCGCCGCGAAGGCCGCTCGATCATCTATGCCGCCAATCTCGACGGCCTCGCCTGGCTCGTCGGATTCCTTGTCGGCGATTGCTGCGGCGGCCGGCCCGACGCCTGCGGCGATGACCATCCGCTCCTTGCCCGCATTGCCGCGATCACCCAACGGGGAGTAACCGCCATGCCCGAGTCCCGCCCCTACAACGTCCTCATCCTCTGCACCGGCAATTCGGCCCGCTCGATCATGGCCGAAGCGATCCTGAAGAAGCTCGGTGCCGGCCGCTTCAACGCCTATTCCGCCGGCAGCCAGCCGAAGGGCGAAGTCCATCCGGAGGCGCGCGAGCTGCTCACCCAACTCGGCTATGATGTCTCCTGGGCGCGCTCGAAGAGCTGGGAGGAATTTGCAAAGCCCGGCGCCCCGCAGATGGATTTCGTCTTCACCGTCTGCGACGACGCCGCCGGCGAAGCCTGCCCGGTCTGGCCGGGCCAGCCCATGACCGCGCACTGGGGCATCGAGGACCCCGCGGCCGCCACCGGCACCCACGCCGAGATCCGCGCCGCCTTCGCTGACGCCTATCGCTATCTCTACAACCGCATCTCGATCTTCGTGTCGCTGCCGATCACGATGCTCGACAAGCTGACCTTGCAGGGCAAACTCATCGAGATCGGCGCCATGGAAGGCGCGACCGGCAAGGCACGCATCCCGCGGGCCGCCGCGGAATGAGGTCTCAACTGCTTGCCTCGGCTCTTTCTTTCCTCTCTCCCCGCTTGCGGGGAGAGGGTGGCGAGCATGGAGCGAGGCGACATGCGAGCCGGGAGAGTGGGGTGTCGTCTGCCGCTCGCTCGGCACCTTCTCCCCACTTGCGGGGACAAGGAAAAAAGAATGCGAGCGCGCTTGATGGCTACGCTTGATCGTCCTCCCCTCTCCGCCCGCCTCACCGCCGAACTCCTCGGCACGCTGCTGCTCGTCGCCGCCGTGGTCGGCTCCGGCATCATGGCCGAGCGATTGACGAAGGACATCGCCGTTGCGCTCCTCGCCAACACCGTCGCGACTGCCGCGATCCTCGTCGTCCTGATCACGATCTTCGCGCCCATCTCCGGCGCGCATTTCAATCCGGCGGTGAGCCTCGTCTTCGCGCTTCGGCGCGAGCTGACGCCGCGCGAACTCGTATTCTACGTTCCGGCGCAAGTGATCGGCGGCATCGCCGGCACCATCGTCGCCCACCTGATGTTCGACCTCGCGCCATTGCTGATCGGCCTGCAGGCCCGCAACGGCGGCTCGCAATGGTTCTCTGAAATCGTCGCCACTTTCGCGCTCGTGCTCGCAATCCTCGGCGGCGTGCGCTTCCGTCCCGACGCCGTGCCCTGGCTCGTCGGCCTCGTCATCGCTTCGGCATACTGGTTCACCGCGTCCACGAGCTTTGCGAACCCCGCCGTCACCATCGCCCGCGGTTTCACCACGACCTTCTCCGGCATTGCGATCGGCGACGTGCCCGGATTCGTGATCGCGGAATTCGCCGGCGCGGTCGTCGCGGCCGTCGCCGCCTTCTTCCTGTTCGCTCGCATGAAGCCCTGATCGGTTCGCCCTGCGCCCACGCATCTGCCCGATGACGGCACGCTCGCCATCCCGTATGGAAGCGCGCGGGTTTCAATCCATCGGGGCAATCGGGCATGACCGCGAAGAATCCTTCCGCCGAACTGATGCAACTCGTGAACGCGTTCCGCGCATCGCGCGCCGTTCACGTCGTCGCCGAGCTCGGCATCGCCGACCTGCTGAAAGACGGCCCACGCAAGGCGGAAGAGCTCGCGGCCGCGACCAGCACCCACCCCCGCGCGCTCTATCGCATTCTCCGCACGCTCGCCGCGGTCGGCGTCTTCCACGAAGGAAGCGAGCGCACCTTCTCGCTCACCGAAGTCGGCCAGTGCCTGCGCTCCGACGCGCCCGATCCCGTGTACGCCTGGACGAGGTTCGTCGGCCGCCCCTACTCCTGGCAGACCTGGGGTGAGTTGCTGCAAAGCGTGCGCACCGGCGAAAGCGTGTTCCGCCACGTGCACGGCTGCGAAGCCTTCGAGTATCGCGCGCGGCATCCGGAGGAGAACCTCCTCTACGACCGCGCCCAGGCGGAGATTTCCCGCGGCATCTCCGACGCGGTGGCGAAATCCTACGATTTCTCCGCGTTCAAGCGGGTCGTCGATGTCGGCGGCGGACAGGGCGGCCTACTCGTCCGCGTGCTCCAGGTCTGGGAAAATCTCCGCGGCGTCCTGTTCGACCAGCCGCAGGTGGTCGCCAATGCCGACAAGGTGCTGGCCGCGGCGGGCGTGCTCGACCGCTGCGAGATCGTCGGCGGCAGCTTCTTCGATTCCATCCCCGCGGGCGCCGACGGCTACCTGATGAAGGCGATCGTGCACAACTGGGACGACGAGGCCTCGATCCGGGTTCTCCGCAACATCCGCGAGGCCATGCGCCCCGACGGAAAACTCCTGATTGTCGAGCGCGTGGTCGGCGGCCCCAACGAGGACCTCGAAGCGAAGCTCAGCGACCTGCAGATGATGGTCGCGCTCGGCGGACTCGAACGCACGCTCGAGGAATTCACCGGGCTTTTCGACGCGTCCGGCTTCCGCCTCGCGCGCGTGGTCCCCACCGGCACGCGCTACGGCATCATCGAGTGCATACCGGCCTGACGTTGGCGAGCCGGGCTCAAGGCTTGTCGCGCTCCAGCAACCCGCCGCCGAAGCCCGGCACGCGGATTTTCTGCCGTTCCGAAGCCGGCGTCTCCGCGAGGCTCGCGGCCAGCGCGTTCTGCAGCATCGCCTGCAGGACCTCGGTCTTCTCCCGGACATCGGCCATGGCGCGATCGAGCGCGTTGCGGTCGAGCGGATCGGCGCGCATCAGCACGAACATGCGCTGCCGCGCTTCCCGCAGATCGGCGGCGGCGGCCCGCACGGTCTGCCGGTCGGCAATCAGCCTGCGCGTGACGTCGCGCCGTACCGACGGCGGATAGGTCTGCATGACCGTGTTGACCGAGGTTTCGATGCGGCGGTCGATCCAGCGCCCCGCCACAAAAGCCCCGAACGCAAAGAGATTGAGACAGACGGAAATCAGCAGGCAGACAGCCAGGATGATCGTCCGCGTGCGGCCGGTCACAGAAGACCTCCGATGTTGCCGTCGCCCAGCGCCATGCCGACAAGCGGCAGCGGCAGATCGAGCCCGCTTCCCGAGACCACGAAGAGCACGAGCGCAAAACCCGCCGCGAACGAGACCGCCGAAGCCCCCGCCCCCAGAAACCAGAACCCGCGCGTCGGCCAGGCCGCCTCCTCCCTGTCGATCGCCGCAAGCACCGCGCCGATCTCCGCCGCGCCGAACGGCTGCGGCCGCACCGCTTCGGCCACCGTCTGCTCGAACGCCGAAAATTCCGCGAGCATCCGCGCCGCCTCGGCATCGGCGGCGACGAGCGCCTGCGCCGCCGCCCGCGCCTCCTGCGGCCAGCGGTCGAGATTGCCGCCGAAGCGGAGCAGCGCCTCGCTGAATTCTTCTCTTGTCATGTCACGCCTCCTTGTTCTGCATTCTCGCACGCAGGCTCCGGCGCGCCCGCACCAGCAACTGCTCGGCAGCGCCTTCGCTCACATTCAGGATCGAGGCGATCTCCGCGTTCGTGCGTTCCCCCTGCACGGCGAGCAACAGCGCGAGCCGCTGTTTCTCGGGTAGCGCGCGGATCATGCCGCGCACCTGGGCGAGATGATCGCGTCCCTCAACCGCGTCGAGCGCGCTCGGCACGTCGGCCGGCGGATCGGGCACCTCGCCGAACGGAATCCAGCGCCGGAGACGCTGCTTTCGCGCATGATCCAGGCACCGATTGGCGACCACGCGATAGAGCCAGGTCGAGAACGCCGCCTTGCCGGGCGTCCACGCGTCCGGCCGGCGCCACAGGAGCAGAAAGACCTCCTGGGCGATATCGTCGGCTTCCGCCGCCCGGCCGGTGAAGGCGAGCGCGAGACCGCGCACGCGCTCGCCGTGCCGCCGCATGAGAACGGTGAAGGCGTGCCGGTCCTGGCCGGCAATCCGTGCGAGAAGGGCTTCGTCCGAGAGCGCCTCATCGCCCCGCGCCTCCACCATGTCGTCATCCCGCGTTCACCAGTAGTATCGGGGCCAGACGCGCCGCGTCACGACCGTATTGCCTTCGGGGCCCGTCACCGCCCGGTAGCTATGGGTCCGGTAGGGCCCACGCACGACGCCGCCCGAGCTCGACCACGTCCGCCCGTTCGGGCCTGTCGCCTGCGCGGTGTAACCGCAGGCATGATAGCCGCAGGTCGTGGTCTTCGTCGCGGTGCCGCCATTCGGCCCGTGCCACGTCCGCGTCCAACTGTCGGCGCTGGCGCTGCCCGCGCTTACGAGGAATGCGGTCAGGGCTGCCGCACTGAGGGTCATCAGCTTCGTCATGTTCCGTCCTTTCGTTGCTGGGGGGATGGTTGAAGGTCAGCGGGCGCCCTCGAGAAAAGCCGCGAACTGCGACTTCGAAAGCGTGGACCCGCCTTTGGCGAGAGCGTCGAACCAGTGGTTGGCGCCGTTCACGAATTCGGCGCGCGAGATCCTGCCGTCGCCGTCCTTGTCGGCTTCGGCGAGCCGCTCGCTCGGCGTCGGCATCTTCGCGCGCAGCTCGGCGATGCGCGCGAGCCGCCCCGCGCGGCGTTCCTGCTGGCGCGCCTGCGCCCGCTCGAACTCCTGCACCGTGACGAACCCGTCGCGGTTCTCGTCGTAGCGGTCGAACGTGCGGCCGCGGAACACCTGGATTTCGCCCTTGTCGATGGCGCCGTCTCGATTGGCGTCCACCTGATCGAACAGGATTCCTGCGAGCGGGCCGAGCTCCTGGGCATGCGCCGCGCCGCCGGCGGCAATGGCCGCGGCCGTCAGAGCGGCCGCAAGCACGCGAGTGGGTTTCATGGTGCGTTCTCCTCAAGTCGAAGATGTCCGGAATTCCGAACCCTTGCGGCTTGAACGGACGCACGCGGCCTCCCCTACGCCGACCCGCAAAAAAATCGTCGGCGCCCCATGCACCGGATTCAGGAACGGCAAAGCCCTCCACCGCCGGCGACCCGGCGCAATGCAGGCCGTTAAGCCTTTCTCAACCATAAAGTCGGCAAATCTTGCCCAGTGGTCCCGCCGGTAAGGGGCCTCGGGGAGATTTGGCGCGTGAACGGACTGGTTGAGTTCGTAAAGGCACTCGGCGCGGCGCGCGTTGCGGCAATGGCCGCGGTCACCGCGGCCCTAATCGGATTCTTCATCATCATCGCCATGCGGATCACGACCCCGGCGATGGCGCCATTGTTCACCGAGCTCACCATTGAGGATTCCAACCGCGTCGTGAAGGAGCTGGAGTCGCAGGGCATCGCCTACGAGCTGCGCGGCGACGGCTCCGCCATCCTGATCCCGAAGGACGAAGTCACCCGCATGCGCATGCGGCTCGCCGAAGCGGGCCTGCCGCGCGGCGGCTCGGTCGGCTACGAGATCTTCGACAAGTCCGACACCCTCGGCACCACCTCGTTCGTCCAGAACGTCAATCACCTGCGCGCGCTCGAAGGCGAGCTTTCCCGCACCATCCGCTCGATCGATCGCGTGTCCGCAGCGCGCGTCCACCTCGTCATTCCCGAGCGCCAGCTCTTCCAGCGCGACCGGCAGGAGCCCTCGGCGTCGATCGTGCTCCGCGTCCGCAGCCAGCTTGAATCGTCGCAGGTCCGCGCCATCCGCCATCTCGTGGCGTCGGCCGTCCGCGGCCTGAAGCCCGAGCGCGTGTCGATTGTCGACGAGCAGGGCCGCCTGCTGGCCGACGGCATCGGCGCCGAGCAGGCCGGCATCGCCCCCGCGCTCGACGAGCGCAACGTCGCCTTCGAACAGCGCATCAAGAACCAGGTGGAATCGATTCTTTCGTCGGTTGTCGGACACGGGCGCGCGCGCGTCACCGTCCACGCGGAGCTCGATTACACCCGCATCCAGCAGACGTCCGACACCTTCGATCCGGAAAGCCGTGTCGTCCGCTCGACGCAGAGCCGCGAGGAAAATGCACAGTCGAACGAGGCCAACCAGGCCGAAGCCGTCAGCGTCGGCCGCGACCTGCCCGGCGGCAACCAGCCGCAGGACGGCGCCCAACAGGGCACGACCCGGGACTCGAACCGCAAGAACGAGGAAATCGTCAATTACGAGATTTCCCGCACGACCCGCACCGAGGTGATCGAGCCCGGCCGCGTCAAGCGGATTTCGGTCGCCGTCCTCGTCGACGGAAACTACGCGCGCGGCGCCAACAACAACGAAGTCACCTATGAGCCGCGCTCGCAGGAGGAGCTCGATCGCCTGACCGCGCTCGTGCGCTCCGCGATCGGCTTCGATGAGAAGCGCGGCGACCAGGTGGAGGTGGTGAACCTCCGCTTCGCCGAGGCCGTTGGCGTGCCACAGATCGTCGAGGACGGTGGCTTCCTCGGCATGTTCCGTTTCACCACCGACGACATCATGCATGCCGTCAATCTTCTGGTGGTGGCGATCCTTTCGCTGCTCGTGCTCCTCTTCATCGTCCGGCCGCTGGTCCGCCGCGTGGTGACGCCCGACGAATCGATCGTCCCCGCGCTGCCCCCGGCGGCCGCCGAGACGATGCTCGTGCGCCAGGAGGGCGAGCCGGCTGGCGCCGCCGAATCCGGGCCGCAATTCACGCCGGATTTCAAGGCCGCGCGCCAGATCGAGTTCGCGCAGGTCCAGGGCGAAGCGCACCAGCAATCGATCCAGAAGGTGGGCGAGCTCGCGTCTCGCAATCCCTACGAGACCGTCTCGATCCTCCGCCAGTGGATGCACGAGAAATCGGCGTGAGGTGAGCGATGTCCACGGCTGCCGCCCTCGTCGATGCCCTCTTCACCCGCAAGCAGGACAAGCCTGCCGCCGGCGCGGGCGCGGGTGGCGTTCCCGAAGGGAAGGTGGCGGCCCGCAACATCCAGTCGTTGAACGGCACCGACCGCGCGGCGATCCTGCTGCTCGCTCTCGGCGAGCAATACGGCGCCGATGTCTGGAAGCTCCTCGACGACGACGAGGTGCGTTCCCTTTCGCTCGCCATGTCGCAGCTCGGCACGATCGAATCCGACGCGGTCGAGAAGCTGATGATCGACTTCGTCGGCCAGATGTCGGCGACCGGCGCGCTGATGGGCGATTCCTCCGCCACCGAGCGCCTGCTCCAGCAGTTTCTGCCGAGCGAGCGCGTCGAGCAGATCATGGAGGAAATCCGCGGTCCCGCCGGCCGCAACATGTGGGAGAAGCTCTCCAACGTGCAGGAAGAGGTGCTCGCCAACTATCTGAAGAACGAGTACCCGCAGACCATCGCCGTCGTGCTGTCGAAAATCCGCCCCGAGCATGCGGCGCGCGTCCTTGCCATCCTGCCGGAAGAGCTCGCGCTCGACGTCGTCAACCGCATGCTCAAGATGGAGGCGATCCAGAAGGACGTGCTCGAGCGCGTCGAGCAGACCCTCCGCACCGAGTTCATGTCGAACCTCTCGCAGACGAGCCGCCGCGACGCCCACGAACTGATGGCGGAAATCTTCAACAACTTCGACCGGCAGACGGAAACTCGCTTCATCTCCTCCCTCGAAGAGGCGAACCGCGAGTCCGCCGAGCGCATCAAGGCGCTGATGTTCACCTTCGACGACCTGATGAAGCTCGATGCCCCCGCCATCCAGACGCTCTTGCGCAACTTCGATCGCACCAAGCTCGCCGTCGCGCTCAAGGGCGCTTCCGAGGCGGCGCGCGACTTCTTCAAGAGCAACATGTCGACGCGCGCGGCGAAACTCCTGCAGGACGAAATGGAGTCCATGGGCCCCATTCGCCTGCGCGAGGTCGACGAGGCGCAGGCGGCGATGGTGAACACGGCCAAGGAACTCGCGGCCAAGGGCGAGATCGTCATCGCCAAGGGCCACGCCACCGACGACGAGCTGATTTATTGAGGCACGCATGGCGACGCTGAAGACATCGGCACAGCACGCGGAGACAGCCTCGCCGGGCGAGCCGGTGAAGTTCCTGTTCGACGTCGAGTTCGCCGGCGGCCGCACCGAATCGCGCGCGACCCTTGCCGCGGTCGAAGCCGAAGCCTTCCGGCGCGGCCAAGCCGCCGGCGAAGCCGAAGCCGACGCCAGGATCGAACGCCGCCTTTCCACCGCCCTTGCCCAGGCCGCCGACAAAATCGCCGAGATTGCCAAGAAGCTCGGCGCCCTCGAACAGCGCCTGGAGACCGAGGCCGTCGAGGTCGCCGTCGCCATCGCGACCAAGCTTTCCGCGGCGCTGATCGCGCGCGAGCCGCTGGCCGAGGTCGAGGGCCTCGTCGTCGACGTGCTCGCGCACGTGCGCTCGGCGCCGCACCTCGTCGTGCGCGTGAACGAGGACCTGCTCGAGCTTGCCGGCAGCCGCCTCAAGCAGATCGCCGACGAGCGCGGCTTCGCGGGCCGGCTTGTGCTCCTGCCCGCGCCCGAGCTGAAGCCCGACGAGGTCCGCATCGAATGGGCCGACGGCGGCATCGAACGCAACCGCGAAGCGATTGAGAACCGTATCAGCGAGGCGGTCGCCCGCTATCTCGCACGCGGCGGCAATCCCGCAGCGACCCGTCCGGAGAAGCAATCATGAGTGACGACAACAAGAACCCGCCGCTGCCCGACCTCGAATCCGACGTCGAGCTCGTCAATGCGAACGAGCCGGCGCCGCCGACCGTCCCCGACGACGACGCGCCGCAGCGCTCCGCCGCCGAGCTCGAAGCTGTGTTCGACGTGCCGGTGCACGTGTCGGCGGTGCTCGGCCGCACCCGGATGGATGTCGGCGATCTCCTCAAGCTCGGCCCCGGCACGATCCTCGAACTCGACCGCAAGGTCGGCGAAGCGATCGACATCTTCGTCAACAACCGCCTCGTCGCCCGCGGCGAAGTGGTGCTCGTCAAGGAACGCCTCGGCGTCACCATGACGGAAATCATCAAGGCGGACCGCACGTGATGCGCGGTCCAAATGATTCATCGTCATGCCCGCGCTCGTCGCGGGCATCCACGCCTTACCGACCGCAAGGCATGAAAGGCGTGGATGGCCGGGACAAGCCCGGCCATGACAGCAGAGAGAGGAGCCAGCCATGCGCCTGCTGATCATCGGGACCCTCAAGGGCCAGCTCAGCACCGCCACCAAGATCGCGGTCGAGCGCGGCGCGAGCGTGACCCACGCGGTCGACGCCGAGCAGGGGCTGAAGGTGCTGCGCACCCGCGGCGCCGATCTCATCATGGCCGACATCGGCATCGACATCCGCGATCTGGTCGATCGCCTGACGGCGGAGCGCATCCATGCGCCGATCGTCGCCTGCGGCGTCGAGAACGACGCGCGCGCGGCCGCCGGCGCGATCCAGGCCGGCGCCAAGGAATACATCCCGCTGCCGCCCGACCCGGAGCTGATCGCCGCCGTGCTCGCCGCCGTCGCCGACGACGCCCGCGACCTGGTCTATCGCGACGAGGCGATGGCTTCGCTCGTCAAGCTCGCGACCCAGGTTGCCGCTTCCGAGGCGTCGATCCTGATCACCGGCGAGAGCGGCACCGGCAAGGAGATGATCGCCCGCCATGTGCATGAGAAGAGCACGCGCGCGAACAAGCCGTTCGTCAGCGTGAACTGCGCCGCGATCCCGGAAAACCTCCTTGAGTCTGAGTTGTTCGGTCACGAGAAAGGCGCCTTCACCGGCGCCATCGCCCGCCGCGTCGGCAAGTTCGAGGAGGCGAACGGCGGCACGCTCTTGCTCGACGAAATCTCCGAGATGGACGTGCGCCTGCAGGCAAAGCTCCTGCGCGCATTGCAGGAGCGCGTGATCGACCGCGTCGGCGGCACCCGCCCCGTGCCGGTCGACATCCGCGTGATCGCCACCTCCAACCGCGATCTCTTCACCGCCGTGCGCGAAGGCACGTTCCGCGAGGACCTGCTCTATCGCCTCAACGTCGTGAACCTGAAGCTTCCGCCGCTGCGGGCACGCCCCGCCGACATTCTGGAACTCGCCGAGCACTTCGCCCGCCGCTACGCGGAGGCGAACAATCTCCCGCCGCGCCGCATCTCCACCGAAGCCAGGCACGAGCTCATGCGCGCGCGCTGGCCCGGCAACGTGCGCGAGCTTGAGAACACGATCCACCGGGCCGTCCTGCTCGCCACCGGCGACGAGATCGGCGTCGACGCGATCCGCCTGCCCGATGGCTCCCGCCTCGATACCGCCCGCGGGCTCGCCGAGCAGGCGGCGCAGGTCGCCGGCCAGATCACGGCGCAGACCGCGCAATCGGCGATCAACCTCGTCGGCCGCACCGTCGCCGAGGTCGAGCGCGATCTCATCCTCGAGACGCTGAAACACTGCCTCGGCAACCGCACGCACGCGGCGAAGATCCTCGGCGTGTCGATCCGCACGCTCAGGAACAAGCTGAACGAATACGCCGACGCCGGCCTTCCCATCCCGCCGCCCAATAATGCAGCCGCGCTGTCGAGCGCGTAGCGCGAGAGGCCGGCCCGGCAAAATATCATTTGCAAGCTGCACGGCGCCGCGTGATTGCATTCGTCCCGGGCTTGACCCGGTTCACGCTGAATCAACGCGCAGCCCGCAGGAAGGAATAGGATCATGGCCGGGCTCGCCCGGCCATGATCGTTGCTTCGACGCGGAGAGTCGTCTTCAGCAGCCGCAGGACACGTGAGTCGGCGCGTGATTGATCTGGACGGTCCGTCCAGTGGTGATGGTGCGCGTCGGCAACATCTGCGTCTGCGCAACATTCTGCACGCGATTCACGACGTTCGTCCGGTGATGGACGCGCGTGACCATATTCACCCGCCTTATCGGCTGCACCCGATTTGTCGTGACGACGCGGTTGACGTGCCTAACATGCCTCGTGCGGTTGACGTCCCGGTACCGCGTGACGTTCTGCACGCGCTGGACGGTGCGGTACCGGTACTCGGTCGTCATGCTCGGCTTTGCTGAGCTGTGGACGACGTTTCTCGTCTGGCTCGTAGTCACGGTGCGAGTGGGCAAAACTTGGGTCCGGGACACGTTCTGCCGCTGCTGCTGGACCACCGTCCGGTTATGAACGCGCGTAACCACGTTCACGCGCTTTACCGGCTGCACGCGCGTGACATTGACGATGCGACGGGTGCGCGTCACGGTTCTGACCTGGTTGACGTCCCGGTAGCGCGTGACGTTCTGCACGCGCTGCATTGTCCGGCCCTGCTTGTGGGTCGTCTTCATACTGGTGACCGGCCCCTTGCAGTTATTGCATTGTGCCGAGGCAGGCTGCGACAGAGTGAACGCGACGGCGCCGGCCGCGATCGCAGCAACGAGCAGGTGTCTTAGGTCTTTCATTGCGCGTCTCCTTGTACAAAGCGAACATGCACTTTGTCCGCACAAGGTAGGCGCTGCACTCAGGAATTCCTTCCAGACGCCAACGGGAAACTCTGAGGGAGGGCCTGAGGAAGAAAAAAGACAAAACTGCGTCGCGCGACGAAATGCGGAGAATTTCGCCGATTTCATTTCCCTAAAGGTTGGCCATATTTACCAAGAGCGACGCCATATTTACCAAAAGAGTTGAGCGGCCATCAGGTCCTCTGCCGCCCCTCCGGTTCTCCGTTCGGTCCCCTTTGCATCAAACTATCTTCAAATTGTGAAGCCATCCCAAGGCCCTGACAGGAATCCGAATGCACGGGGGCGTTGGGAGATTTTCCGGATGAGTATGGTGTTCCGGGCAGCCGCAGCCCTGCTTGCGGCGTTGGCTTTCGTGCCGGCGGCCGAGGCCGCCCCTCGCACGGATTGTCATGCGAAAGCGATCAGCCAACTGCAGCGATTGTCCCCGCGCGGATACGCGATCTACCAAGCGATGGCGGACAAGAAGCAGTTTCTCACCTGGGTAACGTGTGACGATATCCAGCTCGGACTGACCACGGGCGTCCATGAATCGGTGCATCTCTTGACTCAAGACAAGGACGCGTTTCCGCTCATCGAAGGCGGATCCATTCGTCGTCCGCACGAAGTTTCACGTTTCTTCGCGCCGGGTCAGATCGCATCGAGATTCGATCGCAACGACGCCTACGTGGAGACCTATCTTCGGCCGGGCGGCGCCTCCTCCAGGGAGGACTTCCTCTACCTGCTCGATGAGCTGAACGCCTACAGCCACGATCTGAATTCCGCGGTCCGGCTCATTCCCCTGCAACGGCGCGATCAGCAGGTCGATCACCGGGACGGACTGGCGGCGCTCATGATGTTCACCATGGCTTACGTCGACACGGCCAAGGCGAAACATCCGGCAACATGGCAAGGCTTGCAGCGCCCGGAAGCAAAAAAGGTCATCCAGACATTGTGGACGCAGGCGGAGAAGACCTATGCGTCCGCTCAAGGCATTCCCAACTTCGGCATGAAGGATCGCCAATACGCGAGGTTCATGTGCGAGGAAAAGAACAACGCTGCGCTCGCCGAGCTGCTTGGCCGCGCACCGCTTTGCTTTGACGGGGCTTCACCGGAAATTACGTCGTCGGTGCCGTCACGATAGCCGCGAGGGGCGCGGCGGCGACGGATGAAATTTTCGCCGCGTATTCCTTCGATGCAGCAGGCTTTAAGGCGGTTAAGGCGGACACCGGCTGTCGCATCCTGACCTTCCAGAACGGCTTCACCTTGCGGAAATCGGCATAGGCCGTCTCCGCGTCGTCGAGCAGCCGGCCGACATTCGCCTCCTGATGCTCGGCGATGAGCTCCATGATGAAGAGCCGCTCCCGCGCGCTCTGCTTGCCGCCCGAGGCCGGCGCGATCTTCCCGGCGAGCTCGGCGGCAAGCGACTTCCGCACCGCGATGTCGTTGAGCCCGCCCAGCGCATCCTGCAGCCGCCGCAGCACCGCGACCAGTTCTTTCGCGCGCTTGCGCTCCTTTTTCGTCGTCGCAAGCGCGGTGAAGAATTCCACCGCGTAGCGCAGTTTCTTCGCCTTGATGCGGAGCTCGTGGCGGCCTTCGTCGTCCATCGCCCGCAGCATCTTGCCGTGCTTGCGCACCTTGCGCCGCAAGAGCGATAGCTGCTCGCCGGCATAGAGCTCGATCGGCGCGTCTTGCCGCGTGTGCGTGAGCGCGTCGGCGCCCGAGCGCCAGTCGCCGTCCTCGATCCAGCCCGCCACCCGCACCGCAAGCCGCCGGAACTGCGCGGAGAGAATCGCCGACCGCGCCGTGCGATAGGCCGCCGCGCGCCGCTGCTTCACATGCCGGTGGAAGTTCCCCACCGCCCGGTCCTGCGGAAACTGCGCCCGGATCGGCTCGATCACCTCGCTGAGAAAGACATCGAGATCGCGCGCCGGCCCCGTCTGCTCGCGCAGCCAGCGCAATTGCGTCTTCACCTCGTCGGCGCCCTTCCCCGAGACGATGTCGCGGAAGAGCGTCATCGTCGTCCGGAAACGCCGCGCGGCGATGCGCACCTGGTGCAACGCCTCTGCCTTGCCGCGCGCGACGCCCGCGCGGTTCTCCACCATGTGTCGGAGGCAATCGTGCGCGATCGCGCGGAACGCCTCCGCCCGCGTCATGCCCGCATGCAGATCGAGGTCCTGCGCCTTAGCGATCGCCTCGCCGCCGTCGAGCAGCGCGTAGCCGCGCGCCGACTTCGTCGCATAGGAAAGCGTGAGTGGAATCTTGCCATCGAGCTCCTGCGCGAGCCGGAAGAGGTCGGCGGGCCGCCCGCGCTGCAATTCGAGCTCGACTTCGCAGATCGGCGCGCGCGCCTTGCCCGTGTCGATCTCACCTTCGTCGAGCGCGAGCAGGATGTCCGAGTCGCCATAGCGCAGCGGGATTTCCGTACGCGACACCCGCGTCTCGAACACGGGCTCGAGCGGATCGCGAAGCTCGGCCAGCATCGGCGCCAGCGGCGTGCCCGCCGCGGCCGAAAGATCCGGCCGGCTGCTCGCCACCTCGCGCTGCCACTCGCCGCGATCGATCGCGCTGCCATTGCCGTCGAGCGCCTTGATCGTCTGTACGCGCCGCTCGCCGATGTGGCGCACGCGCAGCGAAACGCCTGCCCTGCGCAGGCTGTGCCGCCGGTCGTCGAAATAGACGGAGTCCTGCCGCACCGGCGCGCCCGCGTTCTCGAAGCCGGCGAACAGCACGGGATGCCGCCGCAGGCGCGTGATGTCCTGCCGCCGCACCAACAATTTCACTTCGATCTCGCGTGGACCGCCCGCACCCGTCATGCCGGGACGCTAGCGACGGCCATTGTCACAAACAATGTCGCGGCACTGTCATAATTGCGCGAGGCGGTGTGACACCGAAAACACAACGCCGAGGGACGGCGGATCGCATCTCAATATCTCGGCGACAACGCCACCGCACCGCCACCATTCCTAGTGGCGATATTTTTCCCCGTACTTATCCCCGATTTCCCCGCTGATATACGGAGCCAAAAACCTTCTTTTGCCGGAATTCTCTCCGCCGCCTGAAACCGCAACGCGCGCTTCCCGAGCGCTCCTTATGCATTTCCCACATAAGGACTATATTCCTTACCCGGCGGAAGTATATCGCTCAGTTCGCGAGGCTGCGATCATGGAAGAAGCTTCGATCGGTCCAGCACCGACACGATCGAAACCAGCCGCTAAAAGAAATATCAGAATTATTATTCTAGAATAACAAATCCAAATATCGCTGGCCTTCGGAAACCACAGGTTCCCCCGCCCAAACCTCGTCGCTGCGGCGCCCGCACTCCGTCGCACCCGTTAACCGAACACTAACCATAAACCGGGCAATTTTTGCCGGGGGTGCAGCGTCCGGAATTGGCCGGGCGCCCGGGGGGCGAAGATTTTCAGAAGTGAATTTTCCTGAATGACCGATACGACCGCCGCCGCACCGGCGAAGCCGGCCGGCTCCTTCTCCTTCGCGGAACTGGGCGCGCTGCTGAAGCGCGGCGATCTCGCGCTCGCGATCGGCGTGCTCACGATCCTGGTCGTCCTGATCCTGCCGCTGCCGCCGTTCCTGCTCGATTTTCTACTCGCGACCTCGATCATTTTCTCCGTGCTGATCCTCATGACGGCGCTGTTCATCCACGCGCCGCTCGAGTTCTCCGCCTTCCCCACCGTGCTCCTGATCGCGACCATGTTCCGGCTCGCGCTCAACCTCGCCTCCACCCGGCTCATCCTTTCGCACGGCCACGACGGCACCGACGCCGCCGGCCACGTCATCGAGGCGTTCGGCCATTTCGTGATGAGCGGCAACTTCGTGATCGGGATCATCGTGTTCTCGATCCTGGTGATCGTGAACTTCGTCGTCATCACCAAGGGCTCCGGCCGCATCGCCGAGGTCGCCGCGCGCTTCACTTTGGACGCCATGCCCGGCAAGCAGATGGCGATCGACGCCGATCTCTCCGCCGGCCTCATCAACGAGGATCAGGCCCGCACCCGCCGCAAGCAGCTCGAGGACGAAAGCGCCTTCTACGGCGCCATGGACGGCGCTTCCAAGTTCGTACGCGGCGACGCGGTCGCGGGCCTCCTTATCGTCTTTATCAACGTCATCGGCGGCATGGTGATCGGCACCCTGCAGCAGGGCCTCTCCTTCGCCCAGGCCGGCCACACCTACACGCTGCTCACGGTCGGCGACGGCCTCGTCACGCAGATCCCCGCGCTTGTCGTCTCGACTGCCGCCGGCCTCCTCGTGTCGAAGGCGGGCGTCACCGGCGCCGCCGACCAGGCTTTGATGAAACAGCTCTCCGGCTACCCGAAGGCGCTCGGCATGGCCGCGGGCGTGATGTTCGTGCTGGCCGCGCTCCCCGGCATTCCCATGCTGCCGTTCGTGCTGCTCGGCTCCGGCGCGGCCGTCGTTGCCTGGCGCGCCGACAAGCACAATCGCAAGACCGAAGCCGCCGAGGCGAAGAAGGCGGCCGCGCCCGCGGCCGCTGCGGCGGCGGAAAAGGCCGCCGACGAGCCGATCGCAGAGACGCTGAAGCTCGACGACCTCAAGATCGAGATCGGCTATGCGCTGCTGCCGCTCGTGAACGGCCCGCAGGGCGACGATCGCCTCACCGAGCAGATCAAGGCGCTGCGCCGCAGCCTTGCGACCGAGATGGGCTTCATCATGCCCGCCGTCCGCATCCTCGACAACGTGCAGCTCGAAGCCAACACCTACATCATCAAGATCAAGGAAGTGGATGCCGGCACCGGCAAGGTGTTTCCGGGCAACCACATGGTCATGGACCCGTCCGGCCGGCAGGTCGACCTCCCCGGCCTGCACACGGTCGAGCCGACCTTCGGCCTCCCCGCCACCTGGGTCGACAACGGCCTGCGCGAGGAGGCGGCGCTGCGCGGCTACACCGTGGTCGACGCCGCCACCGTCATGTCGACGCATCTGTCCGAAGTGCTCAAGGCCAACATCGCCGACCTCCTCTCCTACGGCGAGGTGCAGAAGCTGCTCAAGGAACTGCCGAAGGATCAGGGCGAGCTCGTCAAGGACATCGTGCCGGCGCAGATTTCCGTCTCCGGCATCCAGCGCGTGCTCCAATTGCTGCTCAACGAGCGTGTTTCCATCCGCGATCTCGGCACCATCCTCGAAGGCATCGCCGAGGCCCTGCCCGTCACGCGCAACCCCTCCCAGCTCGTCGAGCACGTGCGCGCCCGCCTCTCGCGCCAGCTCTGCGCCCAGCATCAGGCGCCCGGCGGCTACCTGCCGCTCATTTCGCTGTCGCCGCGCTGGGAGCAGGCGTTCGCGGAATCGATCGTCGTCACCGGCGAGGACCGCACGCTCGCCATGCAGCCCTCGCGCCTTTCCGAGTTCGTCAACACCGTACGCGAGCGCTTCGAGGAGGCGGCCCGCGGCGGCGAGGCACCGGTGCTGCTCACGAGCGGCGCCGCCCGGCCCTTCGTCCGCTCGATCGTCGAGCGGTTCCGGCCGCAGACCCCCGTCATGTCGCAGGGCGAAATTCACCCGAGAGTGCGCCTGAAGACGATCGGCAGTGTATGATGCGGCGGGCCCGCTTCCGGGCCATTGTCTTGCGTGCCGCCGATGCAACAGCGACCAAAGCCGGCTTCCATGTCCGCCGCGGCCTCACCCGCCGCGCTGCATGACGAATATATCCGTCTCGCGCCCGGGCAGATCGCGACCGTCATCACGCACCTCGAAATGCACGCCCCGCCCCGCCTCCGTCCGGAGCCCGCGGGCCACAAGTTCGAGATCTGCCACGCCCGCACTCCCGACCTCGCCGGCTACCGGGCCCTCTACCGCCGCGTCGGCGAGAACTGGCTCTGGTTCTCGCGCCTCCTGCTCGACGACCGCGGGCTCGCCGCCCTCGTTCACCGGCCGGAAATCGAGGTGCACATCCTGCGCGTCGATGGAAGCGACGAGGGCATCCTCGAGCTCGACTTCCGCCGCATGCCCGATGTCGAGATTTCGTTTCTTGGCGTGACGAAGAAATTCATCGGCACCGGCGCCGGCCGCTTTCTCATGAACCGCGCCCTGGAAATCGGTTGGGCGCGTTCACCGCGCCGCGTCACCGTGCACACCTGCACGCTCGACCACCCCAACGCGCTCGCCTTCTATCTGCGCTCGGGTTTCCGGCCCTATGCCCGCTCCGTCGAGATCGCCGACGATCCGCGCGTGCACGGCATTCTGCCGCTGACGGCGGCCCCGCACGTTCCGATCGTGCGCTAGCTACTCGAACCGGCCGCGGAAAATGAACGGCGCCGTCGGCATCCCGTGCGGCGCGTCGTTCGCCTCCACCGAGACGGCGATCTCCGCCTTGCGCAGCGTTTCCCGGTCGATCTGCTTGAACGCATCGGGCCGAAGCTCGCCCGTGCCCCGGGTCCGCCCGAGCGGCAACGGCGTCTCGCCCTCGCGCAGGAGCCACAGGGCATAGCTCCGGTCGTCCGCCGTTGCCGACGGCACCGACCGCACGGCGAGCGTCCGCCCCTCTGGATCGAGCGCGATGATGAAAGGCGCCGCCGCCGTATCCGACCGCAGCACCGACACGAGCGGCGCCGTCGGCGCCGGCGCCGGCTCCATCCATTGCAGGACGAACGCCGCGAACGCCGTCAGTCCGAGCATGCTCGACACGATCGCGATGCCTCGCCACCAGCGCAGCCGCGCGACGAGCCGCATCGCGGACTCCGCCCGATGGCTCTGCAGGAGCTCGCCGAACACGTCATGGAAGCCGGGATCACGGTCGCGCTCCGCCTGCGGCTCGCCCGCAAGCCGCGCGGCGATCGTCGGCCACAGCGACTCCGGCGGATCGACCGGCACCACGAGCTCATGCAGCGGCGCGAGCCGCCGCTCCCACACCATGACCGCGGCGGCGACCGTCGGCTCGGCCGCCGCGATCTCTTCGAGCCGCTGCCGCTCCTCGCGCTCCAGCGTGCCGACCACGTACTCGCCGACGAGCAGATCGGTATCTTCGGTGACCTTCATTGCTCGGTGCAGTCCCTGATCTGCTCGAGTCCGCGCAGCATCCAGGTGCGGATGGTGCCCGCCGGCGCGTCGAATTCGATCGCGAGCTCGCGCCGGCTCCAGCCGTCGTAATAGGCGAGCAGCAGCATGAGCCGCGGATCGGGCGAGAGCGTCGCCATGCAGGCGAGCAGCCGCTTCAGCTGGTCGCTGACCTCGTGTCCGGATTCCGCCTCGTCGGGCTCGCTCGGTTGCTCCGGTACCGCATCGGGTTCGTCGCGGATGAACGATGCCCGCTCGCGCGCAAGATCGAGCGCCGCGCGGCGGGCGTGCATCACGAGCCACGACTGGGCGTCGAGGATGGCGGGATCGTAGTTCGCCGCGTCGCGCCAGATGCGCACGTAGGCCTCCGGCAGCGCGAGCTTCGCGAGGTCCGGCTTGCGCAGGATCCGCAGGACGACGCCGTAGAGCTTGCCGCCGGTCGCCTTGTAAAGATGCTCGAGCGCCGTGCGGTCGCCCTCGCTCACGGCATCGATGAAGTCGCGCAGGCGGACTTCCGGCTCCTCCACGTCTTCCCCCAGAATAAAATACCGGCGCTCAAACTAGCGAAGCCGGGAACGCCTGTCCCCGGCTACCGCAAGGCAAGGTTTATGGCTGTGGGTTAATCGGGCTCAGGCCCGGGAATGGGCGCCGATGCGGTCAAGCTCGGCCTGCTCGGCGCGATTTTCGGTGCTTCTTTCCCGGTGCTGGTCACGCTCCTCGAGGATCTCGACCTTCTTGAGCTCCTCAAATGCCTCCGCGAGCGCCGCCCGTGCATCCTCGAGCTGTCCCCGCAGGTTGTCCGCGGACTGCTTGAGGTTGTCGCGCCGCTGCATCGCCGCCTTGGCGTAGGTCGGATAGGCGAAGTGGCCGGGGTCGTCGATGCCGGCGCGCGACTGCTCCGCCGCGATCTCGCGATCGAGGTCCGCCGCCATGCGCTCGAATTCAGCGATCATGGCTTCGATCTGCGCGACCTGCCGGCGCTTTTCGTCGACGTGAAAGCGCTTCAGTCGGATCAGGGTGTCACGGGACTTCATAATACCGGCGATACTCCACACTACCGGTTAGGATTCTGTTGACCCGGTCGCTAAAATTTGAGCGAGGCGTCGATAACCATCGCCCAGATTGGTTGCCTCTTTCTTACCTTGGGCGAGAAATGCATCGAGGTCGGGCTGCAGCCGGATCGCCTCGTCGACCTCCGCGCTCGAGCCGGGCCGGTAGGCCCCGAGCCGGATCAGCTCCTCCATGTCCGCGTAGGTGGCGAGCACCTGCCGGGCGCGGGTCACCACCGGCAGGAATTCCGGATCGCACGCGCCCGGCATGGTGCGGGAGACCGATTTCAGGATGTTGATGGCCGGATAGCGGCCGCGCTCGGCGATCGCCCGCTCCATCACGATGTGCCCGTCGAGGATGCCGCGCACCGCGTCGGCCACCGGCTCGTTGTGGTCGTCGCCGTCGACGAGCACCGTGAAAAGCCCGGTGATCGTACCCTTGCCGGTGCCGGGGCCCGCCCGCTCGAGCAGCCGCGGCAGCTCCGTGAACACGGTCGGCGTGTAGCCCTTGGCGGTCGGCGGCTCGCCGGCCGAGAGCCCGATCTCGCGCTGCGCCATCGCGAAGCGCGTCACCGAGTCCATCAGCACGAGCACATCCTTGTCCTCGTCGCGGAAGAACTCGGCGATCGCCATGGTGAGATACGCCGCCTGCCGCCGCATCAGTGCCGGCTCGTCCGACGTCGAGACGACAACGACCGACCGCCGCAGCCCCTCCGGCCCGAGGTCGTCCTGCAGGAATTCCTGTACCTCGCGGCCGCGTTCGCCGACGAGGCCGATGACCGAGACGGCGGACACCGTGTTGCGCGCGAGCATGGAGAGCAGCACCGACTTGCCGACGCCCGAGCCCGCGAAGATGCCCATGCGCTGCCCCCGGCAAAGGGTGGTGAACGTGTTGAGCGCCCGCACGCCGAGATCGAGCGGCGCGCCGACCCGCTTGCGGGCGTGCGCGGGCGGCGGCGTCTCGCGGAAGGAATAGGGATAGGGGCCGGTCGGCAGCGGTCCCTTGCCGTCCACCGGCTCGCCGAGCGCATTCACCACCCGGCCGAGCCAGTCGAACGAAGGCCGCACCGCTGCCGGCGCCGAGGAGACGAGCGCCCGGCACCCGCGCCGCACGCCCTCCAACGCGCCGAACGGCATCAACAGCGCATTGTCGCCGGCGAAGCCCACGACCTCGCAGGGCACCGTGCGGTCGCGGTCGGTCTCGATCACCACCCGGGCGCCGACCGCCATCGCGTGCACGGGGCCGGCGACCTCCACGAGCAGGCCGCGCACCGCCGCGACCCGGCCGTAAATGGTGGGCCCGTCCAGCTCCTGGATCTGCTCCGCCAGCGCTTTCACCTGCCCGCTCCACCTTGTGACGCTCCCCGGACGGACGCGAAGCGTCCGATCCGGGGTCCAGGACAAAATCGCAATGCCTTGTTTGATCGCCCTGGGCCCCGGGTCTCGCGCCGGCTTTGCCGGCGCTCGCCCGGGGAACGGACAATTCTTCGCCGGCACGAGGAGCCGGTTCCGGCAGAAACGTTTTGTTTACCCGATCCGTTAATCATCGGCTCCGCCTTCGGGAAGAAACCGCCGGCCATTCCGGCCCTGGATCATTTCGGAGGACGCTTGGCACGGCTTCTTGAAGTCGGACGTTAACCGGTGCGCCAGGCGAATCCGACCGTGCGCCAATATCTTATGGTGATTCGCGAAGATTCGCTTGGTGAAAGCTTGTGGCGCAGAATCAGATTCTGTTAACCATTAGCCAGTTAACGTTGCGAATCGCGGAATCTGAGCTGGGCGCGCGGGGGCGGGCTCGCAGTGCGATCCGTCCCCTGAAACCGAGGCCCAGAAGGGGATTGGCATGCGCGTTCTGCTAATCGAAGACGACAGCGCGACAGCGAAGAGTGTCGAGCTGATGCTGAAGTCCGAGAGTTTCAACGTTTACGTCACCGACCTCGGCGAAGAAGGGGTCGATCTCGGCAAGCTCTACGATTACGACATCATCCTGCTCGACCTGAACCTGCCGGATATGTCCGGCTACGAGGTCCTGCGGTCGCTCCGGGTGGCCAAGATCAAGACCCCGATCCTCATTCTTTCCGGCCTCGCCGGCATCGAGGACAAGGTCAAGGGTCTCGGATTCGGCGCCGACGACTACATGACCAAGCCCTTCCACAAGGACGAACTCATCGCCCGCATTCACGCGATCGTTCGCCGCTCCAAGGGCCACGCCCAGTCGGTCATCAACACCGGCGACCTCACGGTCAATCTCGACACCAAGACGGTCGAGGTCGGCGGCCAGCGCGTGCACCTGACCGGCAAGGAATATCAGATGCTCGAGCTGCTCTCCCTCCGCAAAGGGACGACGCTCACCAAGGAGATGTTCCTCAACCATCTCTATGGCGGCATGGACGAGCCGGAGCTGAAGATCATCGACGTCTTCATCTGCAAGCTGCGCAAGAAGCTCGCCAACGCCTCCCAGGGCAAGAACTACATCGAGACCGTCTGGGGCCGCGGCTATGTGCTGCGCGAGCCCGCCGAGGACGAGGCGAGAATTCCCGCCTGAAGTTTGAGCCACGGCCTGCAAGAAAAAGCCCCGCCTTCCAGGCGGGGTTTTCGTTTAACGCGCGCTGCGTACATCTGCCGCCCCGCCGCGGCCGGCTTCGTCGAAAGCGGCGGCAAGCTCGCTCACGCCGGCGGCCTGGCTGTTCGCCATGCGCTTCTCCATCGACTCGATCATCGCGCTGACGACGCCGGTGCGGCTCGCGATCGGGTTGCGCTCGTAACCGAGGCGCTGGAAGAAATTCGCCGTCGGCACCGTCGGCCGCAGCGTATGGGGCATGGTCACGAGGTCGATGCCGTTGCCGTCGCCGGTGAAGTTCATCAGTTCCAGCTCGGCTGCCGTCAGCGTCCGCGCGTAGCCGTGCCGCCGCGCATAGTTCACCGAGTTCACGAGCTTGCGGACCTGCAGGAAAGGCCCGATGTCGAGGTCCAGCACGGCGGCGTGCATGCCCCAGCCCCGGCGTGTGTTCTTGGCGAATTCGTCGTGCTCGCTCCATTTGAAGGGTAGCGACTTCGCGGTCTTCACCATGCGCGCGAGCGCCGCGATCTTGTGGTCCATGAAGGACCGCGCGGTGCCCCTCAATTCCGACGCCCGGCGCTTCAGCAGCGCAAGATATTCGTCGCCATGCTCCGCGAGCAGGCCGACCGTGTTGGTGCTGAGCAACTGGTTGTAGCCGACGGCGGGGGAGATCGCCGGGTCGCCGGGCTTGCGCACGCCGGCCTGCGTATCGTAGCGGCCGTTGCCGCCGGTCTCGAAGATATAGATGCCGACGATCTGCTCGCGCGTGAGGCCGGCGGCGACCGCGGCGCGCGCATAGGCGCGCTTGAACTCGGCTTCGCTCGCAAGCTCCGGAAGGAAACCGTATTCCTGCTCGGCCGCAGCAAGGAAATCGGCGATCACCGGGATTCGCGCCCGGGGCGGACGCGGGCGATCGGGCGCGGGCGGCGTCGGCGGGCCGGAATAGACCGGCGGTTGAGAGAGCACATAATCGTTGAGCGTCACCGGCGCCCTATCGCGCCGCTTGGCAGAACGCGCCCGCCGCTTTTCGGCGACCTCGGCCCAATAGGCCTCCGCCTCCCGCTCATACGCCGCACGCGCGCGGGCATAGGCATCGCTGCCGGACTGTGCTCCCACGAAAGAAGGCACGGCGGCGAAAGGAACCGCAGCGAGAAGAAGGCAAAGCGAATCGCGGCGCGTATACATGAAATCAGCGTAGCATCGCGAGTCGGGCCAGAGCACGGCGAAGGTTGCGCGCGTCCCGGCCTGAATCCTCGGTCTTTGGATTGCGTCGCCGCCTCCCACCCACGACCTCTTCCTGAGGAGCCGAGCATGGCGAGGCGTCTCGAAGGATGGGGTCGCAGGGCTCCTTGAGATGAGGACGAACTGGCGATAGGCGGGCCCCATTGACGCCGGCCCGCAACGATCCTAACGCGGACCCATGATGCAGCGAATGCTGGAGGAGTGGCGCGAGCGGCTCGCGCTGCTCGGCTCCGACCCCGACCCGGTCCATCAATGCGGCGCGATCCCCTACACCGTCGTAGAGGGCCAGGTCGTCTTTCTGCTGATCACGTCCCGCCGCTCCGGCCGCTGGATCTTCCCCAAGGGAGATCCGATGGTGGGCCTGCAGCCTTGGGAAGTCGCCGCCGCCGAGGCGCGCGAGGAGGCCGGCGTCGAGGGCGAGGTCGATCATGTCCCGATCGGCAGGTACCGCACCATGAAGTCGCAGGCCTTGCGCCGGAAGGTGGTGGAGGTGAACCTCTTTCCGCTGCGCGTCACGCACCAGTTCGAGGACTGGCTGGAAAAGGGCTCGCGCTATCGCCACTGGGCGATCCTGCCCGAGGCGAGGCGGCTGCTCTCCGACAAGCATCTCGCCGACCTTGCCACCCGCCTCAGCCGCCGCGTGCTCGCCGAGGCTCAACCGACGAGCGACGTCGTCACGAAATAGATGCCCGCGGCGAGCAAGCCCGCGGCCGGCACGGTGATGAGCCAGGCCGCCGCGATCCCGTACATGTGCTGGCGCCGCACGAGCCGCCGCCGTTCGCGCTTCTGGAAATTCTTGATCGCCGCTTCCGGCGTCTTGTTCAGCTTCGAGGTCTTGAGAAAGAGCGTGCGCGGCTGCACCGCCGGATTGGGCACGCCCGTGTTGGTCAGAAGCTCGCGCAGATAGCCCACGCCGAATACGGCACCGACGGCGATATGCGTCGACGACACCGGCAGCCCGAGGGCGGACGCGACCAGCACCGTGATCGCGGCCGACAGCGCCACGCAATAGGCGCGGATCGCGTCCATCTTGGTGATCTTCTCGCCCACCGTGCGGATCACCCGCGCGCCGAACAGCCCGAGCCCGATCGCGATGCCGACGGCGCCGATGGCAAGCACCCAGAACGGCAGCGCAACGTCCGTCTCCGCCACCGAGCCCCTCTCCACCACGGCGACGATCGCCGCGAGCGGGCCGACCGCATTGGCGACATCGTTCGCGCCATGCGCGAAAGAGAGCAGCGCCGCCGCGAAGATGAGCGGCAACTCGAACAGGCGGCTCACATGCTTGCGCCGGTCTTCCATCTCCTTTGAACGGGCCAGCACCCACGGCCGCGCGGCGAAGTAGCCGAACGTGGAAAACAGCACGCCGAACAGGAGCACCGTCTCCCCATCCGGATGCCAGACGCGGCTGAGCCCCTTGGCGACAATATACATGGCGAAGATGCCGCTCATCAGCGCTACGAGCACGGGCACCCAGCGCTGCGCCGCTTCCACGCGGTTGATCCGGTAGATGATCGTCCATTTCACGAAGCCGAGGAGCACCGCGGCGATGATCCCGCCCATCAGCGGCGAGATCACCCAGCTCGCGGCAATGGCGCCGATCACCTGCCATTGCACGATGTCGGCGCCGGCCGCAGCCACGGCGGCGCCGACGACGCCGCCGACGATCGCGTGCGTCGTCGAGACCGGCGCGCCGAGGATGGTGGCAAGGTGAATCCAGGCCGCCGCGGCGAGCAGCGCCGCCGTCATGATGAGGATGAGCTGCACCGGCGGCAGCGCTTCGCCGGGCTGCAGCATCCGGCTCGAGACGGTTGCGACCACGTCGCCGCCGGCGAGCACGGCGCCCGCCACCTCGGCGATGGCGGCAATCACAAGCGCGCTCGTCATCGTCAGCGCGCGGCTGCCGACCGCCGGGCCCATATTGTTGGCGACGTCGTTCGCGCCGATGTTCAGCGCCATGTAGGCGGCAATCACCGCCGCGACGATGACGAACAGGCTGAGCGGGCTCTGGCCGATGGAGGCGCTCGCCACCGCGACCGAGCCGAGGATGAAGACGGCGACAAGTCCGGGTGTCGCGAGCGATCGCGACAGCGCGTAAGTCGCACTCTCGATCCGGACAACTTTCTTCAGGTCCTTATCGAGTGCGCTCTTCGCCACGAATGCTCCGGGGTTGGCTGCCGACCTGCCGCCGGAAGCGCGTAGCATCCGCCGCCTGAAAAATCATGCGGCGGAATCGCCCAATTTGTTGAAAACCGAATGTTCGCAGGAGGTTCCCGGCCTGCCCGCTGCCGTGCGAGTGGGTAACGGGCCGGCGCTTGCGCCGGCCCGCCTGCGCTCCGCTATCCCTCGCCTTACTTGCCTCGCTTGGCGAGCCATTCGCGCATCCAGGCGATCTCGCCCTCCTGCGCCTTCACGATCTCCTCGGCAAGCTTGCGGACCTCCGGGTCCTTGCCGAACGCGATCGCGATTTTCGCCATGTCGATCGCGCCCTGATGATGGGGGATCATACCGCGCACGAAATCAACATCCGTATCGCCGGTATAGGCGATCGCCATGTCGCGATGCATCTTCTCGTTGGCGGCGCGCAGCGCGAGGCTCGCGGCACTTTCATCGCCGCTCCCTGACGCATGGCCGGACCCCTGCCCGTGACCACCGCCATGCATGCCCCCGTGCATGCCGCCTTTGTCGTGCATGCTCGCGTGCATTTCTCCGTGCATGCTGTGCATGCCCTGCATGCCGCCGAGCATCCGTCCCTGCTGCACGGATTGCGCGATGGCAGCGCCGCCGACCACAACGCCGCCGGCAATGGCAAGCGCGGGAAAGAGGGTTTTCCTATTCAATGGTTTCGACATTATCTTCTCCAAAGGGTTCGAGATGCGCGGGCATGCGCCCGCGCTTGCTTCACCGATGCGAAGCAAACGAAATTTCCGTTCAGAGAAGATCGCGCGGCGGCGGATCGGCGCGCATCAGGTCACCGGGCGCAAGCGCCGCATCGAGCGGCGCGCCGAGCGTGCCCGCCGCGACGAGCCGCGAAGGCTCCGGCATGCCCGGGCTCGCGACGGCTTGGCCGAGACAGCAAGCAAAGACCGCGGGATTCGAAGGGGCCGTTTCGCTGGATGAGTGCGGGATTTCAGCCGCAGCGAGATCATGTGCATGCGCATGCCCCGAACCATCTCCGTTCGACGCGTGGTGCGCATGCTCCCCACCAGCCTGCGCCTGCGCGGGTGCCGCATGTACGTCACAAGGCCCGGCGAATGCCGGCAGGCTTGCCGCCAATGCAAACGATCCTGCCTGCGCCGCGACGACGAGCGCCACCACCAGTTTACGAACCAGGACCAGGGATCGCATCGCTTCCATGAACCCCAAAACGCCGGCCGAGACACGTTACGGTTTGGCAATATGCGGAGAAGAAACGGCCGAAATCAGGCCACGCGGGTGTTGTCCCGTACGAGACGCATTGCCGGCGCGAATACCCGCGATTGCGGCCGGTACAGCACCCGCTTGTCCGCCACCGGCACGAAGCTGTCGCCGAGCCCCACCATCGTCTCCGCGCCGCCGAGGATGAGATAGCCGTCATCCTGCGTCACCTCGCGGATGCGCGCGAGCACGTCCATCTTCGTGGGCAGGTCAAAATAGATGAGAACGTTCCGGCAGAACACGACATCGAACATGCCGAGCGCCGAGAAATCCGACAGCAGATTGTGTTGGCGGAACTGCACCATGTTGCGCAGCCGGTAGTTGATCCGCCATTCACCGTCGACCTGGTCGAAGTGGCGCATCAGGAGCTGGATCGGCAGGCCGCGCTGCACCTCGAACTGGCTGTAGATGCCGCCGCGCGCCTGTTCGAGCGCATCGTTGGAAATGTCGGTCGCAATGATGTCGACGCGCCAGCCCGCGAGCTCCGGCCGGTCGGCGATCATCATGGCGATCGAATAGGGCTCCTGCCCGGTCGAGGCGGCGGCCGACCAGATCCGGATGTGCCGCGCATGCTCCCGGCGCTTGAGGAGATCGGGCAGCACGCTGTCGCCCAGCCGGTCGAACGGAAGCCGGTCGCGGAAGAACAACGATTCGTTGTTCATCATCGCTTCGATGATTTCGGTTTTCAGCGCCGCGGACGCGCCGTTCAGCAAGGCGCGCACGAGACTCGTCACGTCGGAAAGGCCGTTTCGCCGTGCGACCGGCAAGAGCCGGCTCTGCACGAGATATTCCTTCTCCTGCCCGAGCACGAGGCCCGAACGCTCTTTCAGGAAGCGGCGAAGGAAATCGTAGTCGGCCGGCCTCATCGCGCATCTCCAGCGATAAGTCCGGCAACCCGCGCCGCGATCCGAGAGAGTGGCAATATGTCGGCGCAGACACCGGCCTCGGCCACGGCTCCGGGCATGCCCCACACGACACTCGTCGCCTCGTCCTGCGCGATCACCGTGCCGCCTGCGGCGGCGATGCGGGCAGCGCCGTCGGCGCCATCGCTGCCCATGCCGGTGAGGACGAGTGCGAGCGTCGCCGGGCCGAACACCTCGGCCGTGCTCGCGAACAGCGGATCGACCGACGGCTTGCAAAAATGCAGCGGTGGCTCGTCGTCGATGACGATCGCTACTTCGTTGTCTTTTCGCGCAATCCGCATGTGCCGCGCGCCCGGCGCCACATAGAGCGTGCCGGAAACGAGCGGCTCGCCGTCGATCCCCTCGTGCGCCGGCCGCGAGGAGGCGCGTCCCAGATGCTCGGCGAGAATGGTCGTGAAGGTCGGCGGCATGTGCTGGGTGATCAGCACCGGCAGACGCGACAACACAGGCCCGAGCCCCTGCAACAGCACCTGCAACGCCTGCGGCCCGCCCGTGGAACTGCCGATCACCAGAACACGCGGCGGCACCATCGACACCGGCCGCAGCTTGAAGGAAATCGGTTTCGCGTCGGCGGGCACGGCCGGCGCGAGGATCTGCGTCTCGGCGGCATCCGCACACGCCCTACGCCGGCGGCCAAGCGTGCGGATGCGCTGCACGAGCTCGCGCCGGAACACCGGCGACGTGGTGATCTCGCGGTTGGTCTCCGGCTTGCTGATGTAGTCGGCGGCACCGAGCGACAGCGCCTTGATGCCGACCTCCGCGTTCCG
>Ga0180217_1001088_pt1 | contig 32681 bp, 54 predicted proteins | sample eDN3rd37CBELigOP_FD_128521 | JGI IMG/M metagenome (GOLD analysis project Ga0180217, IMG submission 128521) | Enriched Organic Plus compost microbial communities from Emeryville, California, USA - eDNA 3rd pass 37_C BE-Lig OP (version 2) (version 2) ... | reverse complement strand
GGCGCACCAACGGGCGAACTCTCGGGTCAGCGCTTCGGAGTCGATGCGCTTGACGATGCGACGGCGACGGCATACGAGCTTGTCTGACTGCTCGGAAACCACGTCCTCAACTTCCACCAGACAAAGGGTGTTGCCCGGGGCGTACTGGAGTGCATCGAACGGATGCCAGCTGGCGTGCAGGCCGGACTTGCAGATGACGACCTTTCCGGAGTGTTCCAGCCACTCACCATCAGCCGGAATAGGGCGGCCGTCGCGCAGGGTGTCGGCGACAAAGTGGTAGGCGTAGCGGCTCATCCCCGCACCCCGGCCTGTTCGGCCTCTTCCTGCTCAGCGGGCGACAGCGGCGGGGTGATAGCCGGCAGACAATCCGGCACGTCCTCGACTGGCTCATACCGGACGACCTCAAGACCCTCAGTCGATACCGGCTCGTTCGGAACCCTTGCGTTCATTTCCCATCTCCCGTTGGGTTGATGGGGTTAAATTACCAAACGGTAATTGGATTGGCAATACTAAACGGTAATCCGTCCGACGAACGGTAGGTTTGCTGGCGTCTACTGCGGGCTGCTAGATCAGTTGTCCTTGCCTTGTGGCCGGCTTTCGTCTCGGATCAGACCAACAATCTCAGCTTGAGCCTTATTCAAGGCCGTGCACTCGTCCATGCCGGTCTTCATGGCTTCGGAGTCTCCGAACTCCATCAAGCCCAAGAATCTAGTCTTCTCAGTCTCAATCTGCGGCTCTACGTAACTCGACCACGCGCCCAAGGGCTTGGGGTCGTCCGGGTTCTGGGCCGCATAGTTGGCTGCATATGTCCAAAGTGCAGCCGTTTGCGCGCCGCGCCCAAGCCCACGCAAGTGCTCCGCTGCTGATGGCTTGCCACCTGCGCTCACGACGTCAGCCATTGCTTGATACAGCCCAGAGCACCGGATGAATGCTAGGGCCATTTCCCCCTCCTCATCGCGGCTCAGCGGCTGCTCGGCCGAAGCGGTTAGATTGACTACGGCCAGGCCTGCGAGAAAAGCTAGCTTCCGCATATCACTCCTCCCAAGCGTAGCCGCTTATTCCGCAGTTTCTTTCGAGTGATGCCATGACTTCGTCAGCTGTGTACTGTTTGCTTCGATATCCATCAATATTTGCCTGGACTATCGCGCGACAGTTCTTAGGGAGGCCAGTCTCGCCATAGCGTGGCTTGGAGTTGTCGCCCGCTTGACTGCATCCAGCCAGCAGCAGGAACGCCGGAAAAACACAAGCTTTACGACTGAGCATTAGGCACCCCTCTGCACTTCAGCGTGATCACGTGCGCAGCTCTCGTATTGCCAGAACTCACAGCATTATTTCTAGGAGGATCTCCAACTATCTCACTTACAGATCCGTCAGCGTCAACTATTCCGATTCGCCGCCTTCTTGGCCTTGCCTGTTTTAAAGCCATCTGAGCCAGTTCGAGCAGTTCGTCCTTCTTCTTTCCATTCACCATTGCTCACCCCCGCAAGCAAACGTTCCGAAATGTGCTTGTCGAACTCTTTGAGTGCGGCCTTCGTGGGGTTGGCTGGCAGTCCAGCGGCCTCTCTATAGGCAAAGGCTATCAGAGGGGCGGTGCTGTAGAGATCTATTTCCACATCCGCCGCCCGGATTGCCTTCTTCACAGCAACGAGTGCGGCTTGCAGTGTTTCAAGGGTGAGTCCCGCAGCCTGAGACTCATTATCCCCCAATGGATCCAGAGCCTTAACAAGATAGCCCGGTGGCATCTTCGCGATGACCTCGAGATTTGCCGCCACCTTCTCCCCGAAAGATTTTCCATCCTGCTTGAGGAGGCTTGACAGCATCCCTTGATTGAACTTGGTCTCTGTAACGAACGCGGCTTGCGAGCCGTCGTGCTTGGCGTCGATCCATTCTTTCAGCCGAGATCGGCGGGCGGCTACTAGGGCTGAGTCTTTGGCTGGCATCCCCCAAGTCTGAGTTTCCGACGAACGGTTTACCAAATGGTATTGCTCGCCACCATCACCAAATGGTAATGTCTCACCCACAACCAACCCCCAGGAGGTTCGGTGTGGGCACTACTTCGACCACTTCCGCCACCGCCATAGGCAGTAGGCGAGGTTCAGTCCGGTCAGGACCACGAACCCCACGCGGACGGTTAGCCAAACCCATTCCATCACGTCGGGCGGTGCGTCCGTGAAGAACAAGGCCCATAGCGCTACCCCAAGGGGAATCAGGGCGAGGAGGGCATCCCGCCTGAGCTTCGTTGGGGTGGGGCTGTTCTCGCTGTCCATGTTCTTTCCCCCGACCAACTTGCTGCTGTTCCTGCAAATCCTCGCACTGCTGGCCCTCTTCGGCCACCTGATCTGGATGTGGAGCCATGACTAACCATTCCGTATGCCGCGACCCCAAGCGCCGCCACGGCGTCGATATGGCGCCTCCCGCTGACTTAAAGGCTTCGTTTTTCGTCATCTGGGCGCTGGTCGTCCTGCTGGCCGCGTCGCTCCTGTTCCGCTCGGACAACACCCCTCCCGCCTGCGTAGTGCAGGGCGCGGAACAACACAGCACTGATTGACTCATCGCGGCTCAGTCCTTTGGGGCTGGGCCTTTATTTCACTCAAACCCCGACGCGAACTCATGCGAACCGATGCGAACCAATGCGAATTTCCCCTAGACGCCCCGCTAGACGTGGTGCTGGGGGTTCGCTCCGAGGCTGACGCAGTGCGCAAATGCCTGCGTATTGCAGAGCGCCGCTATGGCCGAGACCAGAAATCCGTGGCGCTCCTGTGCGGCTGGAACACCGATAGCTGCCTGTCGGAGATTGCCAGCGAGACGAGCAAGCGAACCATGCCGGCCTCGCGACTCCATCGATTCGCCCTAGCCACCGGCTGCAACTTGGTCGAGCAGTACCGCGACAGGGTGGAGGCGGAATCCCGCCACAAGGGCCACTTCATTCACCGTGACGAGGCGGAGCGCGCTGCCGATGCCTGCCTCACTGCTTGGAGGCTGGTTGCGTAATGGAAAAGGAACTAACCAATGAGCCGAGGCACCCGACCTGCCTCCTGTGCCGGCATTACCGCAAGGCATCCGTGGATGTTGCGGGCATGGGGGTTGTTCGGGCAACTCCATCTTTGTGCGCCGCTACCGATCTGTTCGGAGATGGATCCCTGAGATTTACCTGTGACGAGGCGAGATGGAACGACTCCCTCTGCGGCCCGACTGCTAAGTGGCAGGAGGTTCTCCAGTGAATTCCCGGAAGTTCGCGAACGACCGAGTTGGCCGCCTGCTTGCTCTAATGCCGGGAGCCTTCGATTACGCGCGGAAGCATGGTGCGCACGTCGGAATCTGCCTTCGGCGAATGAAGCCAGTGATTCACTGGAGACGCCGCCTCAACACCCAGCGGGTGGAGAAGGTAGAGGAGGTTGGGGCGTGAAGCCAGGCGAATCCATCGTCATCGAGGTCGTTGGCAACGGCTGGCTCGTCCGTCCGCTGCACATGACTCCTCAAACGGGCTATGCCGAGAACGGCTACGGAATCATCCAGGTCTTCAATGACCTTGGTGTAGCGGTGCCCCTTCAGGGCAATGCGCAGAGCCTGACGAGCTTCATTGAGCAGCACTTCCGGAAGGGTGAGTCCGCATGACACCCCAGAGCGAATGGGCGCGCATCTGCAAGGAGTTGGCCGTCGGACCGCCCGACCCGCTCCTGCCGTGGGAAGCGCGCCGCTACGACGCACAGAGAAAGCAGAAAGACGCCGAGGCCTGGAACCGTATCCAGCGCCCGCCGCAACGAGATTTGTTTCAGGGGGATTGACGAGCATGTCCGGCGACTGGATGAAGATTGAACTTGAGCTCCCGGATAAGCCGGAGGTCTATCGCATCGCCGGGATTCTCGGACTGGACCCGGACGCGGTAGTGGGCAAGCTGCTTCGCGTGTGGGCCTGGTTCGACAAACACACTGAATCTGGTAACGCTGCTGGCGTTACATATGCGTTACTAGATCGGATCACTGGCGTTACAGGTTTTGCAGAGGCAATGGCTCTTGTCGGCTGGCTTGAGCAGAGGGGCAGCGAGCTGCTGATTCCCAACTTTGACCGGCACAACGGGAAAACCGCGAAAAATCGGGCACTTACGGCAAAAAGGGTCGCCGTCAAGCGCACAAAATGTAACGCTGAAAGTAACGCTCTGAGCGTTACACATGCGTTACCTAGAGAAGAGAAGAGAAGAGAAGAAAGAAAAGAAGTAAACAGGGAGGTTTTGCCCGACTGGCTGCCTGCCGAAAAGTGGCAGGACTTCGTGGACCACCGGAAGGCCATGCGGAAGCCGATGACCGACAAGGCCCGTGAGCGAATGCTCCGGCACCTATCGGGCCTGAAGGCCAAGGGCCATGACGTGCCGGCCCTCATCGACACCGCCATCCGGTCTGGCTGGCAGGACGTGTATGAGCCGAAGCCGGCAGGTCAGTTCAACAGCCCGGCGGTTCCACGCCCTCCGCGCCCGGAGGTGACCCTGTGACCGTCACCCCGACCTTCGCCGAGGAGGCCGTGCTGGGCGGCCTGCTGCTGGAGAACGACCGCCTGCACGACGTGGCGACCCTGCTGTCGGCAGACCACTTTACCAGCGCCCCGCGCGCCCGCCTGTACGCCGCCATCCGCGACCGGGTGCTGGCAGGTGAACCTGCGGACGCGGTGACCATCGGCGAGTTGCACCCGGACCTGTACGAGGCCGCCATCGACCTCGCTGCGAACGTCCCCGGCTCGTCCGCCGTGGCGACCTACGCCACCATCGTCCGCGAGAACTGGCGCCGCCGCGAGGCCGTGCAGATTGGGCTGGAGCTGTCCTCCCGTGCCCGCGCTGGGGAGGAGGGCGCGGTGGAGAGTGCGGTGGCCGCCTTGATGGCGCTGAACGCCACGGTGACCGAGTGCGAGTACACCGGCAAGCAAGCGCTCCAGATGGCATGGCGCGAGGTCGAGAAGGCGTACGCCAACGGCGGAGTCCTGCCCGGTATCACGACCGGCCTGCGGGCGCTGGACGACATCCTGGGCGGCCTGCACGACTCGGACCTCATCATCATTGGCGCGCGTCCCGCGATGGGTAAGACGGCCTTTATGGGCTGCATGGCCGAGGCTGCGGCAGATGCCGGCAAGCGCCCAGGCATCATCAGCGCCGAGCAGCCGGTGGTGCAGTTGGGCCTGCGCCGCCTGTCTGCCGCCTCTGGTGTAGGCGCTGCTCATCTGCGAGCCGGCAAGTTCGAGGAACACGACTGGAGTTCCTTGCAGGTCGGCATCTCGAAGGCGCTCCCGCGCGATATGTGGATTTACGACCGCAGTGCCGTGACGCTGGATGAGCTGGTTGCTATGGCCAGAAAGTGGAAGCACACCCACGACATCGGCGTCCTGTACATCGACTACGCGCAACGCATCACGGTCCCCGGAGCGGACCGCATCACCGAGGTTTCGCAGGTGGCTCGCGGCATGAAGAACCTTGCCCGCGACCTGCAAATTCCGGTGGTCTCGCTGGCTCAGGTAGTCAAGGGCGTGGACAGTCGCGAGGACAAGCGCCCGCGTGCTGGCGACCTTGCCAACAGCGACGAGCTGACCCGAGAGGCAGACCAAATCCTGATGCTGTACCGGGACGAGGTCTACAACCACGAGAGCCCGCACCGAGGCATCGCCGAGGTTCTCATTGAGAAGAACCGTCACGGACCGACCGGCCCGAAACGGATTGCGTTCATCGAGAAAACCATGCGCTTCGCAGACCTGGCGCGCGAGGAGTTTTGATGTGGAAGCAGATATCCGCGTACTGCCTTCAGGACGGTCCCTACTTCATCAGCAAGGCGTTCTGCGGCGAGGACAAGGTCTACACGGCAGCCAAGGGCGACGTGCGACTCACTACCGAACGAGGCGATGGCGCACTGGAGCGATGCAAGCAGGCAGTGGAACAGGACAGAGCGAAATGACCACCTACATTCTAAGACCCGAGAACGCACGCCCCCGCATGGCTGCTGCCTGGCGCAAAGCCTGTTCGTACCTAGAGCTGGGTCAATCCGTGCGACTGGACATGTCGGAGTGCAAGTCAAGGCGCTCACTAGAACAAAACTCCCGCCTGTGGGCGCTACTACACGACGTAGCCCGGCAGGTGAAGTGGCCGGTCGATGGGCGTGAGACGTACCTGTCACCGGAGGACTGGAAGGACATCTTCACGGCGTCATTGCGCAAAGGGCAGCGCGTCAGTCCCGGCATTGACGGCGGTTTCGTGATGCTAGGTGCGCGGACTTCGCGGATGACCGTTGGCGAGATGGTGGACCTGCAAACCCTGATTGAAGCATTCGGGGCGCAGCACGGCGTGGTGTTTGGGGATATGGAGGTGACGGCATGAGCAAGTGCAATCTGTGTAGGGAGCGCGGAAAGACATGGAGTGGAAGTAATCCCGTTTGTGCATGGGAATCGGATGAGTTCAGCAATAACTGGAACTGCGCGACCCTAAACGCAATTCGTGACCTTGAAGGGCACGAGGATGCTGACTACCGCTTCTGCGATGACCAGAAGTACATGACCATCAAGATTGATGGAGTGGACCTTCGTGACGGTAGCCCTCTTGCACTGTGGGTTACTTGGTACAAACAGCGCGGAAGGACTGATGAGATGTTCCTTTTGTGGGGAGGAAGGCCACCAAGTCAGCCTTCTGAAGATGACCTTGTGAGAATCCTCGGGTTCCTGGGAAGGCATCCGTGACCCTCGCCAAGCGCAAGCCGCCAACACTGGCGCAGCAGGACTATCAGGACCGGGCTAGGGCGCTGGGGTGTGTCGTTTGCCGTTTGCGAATAGCGAATGGCATGCAGGACCGGCAGGCCGGTGTGACGGAAATCCACCACCGCAACTTCAACGACTGGCACGGGGCTAAGCAACTGGGACAGGACGCGGTGGTTGCGCTCTGTAGCTGGCATCACCAGGGGACGCTCATTCCGGGGCACTCCACCTACGACATGCGCGAACTGTATGGGCCGAGCTTCTACAGCGCGGCGGACTTCCGCGAATGGACCTACGGCGCACTTCCCGGTTATGGGCGCGGAACTGAGGCGTGGCAGAAGTACCAAGACGAAATTCTGGGTGAAGCATGACCAAGCAATGCAGCCGCTGCGGCACGGTCAAGCCGCTGAGCATGTACCGGAAGGATAGGACGAAGCGTATGGGCGTTGATGCGACGTGTCGGCAGTGTCGTTTGGACGCGACAGTTAGAGGGTTGCCGGCACTCTCAGGCAAGGCTGTCGAAGCCCTGAACCACTGGCGCGGCGCTGAGCCGGGGCACATTTTTGCGAGGGCGTTCTAATGGGCGCCTTCTCTCGAAACAAGGGTGCCCGCGCCGAACGTGAACTGTGCCGCCTGTTGTCAGACTACCTGGGCGGTCAGTGGACCCGGAACCTCCAGCAATACCGGCAAGCGCAGCACGGCGACATCGAACAGCTAGTGGCCGGCTTCCTCATCGAGTGCAAGAACTGCGCGAAGGTCGAGATTGCGAGGTGGTGGGGACAGGCCTGTCAGGCCGCCAGCCAACGCGGCGCCGTCCCGTGCCTAGCCTACAAAGTGCCGCGCAAGGGTTGGCGGTTTGTGGTGCCGAGCGATGCTGCCTTGAAAGCAGCCCAGTCATGGAGCTTTGACCTGCGGTACACCCAGGAGCTGTACGAGGAGGGGTTTTTCCTGCTGGTGCGAGAAAGGAGTAACTAGATGCGCTTGGATGACCTGGCAAAGGTGATTCGGGACCTCGAAGACGCGCTTGTGCTGGTCGGGGTATCACGAGCAGCGGCACACAGGGCGGCGATGGATGCCGAGAGCGTTTCCGTGGCAGACATGCTTGAGACGCAGGAGGACATCAGACTGCTTGACCTATTTGAAAAAGTCGGGTGCGTCACGCTGGCTGAGCGGCAAGGGGTCTCTTCGCGCACGATATACAACCGACGAGAGGAGGCTATCGAAAGGCTTCAATTGAAAAAAGTGTGCAGGTTTACTTCCGACAATGGTTCACAAGAAGCCGCTTAAATCTATGCCATCCGATAGGAGATTGAGATGGCACTCCCCAACGACCCGCAGGCCAGAAAGTCCATCCCCATTTGCACCGGGTTCCTTGACTATTTCCCGTCCGCGATTGTTGCCCTAGCCGCCCTTTCAGTGCGTGGCAACGTGCAGCACAACGGCGACGCCCCCCTGCATTGGGACAGGTCTAAGTCTGACGACGAGGAAGACGCCCTAGGCCGGCACCTGATGCAGCGCGGGACCTTCGATGACGACGGCGTGCGCCACAGCACAAAGCTGGCCTGGCGAGCCTTGGCCTTCCTTCAGAAAGAACTTGAGGCAGACGGTGCGCCGATCGCTCGCGGGGCAAAGAACGTCGCCAAGGCCAAACCCTTCCCCGACGTGTCCGACCTCCCAGATTCCCCCATCGTCGCCGCACTGCTGGAAATCCACGACGAGGACGGCCCGACATCGGGGCTGAAAGCGGGGGAGGCCCACGAACATGACCGAGCCGCCTATGCAGCGGCCACCACACGACCCACGGACGAGGAGTAAGTGATGACCGAGTGGGAATACGTCAAGGAATTCTTGAAGTGTTCAGTCTTCTACGTCTTCGTGATTATTCCAGCGATGGCGGCAATGCTGGTGGTACTGCTCGGCGTCGTATTTCTGCTGGTTAAGGCCGCTTTCCTAGTCATGTAAGCATGGAGCACGCACACAAGGACAACCGGCCAAGGACGGCCCCAAGGATGGATATGAACCCGACACGCCATTTCATCATTCCCGACACCCAGGTCCGCCCTGGCGTTCCACTGGCGCACATCGACTGGATTGCGCAGGCCATCGTGGATTATCGGCCGGACACCATCGTCCACATAGGCGACCACTGGGATATGCCAAGCCTGTCGATGCACGATGGCCCTGGCTCACTCGCGATGGAGGGGGTCAGGTACGAGGAGGACATTGCCGTGGGCAATGAAGCCTTCGCACGCCTTGTGGCACCCATGCGCGCAGAGCAGGAGCGGCTTCGCAGGAACAAGAAGGCCCGCTGGGAGCCGCGCTGCATCTGGACCAAGGGAAACCACGAAAACCGGATTGACCGGGCCATCAACAATGACCCCCGATTCGCCGGGACCATTGGCGACCACCACCTGAACACCCAAGGTTTCGAGCGCAAGGCGTTCCTGGAAGTGGTCGAGGTGGACGGAATCCACTACAGCCACTACTTCCAGATGGAGAAGTCGGACCGCCCCATTGGCGGAACGATGGAGAACCGGTTCAACAAGATTTGCGCCAGCTTCGTGTGCGGACACGAGCAGGGCTACCTAGTTCACCGTAGGCCGCTCCCGATTGGGCGGACCCTGCACGGCATCGTGGCTGGAAGCTGCTACCTGCACGACGAGATCTACCGAGGTCGCCAGCGGAACAACGACTGGCGCGGCGTGGTGGTCCTGAACGACGTTCGTAACGGCGGCGACTGCGAGCCGATGCCCCTGACGCTGGACTACCTGTGCCGGAAGTACGAGGGCGTCTCTCTGGGTGAATACCTGCGGAAGACGGTCAAGGACGCGGAATACAAATTCACTCTGGCGAGGGCTGCGTAATGAGTGTGCGCAAGGAACTTTCGTGGGGAATGGTGTTGGCCTGGTGGTGCGCGCTTCTTGGGTTTATCGCGCCCGCCATGATTTCGGCTCGCAGTACGGAACTTGCCCTAGGCGGCGCGTTCCTGTTGTTGGGGTCTGCATACGGCACATATCGAACGGTTAGGAAGTCAATCAACAAGGAGGCCCCAAATGGGCATCGGTAAGAAGCTGTTTTTGATAGTTGGTCTCATGACTTTGGCCGCTTGCACCAAGGTCCCCGCCGGCAACGTCGGCATCAAGGTCTATCTGCTCGGCGGCGACAAGGGCGTGGACATCGAGGAGAAGGGGCCTGGACGCCACTGGGTGGGAGTGAACGAGGAGATGTACATCTTCCCGACCTTCACCCAAAACTACACGTGGGCGAAGGACTGCCAGAATGGCGACTGCACCAACGAAGAGTTGGGCTTTCAGACCATCGAGGGCTTGGCCGTCACTGCCGACGTTGGCATCAGCTACCACATCCAGCCCGACAAGGCGTCGCTCATCTTCCAGAAGTACCGGAAAGGAGTGGATGAGATTACGGACATCTACCTCCGAAACATGGTGCGTGACTCTCTGGTCAAGAACGCAAGTTCGATGCCGGTTGAGACGGTGTATGGCGCCGGAAAGACGAAGCTGATTGCCGCAGTCCAGGACGACGTAACCCGCCAGGTCAAGGACATCGGCATCATTATCGAGAAAATCTATTGGGTTGGCGAGCTTCGTCTCCCCCAGAGCGTCACCCAAGCCATCAACGCCAAGATTCAGATGACACAGCAGGCTCAGCAGGCTCAGAACCAAGTCGCCAAGGCCAAGGCTGAAGCTGAAATCAAGGTTGCGACGGCCCAGGGCGCCGCTGAATCTCTGCGCATCATCTCGGAGGCACAGGCCAACGCGATTCGCGTCAAGGCAGCCGCCATTACGGCAAACCCTGAGATCGTGCAGATGACCGCAGTTGAGAAGTGGAACGGACAGCTCCCGCAGACTAATGCTGGCGGCGCGGTCCCGTTTATCCAAGTCAAGTGAAGTAACAGGGGCGGGGAAGTCCCGCCCCTTTCCAAGGCAAGGATGCCATGAGCAAGTACCACTGGGACACATCACCGCCACACCCTTGTGAGAGGTTGGCTCGCCTTGAGGGTCAATCGAACTTCCTAGGCCTGCTGGCTGGGCAGGAAGCAGGGCCAGACACGACGGAAGACGCCGCCGCGCTGGCAATGTGCCGAGGCGAGAACCCGCCCGAGTTGCTGGAGGCCTACTGGGGCGGGTCCGTCCTGTACCGCCGCTCGCTGTGCCAGGTGGTGTTCGATGAAATAGACGCTGCGGGCACCGGGATTCCGGAGCGGGACCGCGTCTGGGTGAAGGGGGCGGTGTTCGACGCGTTCGAGCTGACGTGCGGACGGTGGCCGAAACCAGGGCGTAGCCGGGCGCGAGGATTCAAGGTCCGGTACGAGGACTATCTTGCTACCCGCAAACTGGCCGAGGGAATCCTTCACATGAAAATCGGCACGGTTGGTAGGGCTTGGATAGCCGCGAGATTCAGGAACTCTGCTCACCCCTGATTTTGGCATAATCACAGTGACGGGCCGCCAAGCGCGGCCCTTTTGTTTGGGCGATTCGTCGCCCGCCCGGCAACAGCCCGTAACTGGGCGCCGGGTTCTACAGGAGCCAGCCATGACCGACGAAGCCGAAGAAGAGGGTGGCATCGAGTTCCAGGCATCGGCTACCGACCTGTTCCTGCACGACGGCCAGTGCTGGCTCTGTGACCCAGACTACTTGGACCCGAGCAACGAGTACGACGGCGTGCTGGCCGTCCAGTACCGCGACGGGGCCATCTACTGGCTATCCGGCGTAGACCGGAAGTGGCGGAACGTCGAGGAAGAGAAGAAGCCGGACGGCCCGAAGAGGCTGCGCTCGGTTCAGTAGTTTTGCTTGCGGCGGCGTGGATGGACACGCCAGTACGGTTTAGGCGGCCACGCCACCCAACAAAAACGGCCGAGCCGGTAACCAACCCGGCCCGCAAGCACCATTCCGCCGCTCTAGCTCAATTGGCAGAGCGATGCCTTTGTAAGGTATCGGTTGCAGGTTCAAGTCCTGCGGGCGGCACCAAAGAGTGCGGAGGCTCTCCATACCTCCGTGGTGAGCGGGACGCCATTTGCCCCGACTAACCCGCCAGTGCGTACCTGCCGAGTGCAGGGACGTGGCCCTGAAGACCTGGCGCCGGAAGACCAAGGTAACCGGCATACATTCACCAGCGGAAGACGATAGCGCCCAGCGATGGTGCGTTGGCAGCCGCCAGAGGTCCGTGGTGTACGCCGGACTGGTGCCATTTCACGAATTGCAGCACTCATCCGCCTGGCATTGGTCCATGGCCGCTAGAGACTGCAAGGCTCTGACATGCGGCCAGTCCGCGCAGTAGGAGCCGCCCGGGACGCGTAAGCGCCCCTTGATACAGCCGTCACGAGCCCGGTGGAAGTCGCGGTGGCCCACCCGTAAGGGGCCGGACCCAGAGTCCGGATAACCAAGAGATTCCGGGATCTATTCGCACAGGGGACATCGATGTGATTGAAACCTTGATAGGCGCTGGCGTCAGCGTCTTCCTCGCCGCATTGGGCGGATTGGTATGGCTCATTCGACTTGAGGGCAGGGTGAACACAGAGAAAGCCCTTCGGGAGGCGCTGGCCGCCCGTCTGGATGGGTTCGAGCAGCGCATCTACGCGACGCTGGAACGGATTGAGAACAAGCTGGACTCCAAGCAGGACCGGGAATGAAGACCATCGAAGCGGGCGTTGAGGATATTGGCGTCGAAGAAATCCAAGCAACCGGCGACCTCATCGAGACCACTGGCGGCATCTGATGAAAGCCAAAGTCATCGGCAGCATTGCAGGCGTACTCCTGCTGGCTGCTGGGCTGGTGCGTCCGTGGGAGGGGTATAGCCCAAAGCCCTACGTGGACATCGTCGGCAAGGTGACCTGGTGCTACGGGGAGACCAAGGGAATCCCCAAGGATGAGTATAAGCGCGACGAGTGCGAGGCCATTCTGCAGACCAGTCTGGGCCGGCATCTGGCCGGAGTGGCTGAGTGCATCGGCCAGCCGCTGACCGAGAACGAATGGGCTGCGGTTCTGAGCTGGACCTACAACGTCGGCGTCCGCGCCGCGTGCAACTCGACGCTGGTTAAGCGCATCAATCGGGGCGAGTCGGCTTCGGCGTGGTGCCCGGAGCTGCGCAAGTGGGTCTACGCGGGCGGGAAACGAGTCAAGGGACTCGTGAACCGGCGCGAGGCTGAGTTGGCGATGTGCCTAGGAAAGAGCGAATGACCCCAGAACAATTCTGCTACTGGCTCAACGGATTCGGCCAGCTGACCACCGACGCTCCCAATCCGGAGCAGTGGAAGGCCATCAAGGAGCATCTGGAGACGGTATTTACCAAGGTGACGCCGAGCTCGCCGGGATACTTGGGGAATGACTTGGGGCGGCTTGGGCAGATTGCCCCGCTGACGCCAGCGCCGCCGTCACCGCCTTCCGATTGGCCCCGGTCTGGGTTGGCTACGTTCACCTGCTGATGGACGCCCGCTTCGCCAGCCGCAAGTTCATCCTGAGCTGCGCGGCGTTCCTGGTTGGCCTGCCGATGGTGTTCATGGGCCTCCTAACCCCGGACCAGTGGGTCAGCTACACGACTTGGGTGCTTGGGCTGTACATGGCCGGGAATGTGGGCGACCAGGCGGTGACGAAGTGAGCCGGACGAAGCGCGGTCAGCGGCCCATAGGGTTTGAGTACTGGGGTAGGCGGCCCATCAGCCGGAACCACGGCGCAATCCCAGGGCGCCTCTCGAAGCGACTGACGCATCGGTTGGAGCGCCTGGAGGGGTGTCGCCAGTGTGCAGGGTTGGAGGACTGATGTTTGCCGCTCCATGGAAGCTCGCCACCTACGCACTCGCGGTGCTGGCGGTCATCGCAATAGGGACCGCCCTGTACTTTCGTGGGGATTCCGCTATTTCCGATGCCCGCGCCGACAAGGCCGAGTCGGAGAGGGATTCGGCTCGCGCGGAAGTCAATGCACTGAAGGGCGCCAGAGACATCGAGCAGCGCAAGGCCAAGGAAGCCCAGGCCATAGCCGCCAAGTACGAGGACGAGAAGCGTGCCATCGAAACTGAAAGCGCCCGCGTTGTGGCTGACCTGCGTGCTGGCAACCTCCGGCTGCGCCGCGAACTCGGTGCGCTCTACACCGCCCAGCTGCCCGGTACTGCCGCCTCCGCCAGCATCAGTGATGACCAAGCCCAGCGCGGAGCAGAAATTGCGGCAGCTATTGTTCGAGTCGGTGCCGAGTCCGACGCCCAGCTTCGAGCCTGCCAGGCCGTGATTGAGGCCGATAGGCGATGAGTGGCAAAGGCGACAAGCCCCGCCCAAAGTCAGTGGACGACGAAACCTACGGTTCCAACTGGGACCGCATCTTTAGCCAAGGAGAAGGCAAGTGGCAAACCCCAGCCAAGTCCTGCGAGTCATTGCAGGAAGCACCGACAAAGAACCCACGGCAGAAGTCGTCCTCGTAACCGAGAGCGGCGCAGCCCTCCCAGCCGCCGGCATTCCGACCCTGCCGACCGCGAACGGCGACTACACCCTGCGCGTTGCGTCTGGCGTGTACAGCTGGGTGCTGGAAGGCACCTGATTTCTGAACTAGGAAGGTCTGGAAATGGCCGGTCGCAAGCCCGGCACCCCAAAGACGGGTGGCCGAAAGAAGGGCACGCCCAACAAGATGACGGGGCAGCTGAAGGAGATGATCCTGACCGCCCTGGATTCGGCTGGCGGCGTTGGCTACTTGGTCGAGCAGTCGGAGAAGAACCCAACTGCATTCCTGACGCTGGTTGGGAAAGTCCTGCCCATGACGGTGCAGGGCGACCCCGCGAACCCGCTGCACTACACGATAGTCGAGCGACGCATTGTCCGCCCTGGTAATCCCGACAGCTGAGGTCTTTGAACCGCTGCTGGCTCCGGGGCGCTACAAAGGGGCATGGGGCGGTCGAGGGTCCGGCAAGTCGCACTTCTTCGCCGGCAAACTGATTGAGGACTGCCTCGCTGAACCTGGCGAGTCTGGCGAGGGCATGAAGGCCATCTGCATTCGCGAGGTGCAGAAGGACTTGGCGCAATCCAGTAAGGCCTTGATTGAGGCCAAGCTACGCGACTTCGGCATCGGTGAGTCGCAGGGATTCAAGGTGTTCCGGGAGGTCATCGAGACGCCCCGCGACGGCCTCATCATCTTCAAGGGAATGCAGGACTACACCGCCGAGTCGGTGAAGTCGTTGGAGGGCTACAAGCGGGCGTGGTGGGAGGAGGCCCAGACGGCCACCAACCATTCGCTGAACTTGCTCAGGCCGACCATTCGTGCGTCCGGCTCCGAGCTGTGGTTCAGCTGGAACGCTCGCCGCAAGACGGACCCGGTTGACGTGATGCTCCGGGGCGCCGAGTTGCCCACGGGCGCTCAGGTGGTCAAGGCGAACTGGCGGGACAACCCCTGGTTCACCGCCGAGCTGGAGCAGGAACGACTGGACTGCTTGCGGATGCAGCCTGACCAGTACGACCACATCTGGGAGGGCGGCTACATCACCGTGGCCGAGGGCGCGTACTTCGCCCAGGGACTGGCGCAGGCAAGGGCGGATGGGCGCATAGGACGCGTCTCCGCTGACCCGTTGATGACCTTGCGGGCCTATTGGGACATCGGCGGCACAGGGGCAAAGGCCGACGCCTGCGCTATCTGGATTGTCCAGTTTATCGGCAAGGAAGTCCGGGTACTGGATTACTACGAGCAGGTAGGTCAGCCCCTCGCCAGCCACATCGAATGGCTACGGTCGAATGGCTACGGCAAGGCGCTGTGCGTGCTGCCGCATGACGGCGCAACGAACGACAAGGTCTACCAGGTCAGCTACGAAAGCGCCCTGAAGTCAGCGGGGTTTGAGACTCGCGTCGTCCCGAACATGGGCGCTGGAGCGGCAAGCCAGCGCATTGAAGCGGTGCGCCGGTTGTTCCCGAGCATCTGGTTCAACGAGACGACTACCGAGCCGGGGCGGGATGCCTTGGGCTGGTACCACGCCAAGAAAGACGAGAAGCGCGGGATTGACCTTGGTCCCGACCATGACTGGTCAAGTCACGGCGCGGACGCCTTCGGTCTGATGGCGGTGGATTACCTGCGCCAACCCACCAACAACAACCACGCGCCACTGAACTACAGAAGGATTCGCTAGGGATGGCAAAGGGCAAGAAGCTCACGGACGAGGACATCGAGGCAGCGGCGCGGCAAGCCCTCGCCACGAGCCTTGGCGCCCCCGACAGCGACGTCTATTGGGCGCGTGAGCGCAACTTGGAGTTCTACAACGCCGAGGCGCGGGGCGAGCTGGCGCCCCCTGAGATTGAGGACCGCTCCGATTTCGTAGCCACGGACGTTCCCGACACCGTGGACGGGATGCTGCCGCAGCTGATGCGCATCTTCGTCGGGTCGGATGACGCGGTGACGTTTGAGGGTCAGGGGCAGCCGGGCAGCCAGGAAGAGGGGAAACTCGCCACCGCTTACGTGAACCACCTGTTCTACGTGCGTAACGACGGCGTTGGCATCGTCCACGATTGGTTCAAGGACGCGCTCCTTCAGAAGGTGGGGTTCGTCAAGGTATGGGCTGACGAGGAGGCGCAGGACGCCAAGCAGCGCTACCAGGGCCAGACCCCCGAACAGCTCGCAATGCTGATGGAGGAGGGCTGGGTCCCGCAGGGCGACCCGGAGGTGGACGAGGATGGCACGCTGTCCTTCACCGTCTCCAAGGAGGACAAGCGGGTCTGCATCAAGGTGGCCGCCTGCGCCCCGGCCGAGATGCGCGTGGACGTGAATGCACGCTGGGGCGATGAGCCGGCCATGATTGCCCAGCAGTTCTCTCGCCAGCGGTTTGTGCTGGAGGAAGAGGGCTATGACCTGACGGACGTCGGTACAAGCACTCGTGCCGTTCCTGGCACCGCCATGCTGGAGGAGCTGGGCGAGACGGACGACTTCAGCTACTCCGTGCCCGACGAGTCCCACGAGGAAGTGGACTACGCCGAGGTCTACATCAAGCTGGACCGGGACGGCGATGGCATTGCGGAGTGGCTGAAAATTTGCCTCATCGGCGACAAGCTGGCCGTCTACCAGAACGGTGAGGTCGCCATCGAGCAGGTGGACGACCATCCGTTCGTGTGGATTTGCCCGATTCCTCGCTCGCATGCCTTCTTTGGCGACTGTCCGGCTGACCGGGCCATCCAGCCCCAGAAGCTGCGGACCCGGACGATTCGCGCCATCGAAGACAACATGCTGCTGACGGTAAATCAGCGCACGTATGTCAACACTGGCGCTGACGTGAATATTGACGACGTGCTGGACAATCGTCCGGGCGGGGTGGTGCGCGGCACTGCTGAGCCGAGCAGGGCAATTGCCCCCATCGTGCAACCCTCCCTCGGCGCTCCGGCCTACCAGTTCAACGAGTACATCGCCAGTTGGGCCGAGAACCGGACGGGCTTCAATCGCTACAGCGCAGGCACCGACCAGAACGCCCTCAACAAGACGGCGCGGGGCACCGAGCTGCTGACCGCTAAGGCGGACATGCGCATGGAGCTGATGGCGCGCTTCTTCGCCGTGGGCATGCGCCAGCTGTTCGCCAAGATGCTGAAGTTGGCGATTCAGTACCAGAACGTGCCTGAGATGGTCGCCATCAACGGCCAGTTCGTGCCCATCAACCCCAGCGAATTCCGCAATCAGTTCCACGTGAAAATCAACGTGGGCTTGGGCTCGGGTTCCAAGGAGCAGCAGGCGGCTCGCATCCTGGGATTGTTCCAGATGCAGATGCAGTTGCAGCCCCTTGGCCTTGTCCGCCCGCAACAGATGGCTGAAACGGCCCGCTTGTATGTGGAGGCCAATGAGTTCAAGAATCCGGAGCGGTTTGTTGACCCTGAGCCGAGCGGCATGCCGACCAGCCCAACCCAGTTCCAGCAGATGCAGGCGCAGGTCCAAGAGCAGATTGGGCAGATGCAGCAGGAGCTTCAGCGGCTTGCGCAGGAAAACGAGCAGCTGAAGGCCGACCAGACCAATAAGCAGGCCGAGAACTTCATCAAGGCCGGCGAGTTGGAGCTGAAGGGGCGGGAACTGGACATGAAAGTCGCTCAGGGGGTCGCGGACCTTCAGCTGAAACGGCAGCAGGTAAGCCAATCCGAGCGAGAAGCCCACATCAAAAACGCCCAGGCCATCCAGACGATGGAGAGGGCTGATGCTGACGACCAGGAAGTTGCCGAGCTGTCGCAACGGGTGGACCAGCTGGCGGGCGCGGTGCAGCAGATTCTTCAGATTCTCCAGCCGCAGGAGGCTGCATGAGCGTGACCCATGACGTCGAGCGGGGCCAGCAGGCTGAAACGGTGCTCCAGAACCCAATCTACTGCGAGGCCTACAGCCTCATCGAGAAAGGAATCTTGAAGAAATGGCAAGAGTCGGCCGACGCAGAGGAGCGCGAGGAGCTTCACAAGCTACAGAAGCTGCTGGGCAAGGTGCGAAACCTGATGGAATCGACCATGCGCAGCGGCCAGATAGCGGCAAAGGAGCTGGAGCGCAAGCGCAGGTTGTCCGAACGACTTGGATTGAGGCAACGCGGCTCCTGGCAGCCATAGAGCGCGAGGGGAATCCCATATGCGCGGTGTACTGGCCCGAGCCCAATGCCGAGCTATGGGGCGGCCAGTTCGGCAATGCACGAATCATCAAGGGAGAGCCTGGGGCTCTCCTGAGCAGCGGCGAACGAGTGCCGCTGTAACCCATCCCCACGGGGATCTACCCGCACTGGAGCGGGTCAGTAACACAAGGAAGTGACTATGCGAATGGAAGGTGACGGCCCCGAGGGCCAGCCGTCCGAAGGCGTTTCTACGCTGGACGGGCTCGTCAGTCTCATGGATGGCGGCGAGGAAGGCGAGGAGGCGCAGGAGGCGACGGATGAGGGCGAGGAATCCGTCGAGTCCGAAGGTGAAGAAGGGTCCGAAGAGCAGGAAGAGGCCGAGGAGGGGCAGGAGGAGCCCACCGTCACGCTGAAGCATGACGGCAAGGAGGTCACCCTGAAGCAATCCGAGGTCGTTGACCTGGCTCAGCAGGGCTTCGACTACACCCAGAAAACCATGAAGTTGGCCGAAGAGCGCAAGGCTCTGGATGCTAGCCGTGGAGAGGTGGCCGAACAGCGTAAGGCGTATGAAGCGCTGCACGGCCAGTACAAAGCAAACCTGGAGGCGCTAGGCCGCATCATTGAGGCCGAGCTTGGCGCTCCGCCGCCCATCACGCTAGCTCAGCAAGATGCGGCGCAATACCTCGCCCAGAAAGAGCTGCACGACCGCCGAAAGGACAAGTTGCATCAGGTCAGGGCGGAGTTGGAATCCCTGGAACAGGACGCGCACCGGCAACGGCAAGCGGAGTTCGCCCAGAAGGTCCAATCCACCGAACAGGCACTGAAGGACACCCTGCCGGGCTGGAGCGATGCCAAGGCTCAGGAGCTATTCGACTACTTGGGCAAGCAAGGCCTCAATTTCGAGAACCTCGGAATTGGCATCGCAGAGAAGGGGCTGTTTGAGATGGCCCACAAGGCGCTGGCCTACGACCAGTTGGTAGAGAAGCGGGCGCAGATGAAGCCCGTCAAGAACCTGCCCAAGGTCGCGGCGCCGCAAGCGCGAAACCAACCCGCACAGTTGGCCCGCCGACAGGAAGCGATGAAGCGGCATAAGGCCGCTCCGTCCATCAGCACGCTGGCCGACCTCCTCTAAAGGATTAGAGATGCCTACCAATACCCTGATTACCCCTGCGGTCGTGAAGGTCAAAGAAGACGTCATCGACCAGATTTACAACTTCAACCCGTCCGATGCCCCGCTGGTCTCGATGATTGAGCGGACCACCATCGACAATGTGTACTTCGAGTGGCAGCGTGACACCTACCGCACCCCGGACCAGACCCGAGGCGCGATTGAAGGCGCTGACGCCACCTATGCGGCCCAGGTCGAGCCGACTCTGCTCAACAACCGCACCCAGATTTTCGAGGATACGGTGTCGGTGTCCAACACCGCTGAGCGCGTCCGCAAGTATGGTCGCGACAACGAGTCCCGGCGCCTGCGCATGAAGAAGATGGTCGAGCTGAAGCGCGACCAGGAGGCTGCATGCCTGGCCTCGGGCGCGACCGTCACTGGCACCTCCGCCGTGGCGGGTAAGCAGCGCGGTCTGTATGGCTTCATCACCAACGACCGACTGGGCGCTGGCGGTGTTTCGCCGAACCCGGTGACCAATACCGCTCCGGTGGCCGGAACCCTTGAGGCGTTTGACGAGGATGACCTGAAGACCGGCCTGCAAACGTGCTACGAGAATGGCGGCGATGGCTCCATCGTCCTCTGCTCTCCGGCCCACAAGGTCCGCATCTCCGGATTCACGGGCGGTGTGCAGCGCACTAACGAGGTGGGTGGCCGTCAGGCGGCCGTCCTCAACGCGGCGTTCGACTTCTACCGTGGCGACTTCGGCGTAACCAAGGTCATCCCGAACCGCGTGATGGCGGGCTCCACGGCTGGCCTGAAGAACACGCTGTACATCATCGACGCCGACAAGCTGGCCTTGGGTGTGCTGCGTGGCTTCGAGAGCGAGCAACTGGCGACCGTGGGCGATGCCAAGAACTGGCAGGTCCGCACGGAAACCTCGCTGGTCGTGCGTGACGAGAAGCCGCTGTACGCCATCCGCGACGCGACCGACTCCGGCGCCTAAGCGGTACTGCAAGACCTTCAGGGGCCGGGAGCAATCTCGGCCCCTTTTCTTTGGGAGAACCACATGCGGGGATGGATTCAGGACGTGGGTCAGGATGACCTGGCGTTCGTCCACGGCGTTTCCGGTCAAGACCTGGACACGATTGCGACGTACTGCCGGGAGGCGGGCGAGACGAAGCAGTCCAGCGACTGGAAGCACGCTGCCCGCGTAGATGGCACGGTCATCATGGACTGGTGCAACAAGCGGGGCTACACCTGGGCCCAGTTTTTCAACGACCAGAAGCTGATTAACCGCTTCCTGGACGACCCTGCGAACGACGTGTTCCGCATCTGGAAGGGGCGCATCTAATGGCGTTCGCTTCCTACGACGAATTCCGCACCGCATTCCAGCTGATGCTGGATGGCGACGATGTGCCCAGTCAAATCCAGCCTGAAACGCTGGATGTCATGATTTCGCTGGGAGAAGCACTGGTCCACTACGGCGCGGAGGGCGACATTCCGCCGCTGCGCGCCTCCAGCATGGAGCAGGCAATTTCGATTGCCGTGGCCTCCAACGCAGCAGCGATTCCGGAAAATTGGATGGAGGCATCCATCCTGTGGTTTGACCCGCAGCGCCCGCTGGAAGTGGTATCCGAGCAGGACTTGCGGTCGCGCCTGAAATACATGTCCGCTGGCGACGTGCGCAAGTGCGCACAGGCCGGCGATAGCATCATCTTCTCGCCCCAAGCGCAGGACGGTGAGTTGCTAGAAGGGCGCTACTACGCCAAGCCTCTCGCCCTGAAGGACGGCTTGCACGCCACCTTCAACCGCTATCCCGAGCTATACCTGTATGCGGCCCTGTACGGCTCTGGGCCGTTCCTGGGCGAAGACTCGCGCATTCCTGTATGGCAGAACTTCTATCGCTCTCTTCTGCGGCAGGCTAATACCCAAGAACGCAACCGGGTATACGCCGGCTCACGCCTTCGCCAGGTGTCCCGCTGATGAGGTGGCAGCCCATTGACATCATCAGCGACGAGTACGCTGATGACAATCGACATTGGTCTGCCCAACACTGCGTCAACTACCTGCCGGTTCCGGCAGAGCGCCCGGGCACGCGAAGCCGATGGCAGCTCAGGCAGGCTCCGGGACTCAAGCCCCTCGTAAAAATCATCGCCGAGCACGGTTCGCCCGACGTAGAGGCTGGCCCGATTCGGGGAATGCGGGAGGTCGAGGGCAAGCTATTCGTCGTCGCCGGCACGACGCTCTACCAAATCACCAGCAACCTGGTGGCCGTTCCCTATGGAACCATTCCTGGCGTTGGGCGAGTTTCGATGGCCCACAACCAGCGCGGGCTTGGGAACGAGCTACTTATCGCGACAGGTGCAGCTGGGTACGTGTTCAACACGAACACGCTCATCCTCCAGAAAATCACGGATGAAGCCTACCCGGGGGCGTTCGTCGCAGCGTACATCGACAGCTACATCGCCCAGGTCGAGCCCCAGGGGCGGTACTGGTTCCATTCTGACCTCGCCGATGCTCTCAGCTACAACTCGCTGGACCGGTACGAGGCGGAAGGCCAGCCGGATCGCATCATCTCGCTGCACGTGAGCCACCGCGAGGTTCTGATTTTCGGGCGCGAGACCATAGAGCCATACGTCAACGACCCAAGCGGCGACGGCACGGCCCCATTTCAGCGGGCAAACAACACGGTAGTCGAATGCGGGTGTGCGGCAAGGTTCTCCGTTGCCAGCCTGGACAACTCGGTGCTGTTCTTGGACGACAAACGAATCGTTCGCCGACTGGACGGGTATACCCCTGTCCGCATCTCCACGCAGCCTATTGAGCAGGCGCTGGCAGAGTGTTCGGCGGACCAGATTGCGTCGGCATTTGCGTTCGTTTGGGAAGACCGGGGACACAAGGTGTACTACCTGACTGTTCCGGGTCGATTTACCTTCGGATTTGATGTGCTGTCCCAGCGCTGGCACCGCCGCATGACCAAGGGTATGGACCGCTGGCGGCTGTCCGACCTTGTGTACTGGAACGGGAAGTGGGTGGGCGGCGACTACCAAGCCGGACGTCTCTACGAGCTGGATTGGAAGTACGCACTGGACGGACAGGATTCCGAAGGACAACCGCTGGAGTATGTGCGCCGGTCAGGCTCTGGCTATCTGAACGCCAACGAGAATCGCCTCCGTGTCGATGGTTGCGCGCTGGTTTGTAGGGTTGGTGGTGAAATCACCGTGCCGGTGGAGTTCCCGGATCAGCCAGAAGGCCCCTCCATTACGGGCGACGCGCCTGGCGGCAGCATCGGGCAAGCGTACAGCTTCAGCTACACGGTTACCGGCGGGACGGGCGCCAAGCGCGTGACGTTGCGGTCAGGAACGCTCCCGCCCGGCGTAACGCTGTCGCAAACGGGCGTGTTGTCCGGAACGCCAACCGAAAGCGGCTCGTTCTCCTTTGTCGTGCGGGCAACGGATGAAAATGGCCTATTCGATGACCTGGGCGACCAGATAGGCATCGTTCTGCCCATGATTCTCTCTGCGAATCTTGGCGTCTCAAATGCATTCATCATCCCGAGCGCTGACGGCGTCGATTGGGATTCGGCGCCCATCAATTCAGACCCGGCAAACAAGTTTTGGTTGCTCGGTATTGAGGGTGGCCGATATTTCGGCAACGGGAGTGGATCCAACACGCCTGCAAGGTATTCCGATGACGGAGGCCACACCTGGACGAATACCGCCTCCAATGTCTTACAAGGTGTCGGCATGTGCTATGCGGGAGGGAGGTTGTTGCTTGGCGCATACGTCGATGGGATGAAGGTATCAGTTGACCGTGGCGAGACGTTCAGCACCACATCTCACATGGCCGGAAGGGTCGCTAACCTCAAGTACAACTCTCCGGTTGTATGCGCACTCTCCGGAGGACAGAGTGGACCCGGCGTATATCATTCGAACGATGCCGGCGTAACATTTGGCCCATCCACCCCTCACGGCATGGATTTCACGACCGGTGGAATCATTGGCTCTGATGGGGTTGACTTCTACTTGGGCGCTCAGATTGGGGGAAATCCTGCGCTCAAGAAGTACACGACCGGCGGAATTTTGACTACGGAGACGTTGCCTGTGCTTAGCGCTGGGCACGTAGTTGCGTTCGGCGCCAATGACTCAATTAAGATCATGGTTACCAGCGCAAGGCAGATTTGCGTGAACGACGGCGATGGATGGGAGCTTCTTCCTACGACATTCTCCCATTCGTGCAATCAAATCTATTGGAATGGGGTCGTGTTCATAGCGCCAACCGGTGGAAGCTCTGCGCCTGGCGCCATGTATGTCAGTTTCGACGGAAGGAATTGGAGCATCTCTCCGATGGCCGGCGCATATACGCCTAACACCGTCGCGCAGGAGGCTCCGGATGAGTGATCGTATCATTAGGGTCCGCTACTCCAAGGACGGAGGCTACAACTACAGCAACTGGCGCGAACTGGCGCTGCCTCAGCTTGGCGAGTACGGACAGCGCACCCAGCCTCTGCGTCGTTGCGGACGCGCCCGTAGCTTCACACTGGAAACGGAATGCACCTCTCCATTGGTGGTTGACATCATGGAGGCGGTGGCCGATTACGAGGTGTCCGCGTGAGGGTGGCTGCTTCGCCGGACTTCCTTCAGTCGGTTATCGACCACCCCAAGGTCAAGCCGTGGGTATCGCCTGATGGCGTTACCGACCTTCCGCTGTCCCGTGTCTTCAACGAGGGGGTTGGGCTTGAGTTCGAGACCGGAGGCTTCTTCTTTCACCGGCTCGGGGATGGCGTGTATGAGGTCCACACGCTGTTTCTTCCGGGGACGAAGAACGCCTTTGATTGCTGCCGGGCTGCGGCGCATTTCATGTTCTGCGGCACCGATTGCACGCGCATCGTAACCAAGGTTCCCGAGGACAACGTACCAGCCTGGAAGCTGACGGAAAAGATGGGATTCCGGGCCGATTACGTCCAGCCTGCCAAGTTCCCGCGTGGCGGCATCCTGCATGACGTTCGCCACTACTCACTGGTCATGGACGACTGGGCCAGGACGCAGGATCCTCAGTGGGTCAAGACGCAGTGCGGCGCACTGGGCCAGCCTGAAAAGGGAGCGCGGTTCATCTACCGCTGGGCCGTCATGAATCACGAATATCAACTACTGGAGGGGCAAGGATGCCCGCAGCCGGACCAATCATTGGAGCAGTAGGCTCCCTCGCGGGTGGTGCGATGGGTGCGAACGCAGCAGGGAATGCTGCCAACGCGCAAACCCAGGCATCGCGCGATGCCATCAACGCACAGCTGGCGATGTACAACCAGAACCGTGCGGACACCATGCCGTATCAGGTCACTGGCGTCGGCGCGCTCAACATGCTGGCGCAGATGTACGGCCTGCCCACCCAAGCTTTCACGGGCGGTGGCGGCATCACCGTCTCGGGAGGCGAGTCTGCACCCAAGAAGAAGCGCAGCCTGTTCGATAAGCTGACCGACCCGGCGAACCTGGCTGGCCAGTTCGGAGGCACCAGCTACGACCCGCTGGGCCTGTTCGGAAAGCCGGGCCAGTCCACCACGCCCATGCAGTTCAACTTTGGCGGGGTCGCGGGCGGCGCTACCGGAACGGCTACACCAGGAACGGGCGCCGCCGACTTCAGCCAGTTCTACAAGACGCCTGACTATCTGGTAGCGATGCAGGAAGGCATTCAGGGTCTGGACAGAGGCGCCGCCGCCCGTGGCCGCCTGTACTCCGGTGGTGCCGATGCCGACCGAATGCGGCTTGCCAGCAACATCGGTTCCGGCGCCTTCAGCAATTTCCAGAACAACCTGTTCCGGTTGGCCGGATTCGGCGGTCAGGCGAATAGCCAGTTGAATCAGCTGGGCCAGAACGCAGCGGGCGGCATCAGCAGCGCCATGCAGAACGCCGGGCAGGCGAGGGCGTCGGGCTATCTCAACCAGGGCGACGCGTGGAGCAATGCCCTGTCAGGCGTTGGCTATTCGCTGGGCCGAGGCTTCCAGCAGACGCCGAGCATTGGCCCAGTCGTCCGCGAACAGATTCCGATTTACCGCTAAGGAGTCCCATGCCTACCAACTTCGCACAGGCCATGTTCCAGGGCATGGACGACGCCAACCAGCGCAGGCTCCAGCAGCAGTCGATGGAGCGACAGAATCGACTTGCAGACCTATCGCTGGCTCGCGAGGAGCGCCTACAGCAGACCGACCAGCGCGGACAACTCGCCCAACTGGCGCGCGGCTGGAAATCCCTAACCGACTCAACCCAACGCAAGGGCTACTACGACCGCTTCATCCAGCCTGCTGTGAGCCAGATGGGGTTCGGTGACCTTGGCCCATACGATGAAGCGACCGTGGACAACGTGGCCGGTCAGATTTTGGCGGCGTATGGCCCCGGCACTGAGCAGGCGCAGGTGCATTCTGCCTTCCGAGGCCAAAACGGAACGATGTGGGTACTAGACCGCGCCGGCAATGTCCGTGACACGGGGGCCGCATTCGACCCGAACAACCAAATCATCGACACCGGAAACGGCTTCTTTGGAGTCAACAAGACCAATCTGACCGCCGCTCCTGTCGTGGTTGGCAGTCAGCCAGCCCCGCAGCCAGCACCAATCCCGGTCGGCGGCCAGTTCGTTGGACCTGATGGGATTCCGATCCAGATTGACCCTGGCATCGACCCTTCGGTGCAACAGGCAATTCTGGCTAACCCAGTGGCCTGGGCGGGCGTGCCTGACGGCTCGACGGCAACGCTACCCTCTCGGCAGGCGCCGCAGCAGTTGCGAAGCGCCCAGAAGCCGCAGGCGCCTTCAGAATTGGAGCGCCGTATCCAGCTTGCTCAGCAGATGGGCGCAACTCCAGAAGAGCAGCGCCGCATGGTAATCGGCGGCAACTCTGCCCGTGATGCTCAGCGCATCAGCGCCAAGGATGCAACGACGGCTCGCCAGAAGGTAACCCAGATTCAGGCCGCCCGAAACCAGCTCCGGTCTGCACGACAGGCTTTCGAGAAGATCCGAAATAGCTTCAGTGCCGGCTTGGGTGGCGAATACCTTCCAACGCCAGAGGGCCAGGCGTTCGACCGCGCGGTCCGCAATCTGGCTCCGCTCATCACGGCCGTCACGCGCGTCCCCGGTGTCGGCGCGATGTCTGACTACGAAAGCCGACTGCAGGAGGCTTCGTTGCCATCTCGCGGCACGTACGAGAACGTGACGATTCAGCAGTTCAATGACTTGGAGAATCTGTTGAACACGGTTGAGGCGGGTTACACGGACTTGCTCAGCGGCGGCCAGGAGGAACCCACGCAGGCTGACAACGAAACCAGCATTGACGACCTTTTGGATATTTACCGCTGATGGCGACCATTGAAGAACTGGAAGCAGGGCTAAGGAAGGCTCACGCCGCAGGGCAGACCGAACACGCGCGCCGGTTTGCTGCCGAAATCCGCCGCCTTCGCACTGCACAGCCCGCCAAGGCAGACTTCTCTGGGGTGACGGCTAGGGTATCCAGCACGGAAGGTGAGCCAGACTATGGCCCGCTTGGGGTTCCTGGCGTTTCTGCGGAAGAATTCCGCAGGAATATGCAACAGCTTCGCGGGCCGGGTACTGAAGCGGAGATTGCCCAGCAGGTCAACCAGAACGTCATGGCAGGCCGGCGAGCGGCGTTTCAGGATGCTCCGGCCATCGCACGCGTTGCTGCCGGTGCTGGGTCGCGCATCAACGCCCTGGCAACTGGGATTGGGCAGCTTGCAGGGCTGACCGATGAGGCTGGTGTGCAGCGCGAGCGCGAGCGCAGCGCGCACATGGCCGACGACACCGCCTACAAAGTGGGTGAGGTGGCGGGGGATGTTGGCCTGATGCTGGTCCCGGGCGGCGCGGTGTCGCGCGTGACAAGTCTGCCTGGGCGTATCGCAGCCAATTCAGCGCTAGGGGCTTCCTACGGAGGCATTCAGCCCATCGCCGACGGTGAAAGTCGGGGTGCGAATGCCGCCATTGGCGGCCTCGCTGGCGCCCTTGGTCAGGCTGTTGGAGAAGGTGCTGGAGCGCTTGCGCGCGGTATCGCGTCACGCGTAGACCCTATCCGTCAACGCTCAATTGAGTTCGCGCGCCAACAGGGGATTCCCCTCCACATCACCCAGTTGAGCCAGTCTCTTCCTGTCCGCGCAGCGGGGTCGATGGCCCGCTACCTTCCCTTCTCAGGAGCTGGACGAGCCGCTCAGAATCAACAAGCGGCATTCAATCGCGCCGTAGGCCGTACCTTTGGGGCCGAAGCTGACCAGTTGACTGACGACGTAATGAAGGGTGCGCGGAAGCGACTGAGCAATCAGTTCGAGGATATTTACAACCGGAACGACGTAGCCGTGGGTGAGGCAGGACTTCGTCGGCTGGTTGGCGTTGAGACCGACGTCGGAAAACGCTTGACCAGTGATGAGCGTGAGATTGTTCGAAACCAGATGGACAGCATCCTCAACGAGTTGAATGATTTCGGCGCGTTGACTGGGCAAAAGTACCAAGCATTGCGCACTCAGATCATGAAGGCGGAGGGGCCCGATAAGGTTGGTGCGGCTGTCAGTGAGCTACGCAAGACCTTGGACGACATTGCAGCAACTGCTGTAGGACCAGAGGATTCAGCACTTCTTCGGACCATTCGGGGGCAGTGGGCGAATCTTCGCGTGACTGAGAACCTTCTGAAGCAAGTGGCCGGAGCGGGTGGTGACGTAAAACCGTCTGCCGTCTGGCCCGCAATTCGCAAGGGCAGCACACCAGAGATGCGAGAGCTTGGAAGGCTGGGTCAGACTATCCTGAAGGACAGCATCCCAGATAGCGGAACTCCGGGGCGGGCTATTGCTGCCACCCTGATGACTGGAGGCGGAATCACTGGCGGTCCCGCAGCTCTTCCTGGGCTAGCCGGCTTGCTGCTTGGCGGGGCTGCCGCTGGTCGCGCGCTCAATAGCCCATTGGCAGCGCGCTTGCTTGGTCGGCAACCCGTCGCGTCAGGTGCCCGTGCGCTTGCTCGGACTGCTCCCGCTGCTGGCGTTTCCGTCACTCCGGTCATGACTGAGCAGCGGGGGCGGCGCAAGCGTCGCGACAGTAAATAGCGGGTCTTTAGCCTTCCCGGCCTGCCGCTTATCCCACCAGCGCTCAATCGCTTCCTTCGCCGATAAGACAAAGGGAAGGATGAAGGCTGCAATCACGTAGGACTTCATAGTCGTTCCATCGCCTCACGGATGAGGCATCACTGACAAGGACTGTCGATGAGTTACCGTTTTGTGGACCCGGATGGTCCGCTCATCAATCTATTGGGCACCGAGACCGCAGCGGGCGGGTCTGTTCAGTTTTACGACTACCAGACCACGACGCCGAAACCCACGTACGCTGACCGCGACCTTACCACACCCAATCCCAACCCCGTTCCGATTGGGGTGGATGGACGGCTGGAGGTTGAAGTTTGGCTGGACGGGGAGTACACGGCGGTCCTGAAGGACCAGGACGCGAACACCGTTTGGACCCGCGACATAGTGCCCGAAGTGGCACCGGGCGCAGCCATACCGGACCCTTCCGGGCAGGACGGGAAGGTGCTGAAGTCCAATGGGTCGATTCTCGTCTACGACACCGTGCGGGAGATGCCTGACCCCACCGGCTCGGCCGGGGAAATGGTCGTGGTCAACTCGACTGGAGACGGCTACATCACCCAGCCCATCCCGGACGCCCCCGAGCCGGACATCACCGTGGCCGCCGACAAGGTGGTCATTGGCGGGGGCGGCTCGCTCAAGAAGATGGAGCTGTACGGCAGCGGCACGGCGCCGATATCGGGCACCACGTCCACGAGCGTGGCCGTCAACTTCGCCACGTCGTTCAAGGCCGGGACGACTCCGTTCGTAACCATCACCCCGACCAATGCGCAGGGGAGCGGCCCCTTCGTTCCCCGCACCAACGGAGACCCGACCTCGGCAGGATTCACGGCGGTGTTCGACGTGGCCGAGGGCAATTCGGCAGGCGGCAACATCACAACCCCGCCCACGTTCCGCTGGAAGGCTGAGGGCGTCATCGATGCCTGATTCACCCAGCTTGCCCGGCAATCACGCGTGGCGTGATGCACAGGGGAGGCCGCTACCGGTTGAGTTTTTCAAGTTCTTCCGCGACCTGTTGCGCTTCGTGCAGCAGGCCAACGGGAACAGTGTGGACATCAGCGGGATTCTTGAGCGCCTGGACGCGCTGGAGGCGGCCGGAAGCGCCACTATTCAGGGGCTTGCCTCGGTCGTCACCGAGGGCTCTATTGCTGGCGGGATAATTCAAATCCTGCTGGACGGTGATGTTGCGCTTCCCGACCCGGCCCACTACTACGGCACGGACGAGGCGGGCGTGAAGGGATTCTTCCCTATTCCCAACCCACCCCCGCAGCTATTCCAGCGTATTGATGGCAATGGTGACGCCCGAATCGACGGCGACGGCAACTTGAGAGTGACCTATTGATGGCATTGAAGCGAATTAGCGACCTAACTGCGGCCACGACTCCACTCGCCGGAACGGAATTGCTGGAGCTGGAACTGGCGACCGGCGAGCCTCGCAAATGTACAACCCAGGACATCGCCGACCTGGTACCCGCATCTACCGGAGATGTAGTTGGGCCTGCCAGCGCAGTCGATGGAAACATCGCCACGTTTGACGGAACCACCGGCAAGCTGATTGAAGATGGCGGCGCGACGATTGCGGAGGTTCGCTCTATTCCCCAGAACAGCCAGTCAGCCGCCTATTCGCTGGTCCTGTCCGACGCGGGCAAGCACATCTATCACCCGTCCGCCGACACCACGGCGCGCACCTGGACCATTCCCGCGAACGCGACGGTTGCATTCCCCATCGGCACGGCGGTGACCTTCGTGAACGATACAAGCGCAGGTGCAATCACCATCGCCATCACCACGGACACGCTGGTTTTGATGGGTTCTGGCGCAACGGGAAGCCGCACCCTTGCGCCAAGCGGCATCGCCACCGCTGTCAAAGTCGCATCCACCCGCTGGGTCATCTCTGGGGTAAACCTCTCGTGAGTGTTCAGCAGGCGCTGATTGCATCCGCCAGCTCTACTGACCCGTACGCCGCTTTCCGCGTCACCATTGCCAACCTTGATGTCAACCTAAGCGACCCGAAACGTACCTGGACAGCTGGAGGCAATGCGGCGGTAAGCGGCGGCTGGCTCAATCTCGACGGGACGGGGGATTACCTCCAGACACCGAATAGCACGGCGTTCGACTTCGGTAGCGGTGACTTCTGCGTGGAAGCTTTCGTGGAGATTGCTTCGGCGCCCCCTGCGGCGGACGCCGTCGTTGCCAAATGGACAGCGGCCGCACCCTCATGGCTGTTGGTCGTGAATGCGTCGGGCGCCCTGACGTTCCACTTCTATGACTCCAACTTCCGCAACGTGTCGGCAGGGACCATTCCTACGGGGAGCTCCGTGCATCTTGCCGGCTATCGCAACGGGGGTAGCATCTACTGCGCGGTGAACGGGGTTGTGGGGACTCCGTATTCCATTGGAGTCAACTCCTTGGCAGCCAGGAATATCGCGACTGTCATCGGCGCCGAATCTGACCTGTCGTCCAGCGCCTTCGCCGGCAAGATTCGGGGTGTTCGCGTCACGAAGGGCAGCAGTGGAGGCTATGGGGCCAGCAACTTCATGCCGCCTTCGTTCCCGCTGCCGACGAGTTAGGCGGTTCAGCCTTTCACCTAGCCGGCCGGAAGGCGCGGACGTAGCCTTCCCGCATGCTCCCCGACGGCTTCCGATTCGAACCCTACGTAGACGGCCCCTGCCTGCGCGTGGGCGATGAGGTGGTGGCGACGGCGTGCCCTGCGCGGGATGAGCCTGGCGCGCCGTGGCGCATCTGCCTGGCTCCCAGAAAGCCACCTCGCTTCGTGTTCTGCCCTGACGAGGAGGCCTGCCTGCGGTACATGGAGGCGTGGGCCAGAAAGTGGGAGGTGGAGATTCGGGAGCGGTGCGACCGGCCCAGTCTGGAGTTCGCGCATCTGAGGCAGACCGGCCAGACGCCGGCCGAGCCCCAGTACCCGCGGCGGCGGAAGCGGCGGAGGTAGGTTAAAGCCTGTCCGCCAGTTCGTCCGGATCCGCGTTGTAGTAGAACATGAGGCTGCGGATGTCCCGGTGGCCGATCATCCGGGCCAGCTCCATGACGTCCAACTTCTTTGATAGCCGCCAGATGGCCTCTGCTCGGCTGTCGTGAAAGTGAAGGTCCGGGACGTCGGCTGCCTTCACCGCGCGGCGCCACAACACGTCCCGGGTGCCTGCATCTAGGTCGAAGCAGGTTTCCGTCTCTGGCGACAGGGCTCCCAGAATCTCCCGTGCCCGGGCCGACAGCGGCACCACCCGCGTGTCCCCATTCTTCGTTTCTGGCAAACGGGCAGACTTCAGTCCAATGTCAGACCACTTCAAGCCTAGGATTTCGCCCGCCCGCATGGCGGTCTCGATCGCGAACAGGAAGGCCAGCCCGGTGCGCTGGGCTGCCGTGGCCGTCTCAAGGCCTGTCAGGCCGAGGGCCAGGGTAACCCGGTCAATCTCGTCCTGCGAAACTCGCCGACGGCGGGGCGGCGGGCTTTCTGGCCTCTTCACCCCCCGGGCCGGATTGACCCGCAGCCAGCCCCAGTCCCCGGCGCACTGCTCCAGGACCGCAATCAGTAGGTTCAGCTCGCGCCGGACGGACGCCCCAGAGACAGACTTAAGACGCCTGTCCCGCAGTTCGGCCACGTCAGTCCGACTGATAGTGATGAGCTTTCTTGCCGCCAGCGGGTCTCGTTCCAGCATGCCCAGGCGGGCAATCTCCCATCGGGCACCCTTCCGCTTCGGGCTGATTTCCTCGGCAAACCGGCGCAGTGCTCGCTTCAGGGTATGATCTGGCAGGCGTTCGCCCACCAACTCGGCTTCGCGCTGGGTGGCCCAGGCCACGGCAGCCTGTTTGGTGGGGAAGGTGCGGGACTCGCGCGTGCCGTCCTTGTAGAGTTCGGCCCGCCAGGTCGCACCGCGACGACGGTAGGACGGCATGTGGGTAGGTTGGCGTAGATTCTGGCGTAATGGGGGTCAGGAAAGGTCGGTTATCCACAGACCCTTGCAGAATGCTGAAATCCCGTCGCGCCAACTGAGACAAGGCATTAGCACGAAATGGCAGCCACACACTATTAAAGGAGTGGAAGGGTAGCTTCCCCTCTTGGGCACCAATCGAAGCGGCTGGACCGGCGCATGCCGGCCCAGCCGTGGAGTCGGAAAGCGAAGCCCGCGCAAGCGGGCTTTTCTTTTGCGTGAAAAGCGCGGCATACAGCTTCG
>Ga0180217_1001085_pt1 | contig 32729 bp, 30 predicted proteins | sample eDN3rd37CBELigOP_FD_128521 | JGI IMG/M metagenome (GOLD analysis project Ga0180217, IMG submission 128521) | Enriched Organic Plus compost microbial communities from Emeryville, California, USA - eDNA 3rd pass 37_C BE-Lig OP (version 2) (version 2) ... | reverse complement strand
TTTAGGGTAAACTGAAGTTGAGTCAAAATTAATTCCTCCTAATGTTTTCGTCGCTGATAACATTGTGGCCAAATGGAATTGATTTGACTCTTTTTCTTTTTACACAATTATATGGACTTAATCCGATGACCTTTGCGTGAGGGTATGATTAACCTCTTTGCTTCCCCCCACTTGGACGATGACCTTTGTCTGAGGGTACGATTATCCTCTTTGCTTACCCTCACTTGGACGATGATCTTTGCGTGAGGGTACGATTATCCTCTTTGCGTACCCTCACTCGGTCGCGAACCTTTGCCTGAGGGTACGATTATCCTCTTTGCGTACCCTCACTTGGACGATGACCTCTGCCAGAGGGTATGATTAACCTCTAATATTTTTTGTTCCCGAAACTACCTTCAATATCTTCACATTAAAATAAAATCCAGTACATCTCCTTATTTTTATGAAACAAAAAAAGCCCCATCCGGGACTTTTTTCTCTACTCCTACAATTTCACCGATTTCACATTATACACTGGTTCTTCAAACCAGTTGCTGGCGATTTGTTGGAAGATTTCTTTTTCCCCTGTTGTGAGGAACAGGTGGCCATTTTTTGACGTTTTTTTGTTCAGTAGTCCACTATAGAATAGCACGGTACTCACTTCACGGGCTGTCTCTGCGCCTGAATCAATTAGTTTGATTCCATTTCCCAAATAGTTCTGAATGGTTTTATGAAGTAATGGATAATGGGTACAACCAAGAATCAAGGTGTCGATTTCTTTCCCCCTTAAGACCTCTAGGGATTCGGCCACAATTTGTTCGGCATGGGGACCAGCGAATTCTCCTGCTTCGACGATTGGAACAAATCGTGGGCACGCGAGACTTTCGACATTGATTTGATTGTTGATTGATTTTAGAGCGTCAACATAGGCACCACTTTCGATCGTGTTGACAGTGCCGATAACTCCTACATAATTATTTTTTGTAACCTTTAGGGCGGTTCTTGCTCCTGGGTAAACGACACCGATTACTGGAATTGAAAGTTCAGCTTGAATTTCATCCAACACGAGCGCAGTCGCCGTATTGCATGCTATGACAAGCATTTTAATTTTATGTGACAATAAATAGTTCGTCAGCTCCCATGTAAACTGACGAACTTCGTCTATAGGTCTTGGTCCATATGGACACCTGGCATTATCACCTAAATATATAATTTCTTCATTTGGTAATTGTCTAATTATTTCCCGAGCAACGGTTAAACCGCCAACCCCTGAATCGATAACTCCGATTGGTCTGTTCAAAAGATTCGCCTCATTCTACTCGCATTTCTTGATGTAATTTTCTAAGACTCTTTTCGAGTTGGGTAACTTCTTCAGCAGAGAAGTTTTCCATGATTTCATGTAGGTAATCTTGTCTTTTCTTGATTACCTCTTCGATAATACGTTCACCTTCTTCAAGTAAATGAATTCGAACGACACGACGATCTTTTGGATCTTTTACGCGCATTACTAGCGAATTTTTTTCCATGCGATCTACAAGATCTGTCGTCGTGCTGCATGCTAAGTACATTTTATTTGATAATTCACCAATTGTCATGTCTCCAAGTTCAAGTAACCATTGAAGAGCTATAAATTGGGGTGTTGTAATTGTAAAGTTACTTAGGATTTCTCGGCCCTTTTGTTTAAGTAAGCCCGAGATAAAACGAAGTGATTTTTCGATATCTGCGATTACTTGGTAGTCTTTTGTTTCATTGCTCTCCTTAACAGTCATTACATCCTCTCCTAGTAAAATGTTAGTGGTAAAATCCAACCGATTTTTCTTCTATTACAGTTGCTTCATTGTATGCAAAATGTAAAGACGTATCGCTTAAGAAAAAAATCTATATTATTCTTATTTTCTACTTTTTTCGCGTAAAAAGCAAGTTGAAGTTATTTAGGAAATATGTAAAATGCACTAAATAAGTAACCGGCTACCTTACAAGAGTAAAGGGTAGCCGGTCATACTTAAAGTTCAAGTTCTCCCATACGAAGGAGCTCTACAACTGCTTGAGAACGCCCCTTTACTCCCAGCTTCTGCATCGCATTCGATATGTGGTTACGAACTGTTTTTTCGCTTATGAATAGTTCACTTGCGATATCTTTCGTTGTTTTGTCTTGAACTAGTAATTCAAAAACTTCTCTCTCTCTTTTTGTTAGTAGCGGTTTTGGTTGAAACTCTTTCTCCTTCAAGTATTGTAACCCTCCTTGCTAAGGTTCGAGCTGAACTACTGGATGGGTATATATTTAGTCACCATATAATATGAGAAGGAGAGTGTTGCTGTGACTGTTAAAAGGCCGATATGTAGACTTTTTTGCGTCTATTTTTAGATGTATTGGTATTTTTGATTAATTTGACTCATATATTATAGGTTAATTGGATTTAACATTTGTTTCATCTCTTCAGACCAAGGCTCTCCTTTTCCCGTTTGCTTTGACATTTGAACAAGCGTACTTCTGCCGACAAAACAAACGGCTCCTTCCTTATCTTTAGCCATATAATGGATATCCATTGAGGAATTGCCTAATTGATTTATTTTTACATAAAGTTTAAGCTGTTCTCCGAAATAGACTTGTTTCAAATAATCACATTGTTGGTTTGCAACTACCGGGATTGTGTCGCTGGATTTGTCAGTCCACCTTTGCATAAACCCTACATGGTTAAAATATTGAATTCTTGCTTCCTCAAAGTAAGCAAAGGGGACTGTGTTGTTTAAATGTCCAAACATATCTGTTTCGGAAAAGCGTACCTGAATTGGTTGAAAAAATTCAAATGTATTCTCCCAAGACTCAAATTCATCGATATACGTAATATGCTTCATTCCAATAGCTCCCTTACATAAGATTATTCAAATTGCAGTTAAGTGGTGCGTTATTCTAATGGGGAAATTTTATGCCTGATTAAGAGGTATACTTCTAAAAACTCTTCGTAAAAAAAGCACCCCTCCATATGACATGAGGGAGTGCTTTCAATATTTCTATTAGACTTGGTCACTACCAAACATATTTCTGAATGCTTGGATAGATGTATCTCTGTTTAGTGCTGCAATTGAAGTAGTGAGTGGAATACCTTTTGGACAAGACTGTACACAGTTTTGTGAGTTACCGCAGTTTGCAAGGCCTCCATCTCCCATAATTGTTTCTAAACGTTCAGCTTTATTCATTTCACCAGTTGGATGTGCGTTGAATAAACGTACTTGTGATAATGGTGCTGGACCAATGAAATCAGATTTGCTGTTAACATTTGGACATGCTTCAAGACAAACACCACATGTCATGCATTTTGATAATTCATATGCCCATTGACGCTTTTTCTCTGGCATACGAGGTCCAGGGCCCAAGTCGTATGTTCCATCGATTGGAATCCAAGCTTTTACTTTTTTCAATGAATCAAACATTCTACTACGGTCAATTTGTAGGTCACGAACGATAGGGAATGTCTTCATTGGTTCAAGTTTAATTGGTTGTTCAAGCTGGTCAATAAGTGCTGAACATGATTGGCGAGGTTTACCGTTGATAACCATTGAACATGCACCACAAACCTCTTCCAAACAGTTCATATCCCAAGTAATTGGAGCAACTTGATTTCCATTTATATCTACCGGATTACGACGGAATTCCATTAATGCAGAAATTACGTTCATATTTTTACGGTAAGGAACCTTGAATTTAATTACATATGGTTCAGAATCTGGAGTATCCTGACGAGTTACATGAAATTCAACTGTTTTTTCACTCATCTTACTTTGCCTCCTTATTCTTAGTATAGTCACGTTTACGAGGTGCGATTAATGAAGTATCTACGTCTTCATAATGGAATGCAGGCGCAGTATCCTTCCCAGTAAATTTAGCCATCGTAGTTTTTAAGAAGTCCTCATCATTACGATCAGGGAAATCAGGTTTATAGTGTGCTCCACGGCTCTCGTTACGGTTATATGCACCAATTGTAATTACACGTGCTAGTTGTAGCATATTTTGTAATTGACGAGTAAATGTAGCACCTTGGTTGCTCCATTTAGATGTGTCATTGATGTTGATGTTTTTGTAACGTTCCATAAGCTCTTGAATCTTTTCATCAGTCTTTAATAGCTTGTCATTGTAACGAACAACTGTTACGTTATCTGTCATCCACTCACCAAGTTCTTTGTGAAGGATGTATGCATTTTCAGTACCATCCATTGACATGATGTTATCCCATTTTTCTTGCTCTTGTTTTACATGGTTATCGAAAACAGTTGAAGAAATGGAATCTGTACCTTTTTTAAGTCCCTTGATGTAATTAACTGCGTTTGGACCAGCAACCATACCACCGTAAATAGCTGATAATAGGGAGTTAGCACCTAAGCGGTTTGCTCCGTGCTGAGAAAAATCACACTCTCCTGCAGCAAATAATCCAGGGATATTCGTTTGTTGATGATCATCAACCCATAATCCACCCATTGAGTAGTGAACTGCAGGGAAGATTTTCATTGGAACTTTACGTGGATCATCACCCATGAATTTTTCATAGATCTCAATAATTCCACCTAATTTAATATCAAGTTCTTTTGGATCTTTATGAGAAAGATCTAGATAAACCATGTTTTCACCATTGATACCTAGTTTCATATCTACACATACATGGAAAATTTCACGTGTTGCAATATCACGAGGAACTAAGTTTCCGTATGCAGGATATTTCTCTTCTAAGAAGTACCAAGGCTTTCCATCTTTATATGTCCATACTCGTCCACCTTCACCACGAGCGGATTCACTCATTAAACGAAGTTTGTCGTCTCCAGGAATTGCTGTTGGGTGGATTTGGATAAATTCACCGTTCGCATAATATGCACCTTGTTGGTACACGATTGATGCAGCAGATCCAGTGTTGATAACTGAGTTTGTAGTTTTACCAAAAATAATTCCAGGGCCTCCAGATGCCATAATAACAGCATCAGCAGGGAATGATTTAATTTCCATTGATTGAAGATTTTGCGCTACGACACCACGACAAATTCCTTCGTCATCTTGGATAATTCCTAAGAATTCCCAACCTTCGTATTTTGTAACTAATCCTGCTACTTCGTGACGTCGAACTTGCTCATCTAATGCATAAAGCAATTGTTGACCAGTTGTTGCACCAGCGAATGCAGTACGATGGTGTTGAGTTCCCCCGAAACGACGGAAATCAAGTAAACCTTCTGGTGTACGGTTAAACATAACACCCATACGGTCCATTAAGTGAATAATTCCAGGTGCTGCTTCACACATCGCCTTAACTGGCTTTTGGTTAGCTAAGAAGTCTCCACCATATACTGTATCATCAAAGTGGATCCACGGAGAATCCCCTTCACCTTTTGTATTAACTGCACCGTTTATCCCACCTTGTGCACAAACAGAGTGAGATCGTTTTACAGGTACGAGTGAAAATAAATCAACTTGTGTTCCTTCTTCAGCAGCCTTGATGGTAGCCATTAACCCAGCTAGTCCACCACCAACTACGATAACTTTTCCTTTACTCAAAGTTACTCACTCCCCAATAAAGAGATCGTTCAAATGTCATACTAGTGAACGGTCAAATTTTAAAAGATCAATTACGCATTGACATATTTGCGCCCGATTTTATCGAGCTTACTTGAAAATTTTCTTTGAAAAATTAAACGAATGCAAGGATTGTAGACACACCTACGTATGTTAACGCTATAAAAATAATCATTGTTACATATGTTGCAATTTTTTGAGAACGAGGAGTTACCGTTAATCCCCAACTTACTGCAAATGACCAAAGACCATTAGCAAAGTGGAAGATGGTAGAGATTATCCCAACTAGGTAGAATGTAATCATCCAAGGTGAACTCAAGATATTCTCCATCATATTAAAATTAACTTCCGCACCAAGAGCTGCGGCAATTCTCGTTTCCCATACATGCCATGCAACAAAAATTAGAGTAATTATACCGGACACACGTTGTAGTGCGAACATCCAGTTACGGAAAAAGCTATAATTGCTCACATTGTTTTTTGCTGTAAAGGCAATATAGAGACCGTAAATTGCATGAAATAATAATGGTAAATAAATAACAAAAATTTCTAAGAAAAGTTTAAACGGAAGACTTTCCATAAAGTGAGTAGCACCGTTATAAACCTCTTCTCCTCTTGTCGCAAAATTATTCACAACTAAATGCATCACTAAAAATAAACCTACAGGAATTACACCTAATAATGAATGAAGTCTGCGATTTAAAAATTCACGATTACCAGCCATACTTTAACCCCCCTTAGTAATTAAACGTGCCCACATGGCACTCCGTTATAATGTTTCATCCTGTATAATTATGTAAAAGGACGATATAAAAACTGACAACTGAAAACCTTTGCAGGAATCTACAAATTTATTTATTGTAGATAAATAGACAAATACTGCATCTGATTTTCTTTTATCAGTATAATGTAACAAATTCATTTTACTCCCATAAAGCAAGAGCGTCAAGGAAACAAGTCCACAATTTATTCATAAAAATAATAATAATTGTACACATATGATTGTAGTCATACGAAATAAAAATCAATTCTCCCTGACAAAAAGAAACAAAAAAATTCATGTTTTTCTTATACCCTCATGTTATATAATAAAGAATGGAGAAAGAGGGGAATGCAGTGAAGAACGTTAACATCAATGAACAAAATGTAAATACAAGTGAACAGTCTGTTCCCGTATTTGGGTACGAACTATTACGAGAAATTTTAATTCCTGATATTCTCGGGAAAGAAACGCCACAGATATTATATTGGGCTGGAAAAAATCTTGCCCGAAAATTCCCCTTACCTACGACGGAAGAAATCATTTCATTCTTTCACGATGCTGGATGGGGAGACCTTAAGGTAGAACGTTTGGATAAAAACTCCATTGAATTTCATTTGGAGGGTTCGATCGTAACTACTCGCTTTAAACGGAAAGATATTTGTACATTCCAGCTTGAATCTGGCTTTCTTGCCCAACAAATTCAACAACAGAAAAATCGAATCACCGAAAGCTTTGAACAACAAAAAAGAAGAGCACAAAAAATAATATTCACGGTAAAATGGGACCCAAAAGACATCACCGAAGAATAAAAGCCTGCACATTTCGTGCAGTTTTTTTATTAGGCTGTTTTCGCAAACTTTGTTGTTTTTATATCGTTGACTTCCGCTTCAGGTGGACGCTTTTCGCGGGCGTGGCTTGAGCCTCCTCAACGAAATGTGGAGGCGGCTTGCACAGAAACGAGAAAATTGGCCGACTAAGGCGCCACGTCCTGTGCGTCGGAGACTCCGACAAAGAGGCGTATTTTGCCTCTGAGGGAGGAGTTGAAATTTCTCAGTTTCTAGCCGCTGAAACTGGACACGTCGCTACCGCTCCTGCGGGGTCTCAAGTCTCACGCTTTTCCCGCTGGACATTGAATTTGCTTCTTTGAAATAACCCACGCACGAAGAAATTGTGAATACATTTTCAAGGAGTCCCCACCTTACGCTCTAATCAACTAGTTTTGCCTTTATTATCAGAAAGCAATAATCTTTTTTAGAAAAGAGCCTTCTATTTTAAAAAAAGGGTGTCCAAATTCCTTTGAACCACCCATTTAACTAAAATTATAGTTTTACTTTCGCTCTTTCTTCTTCAACAGCAGCTAAATTAAATGAGTCATGCAAAGATTCAACTGCTCGAACCATATTGCCTTGTTCAAGAACTGTAGATACTTTAATTTCAGATGTACTTACCATTTTCACTTCAATATTTTCATTTGCAAGCACTTGGAACATATCAGCGGCTACACCTGGGTTTGAAACCATTCCAGAACCTACAATTGAAACCTTTGCTAATCCATCCTCATGTTCGATACTTTCATATTTCAATAAATCCTTGTTATTTTCTAAAACAGCAAGTGTGTCACGTAAATCAGGTGTTTTTACAGAGAATGAAATATTTGTATGATTATGATCTGTCATATTTTGAATAATGATATCTACATTTAAACCATTTTTTGCTAGTGTGCCAAATATAGTTGATAGTGTATGCAATTCATTTGGTAAACCTGATACTGTTACCCTTGTAATTTGGTCTTCAAAAGCAATTCCCCTAACAACAAGATTCTTTTCCATTGAAACTTCCTCCTCAATAATGGTTCCATTTTCTAGCTCTAAGCTTGAACGAACTTCAAGCGGCAATTCGAAGTTTTTCGCAAATTCCACTGCACGTGGGTGAAGTACTCCAGCACCAAGATTTGCAAGCTCCAGCATTTCATCATAAGAAATGGAATGAAGTTTTCGTGCAGTTGGAACTACGCGAGGATCAGTTGTGTATACACCTGTTACATCTGTGTAGATGTCACATTTATCCGCCTTTAACGCCGCTGCAAGTGCGACAGCAGTTGTATCGGAACCTCCACGACCAAGAGTAGTAATGTCTCCTGAACTGCTGACTCCTTGGAATCCAGCAACGACAACGATTTTTCCTTCTTTTAAGCTTTTATATACTCTTGATACCTCAATGTTTTCAATTCGGGCATTGCTATGTATTGCCTCTGTTTCAATACCAGCCTGCCAGCCTGTATACGAAACGGATTCATACCCTTTTTCTTGTAAAGCCATAGATAATAATGCAATTGTTACTTGTTCACCTGTACTTAACAACATATCCATCTCGCGCTTACTTGGCGCGCTTGTAATTTCATTAGCTAAGCTTACTAGCTGATCGGTTGTCTTCCCCATTGCCGAAACAACAACGACAACTTGATTTCCCGCTTGCACCTCTTGAATAACTCGACTTGCAACATTTTTAATTCTATCTGGTGACCCAACAGAGGTGCCTCCAAACTTTTGAACGATGATCCCCATGCCCTCAACCCTCTCTTAGAATAATAAAAAACAGCAATGAGAGATTCTCATTGCTGTGATATACGTAAACGTACTACGTGTCACTTCGTGAGATAGCCCTCCAAGATTCATCCATCTTGACAATCCTATGTCTCTTAAACATAAGACCAGCATAAAAAAGTATGAGCCTTTTTACACTTCGGCGAACTTTCCTTTTTGCAATGATCATTAGGGCTCATACCCCTCCAATTGCATACTGATAAAGATCGCACCTCTATCTTCACTTCAACGTATTGAAGTGTAATATTATATTATTAAGCATTATATCAGACTATTTTTATAATAGCAACGACTATTCTTTTAATTTTTCGTAAATTGCTTCAGCTGTTGGTCTAGGAATATTAGCTTTTAGGATATCCTCAACACTTGCTTCTCTCAACTTCTTGATAGAACCAAAGTGCTTTAATAGTGCTTTTTTACGTTTTTCCCCAACTCCAGGAATATCGTCGAGCACAGATTGAAATGCGTTTTTTCCACGGATTTGACGATGGAAGGTAATCGCAAAACGGTGAACCTCATCTTGAATTCGTTGTAGAAGATAAAATTCCTGACTATTTCTAGGTAGTTCTACAATCTCAGGTGGGTCTCCAATTAAGAGCTCGGACGTTCTGTGTTTATCATCCTTTGCAAGTCCTGCTAGTGGAATTTCTAAACCTAATTCATTTTCAAGAATATCCCTTACTGCAGCAAGATGACCTTTACCTCCGTCAATAATGATTAAATCTGGCAATGGAAGGTTCTCTTTTAATGCACGGCTATATCTCCTCCGAACAACCTCCCTCATCGATTCATAATCATCCGGACCTTGAACTGACTTAATTTTGTACTTTCGATATTCTTTTTTGTCAGGTTTTCCATCAGTAAACACAATCATGGCAGAAACAGGATCTGTTCCTTGAATATTTGAATTATCAAATGCTTCGATTCGATGAGGTGTATAAATCCCTAACTTCTGTCCTAAATTTTCAACAGCCTTAATTGTACGTTCTTCATCTCGTTCAATTAAAGCGAATTTTTCCTTTAGCGCAATTTTTGCATTTTTAGTAGCTAGGTCAATTAATTGTTTTTTCTTCCCTCTACTAGGCTGTTGAACAGCTACTTCTAATAATTGCTCAACAATGTGACGGTCTATCGAACTAGGAAGCAACACTTCCTTTGGTTTAAAATGATTATCTTTTAAATAAAATTGACCAAGGTAGGTTAAGAAGTCTTGTTCAGGCTCGTTATAAAAAGGAAATAAAGAAACATCCCGCTCTATTAATTTTCCTTGACGGATAAAAAAGACTTGAACACACATCCACCCCTTATCATAGGAATAACCAAATACATCACGATCAATAAAGTCTGTCATTGTCATCTTTTGCTTTTCCATTGTCGTTTCAATATTTGAGATTTGGTCACGGTATTCTTTTGCTCTCTCAAAATCGAGTTCTTCAGAGGCCTTTAACATTTTTTCAGTCAACTCGCCTTTGATTTCTTTATATCCACCATTTAAAAAGCGGATAATATCGTCTACCATTTTTTTATTGGTTTCATCGGTAACATCATTGACACAAGGGGCTAGACATTGACCGATATGATAATATAAACAAACCTTATCTGGTAATGTTGAACATTTTCTTAAAGGATATATCCGGTCTAATAGTTTTTTTGTTTCAGTTGCTGCTTGTACATTAGGATATGGTCCAAAATATTTTCCCTTATCCTTTTTTACTTTTCGAGTAATCAATAAGCGTGGATGTTTTTCAGCAGTAATTTTGATAAAAGGATACGTCTTGTCATCCTTTAACATGATATTGTATTTTGGATCATATTTTTTAATAAGATTGATCTCAAGAAGAAGTGCTTCAATATTTGAAGAAGTTACAATATATTCAAAGTCCTCAATCTCATTGACAAGCCTTAAGGTTTTACCATCGTGTGACCCTGTAAAATAAGATCGAACACGGTTTTTCAACACTTTCGCTTTACCCACATATATTACAGTACCTTGCCTGTCTTTCATTAAGTAACAACCAGGCTGGTCTGGTAAAATCGATAATTTTTCCTTAAGATGATCGTGCATAGTAATCACTCCATCTACTATAAAATCAATTCGTCTAAGTAATCTTTTCTTTTATTTTGACGTATCTTATATTGTAACATTTTTACGAAGAAGTTGTACGAGTAAAAATAGGAAGTCACTTAGAAATGAGTTCAAACAAAAAAAACAGCCTATTAAGGCTGTTTAAAATTTGGATTAATAGTGGTTTGCAAGTCTGTCAGCAAGAGCTTCTCTTGGTTGGTAACCGACTACTTTATCTACAACTTCACCGTTTTTAATTACAAGTAAAGTTGGGATGCTCATTACGCCAAACTTCGCTGCAGTTTCTTGGTTTTCATCTACATCGAGTTTCACGATTTTCACTTTGTCACCAATCTCAGTGTCTAATTCTTCTAGTACTGGAGCAATCATTTTACATGGTCCGCACCAAGGTGCCCAGAAGTCTGCAAGTACTAATCCATCTTTTGTTTCTGAATCGAAATTTTGGTCTGTTACATTTGTAATAGCCATTTTAACCCCTCCTAATAAGTAACAACATTGAAATTCTACCAAGAGTATACCATCTGAGATGTCATTTTACGAATGTTTTGCTTCAAAAAAAACAGTTAACTAATTTAGAAATGATAAGATTAAACACTGTACTTCATACATAGTCATCTTCCCCAACTTTTTAAGCTGTTATGTATGTAAATTAATAGAGGTTATAGACATTATTTTAAATGTAGCATATAAAAAAAGACGTCCAGAAGGACGTCTTTTTGCGTATTGCGGCGAGGACAGCACTCCACATAGTGCCTTGCCAAAAGGCGTGTCAACTCGACTTATGCAATTCAGCTCATCGCTTGATTAGTATACCATAAATTTTTCAAAGGTAAAATGGAAAAATCTCTATAAATTAATTTGACAACCTATTATGCATTTACTTTTAGTTTTTTGAACTCTTCAGTAAGCATTGGAACTACATCAAATAAGTCACCAACGATTCCATAGTCTGCAACCTTGAAGATGTTTGCTTCAGGGTCTTTGTTGATGGCTACGATTACTTTCGAGTTAGACATTCCTGCTAAGTGCTGGATTGCTCCTGAGATCCCACAAGCAATATATAGGTCTGGCGTAACAACCTTACCTGTTTGACCAATTTGTAGAGAGTAGTCACAATAATCAGCATCACATGCTCCACGCGATGCACCTACAGCACCACCAAGAACATTCGCTAATTCTTTTAATGGTTCAAAACCATCTGCACTCTTTACCCCACGGCCACCTGCAATTACAACTTTCGCTTCGGATAAATCTACACCTTCAGTTGCCTTACGCACAACTTCTTTTACAATTGTTCGTAAATCTTTAATTTCAACAGATAGTGATGAAACTTCACCAGTTCGTGATTCGTCTTTTTCAAGTGGTGTAATATTGTTAGGACGTACGGTTGCAAAGATTAAACCATCTGTCACAATTTTCTTTTCAAATGCTTTTCCTGAATAGATTGGACGAGTAAAGACAATATTTCCACCTGCAGCCTCAATTGCTGTTACGTCTGAGATTAGACCAGAATTCAATTTACTCGCAATTTTAGGTGAAAGGTCTTTACCTAATGATGTGTGACCAAAAACTAAAGCTTCTGGTGACTCAGCATCAATTGCTGCAAGAATGGCTTGCGAGAAGCCGTCTGGTGTATATGATGCTAATTTTGCATCTTCAACCGTTACAACTCGGTCTGCTCCGTAATGAATTAAATCATTTGTTAGCGCACCTACAGATTCACCAACTAACACGGCTACAACCTCGCCGCCTTCTGCTACAATTTTACCCGCTGCAATTGCTTCAAAAGATACGTTTCGTAAAGCACCATCACGTGTTTCTCCTAGAACTACTACTTTTCTTGACATTATGCGTAACCCCCTAGATTCGCCTTAGTAAAATTTTGAAATCGCATACAAGATTACCCGAAAACTTATACCACCTTAGCTTCGTTATGAAGGAGTGAAACTAACTCTTTTACCTGATCTTCTAAATCGCCTTCAAGTACACGTCCAGCCTCTTTTTTTGGTGGAAGATAGATTTCAATTGTTTTTGTTTTTGCTTGTACATCATCTTCTTCCAAATCTAGATCATCTAACTCAAGCTCATCAAGCGGCTTTTTCTTCGCTTTCATAATTCCAGGTAAAGATGGATAGCGTGGTTCATTCAACCCTTGTTGACATGTAACAAGTAATGGTAAAGTCGTTTCAATAACTTCAGAGTCACCCTCAACGTCTCTTACTACTGTTACTGTAGAACCATCGATATCAAGTTTTGTAATTGTCGTTACATAAGGAATATCTAGAATTTCTGCTACACGCGGGCCAACTTGACCTGAACCACCATCAATTGCAACATTTCCGCCTAAAATAATATCGGCTTCTTTATCTTTTAGGTATTCAGCCAAAATTTTTGCAGTTGTGAACTGGTCTCCTTCTTCTAGGTCATCTTCTGTATTAATCAAAACTGCTTTATCAGCACCCATTGCTAAAGCGGTGCGTAACTCTTTATCAGCTTCATCAGTTGTGGCAACTGTGACAACAGTTACTTCGCCACCATGCGCATCACGGAGTTGGATTGCTTCTTCAACCGCATATTCATCATAAGGGTTAATAATAAATTCAGCCCCATCTTCACTGATTTGTCCATTGCTTACTACAATTTTTTCTTCAGTATCAAATGTCCTTTTCAAAATAACAAAGATGTTCATGAGTTTCCCTCCTAAAGGTATTGTGCAATTTCTTGTAAACTATTAATTTTCTTCAAATCTAGTATTATTTCCCTTTAAATGTCGGCGAACGTTTTTCTATGAAGGCTGATATTCCTTCTTGTCCATCCTCTGAAATGAACATTTCTCCAAATAAAACCGCTTCTCTTTTGACAGTTTCTATATATTGTTCATTTTTCATTGAATTTAATAATTCAATGGTCGCTTGTATAGATAAAGGGCTTTTTTGAGCGATCTTCCTAGCAATTGTCATTGTTTCTTCGTGAAGATTTTCTTCCGGGAAAGCTTGATTTGCTAATCCGTACTGTACAGCCTCATCACCGCTAATTGGGTCACTTGTCCAAAGCATTTGAGCAGCTTTAGCAACACCAACATAGCGAGGCAAGCGTGCTGTCCCAGCAAATCCAGGGATTAGTCCAAGCTGTAGCTCAGGTAACCCGAGTTTTGCCTTATTGCTAACGAGGCGGAAATGGCAAGCCATTGCCAGTTCAAGACCGCCACCTAAGGCAGCACCGTGAATACTAGCTATAATAGGTTTTGGGAATCGTTCCATTCTTTCGAATAGAGATTGCCCTTGTCTTGCAAGATTTGAAAATTCTTCACCAGAGTTTATGGTTGTAAACTCTTTTATATCAGCCCCTGCAGAGAAAAAGCGACCTTCCCCATGGATTACTAGAACTCTTACATTATCATCCTTCTCAATGTCATCTAGTAAACTTGTAAGCTCTTTCAAAACAGCAGTTGATAATGCGTTCGCTGGAGGTCGATTAATGCTAATAGTAGCAATGTACTCAGCAATCTTTACTTTAAAAAACTCCATCTGCATCCCTCCTAATTAAGAATATGTATGTAACACACCTCAATCAAATGCGCCTCGGCGTATTTGAGCCCGATTTTTAGGTCCACAGGAAGTGGGTCATTAAGACGTTGCCACAGGATGTGGCGTTGTTCTTAGTCTTTAAACTTATTTTATTGCTCGAAAAGTTTCGTTTGAAAAATCGTGGCATCCGCCGGAGGCTTTAACTTTATTCAGCCAAGGTTTGACTCCTCAATTAGATTGTTTACCCTTTTACACTATGCTACCACTTAAAATGTTATGAGAAACCCGCTGAATAAAGTTAAAAATTACTAGATGTGTGTCAATCCACAACCATTTACTAATAGAGCATGGACTTCTTTTGCCAAGGATGGCAAGTCATATTTTTGTTCGTTCATGACCCAAGTGGTTGCAGTTTCATCGATTGAGCCGAATATCATCTGTCTTGCTAAACGGACATCCAGGGCTGGATTAAACTCACCATTTTCTTTCCCAAATTGAATGATGGAATCGATGGTTCCTAAATACCCTTTAAGTACCTCATTAATCCGGTGACGTAATTCTTTATTTGATTGTCTTAATTCAAGCTGAGTTACGGTTGCAAGATGATGATCAGCTGCTAAAAGTTCGAAATGTTTTTCTACCAATGTTAATAACTTCTCTGCCGCACTCGATTTTCCTGCTATTTCAGCTTCAATTTTTTCAATAAATTCGCCCATTTTTTCGTGGAATAAAGATACAAGAATATCTTCTTTGTTTTTAAAATATAGATATATTGTTCCGTCTGCCACGCCTGCTTGCTTAGCAATTCTTGAGACTTGAGATTGATGATACCCATTCTCCGCGATAACAACTACCGCTGCGTCTATGATTTGCTTATATTTTGGTTTTGTATTTTTCAAGTTCTTACGTCCTTTCAGAAAAATGAATGAATAGTCATTCATATTTCTATAATAAAACCTAATCAATATACTGTCAAGATTATCTTCTTAATTTCTCATTTGCTCTATTAAGGGAAAGAAAAAGAGCCACAGGCTCATATCATGGCTCCTCACTGATGTTAACGCTAATGATGTATTTAGAGCTGATCGATCCTACTTTGCTTAATTAATTTTTGTTAGTTTTTCCTTTTCCTCTTCAACTAATACCCTGCGCAAAACTTTGCCTACAATGGTCTTCGGTAATTCTTTTCTAAATTCATATACTCTTGGAACTTTATATGCTGCTAAATGTTTTCGACAATGTTTATCAAGCTCTTCCTCTGTGAGTTGTTGGCCATCTTTTAAGACGACATAAGCCTTAACCGTTTCCCCACGATACGGATCTGGAATCCCTGCGACGACAGCCTCTTGTACTTTTTCGTGTTCAAACAATACTTCCTCAATTTCTCTGGGATAAACATTAAATCCGCCAGCAATTATCATATCTTTTTTGCGGTCCACCACATAGAAATATCCATCTTCATCCATGTAGCCTAAGTCTCCTGTTAATAACCAACCATCACGTAATGTATTTTCAGTTTCTTCAGGCTTATTCCAATATCCTTTCATAACTTGAGGACCTTTTACGACGATTTCTCCAATTTCCCCTATATCTGCAGGTTCACCTGTTTCCATTGAAAGCACCGTAGCATCTGTATCCGGCCATGGTAATCCAATACTTCCATTCACGCGATGTCCCCAAATTAAATTAGCATGTGTTACAGGGGAAGCTTCCGATAAACCATATCCTTCTACAAGCTTTCCACCAGTCACTTTTTCAAATTGTTCTTGTACTTCAAGTGGCAAAGCCGCCGAACCACTTATACAAGACTCAATCGAAGATAAATCATATTTCATTAGGTCAGGATGATTCAACAGACCAATGTACATAGTTGGTGCACCTGGAAACAGGGTTGGCTTCTGTTTATGAATCGTTTTTAGTGTATCTCCTGCGTTGAATTTCGGCATAAGGATCATTTTTGCAGCCATCATAATAGATAAGTTTAATACGGTTGTCATTCCGTACACATGGAAAAATGGCAGAATGGCTAAAATGGATTCTTCTCCTTTATTACATTTATACATCCATTTTGAACACATTATCGTATTAGCAACTAAATTTCGATGTGTTAGCATTACTCCTTTTGGAAATCCTGTTGTTCCACCTGTATATTGTAACAAGGCAAGGTCTTCTACTGGGTCAATGTCAATATCGATTTCTTTAGCTTCAGATGTGTTTATGATTTCCCTTAGTAAATGATTTGTTCCTTCATGTTCCACTTTGACTACAATACCATATTGTTTCTTTTGGATAAAAGGATAAATCAAATTTTTTGGGAATGGGAGATAGTCTTTAATTTCGGTTACAATAACATGTTCAAGTTCTGTTAGCGCTTTCACTTTTGAGACACGTGGAAAAAGAATATCTAATGTAATAATCGCTTTTGAACCTGAATCCTTTAAATGATATTCTAGTTCTCTTTCTGTATACAATGGATTTGTTTGTACCACGATTGCACCTGAAAACAGGACACCATAATAAGCAATTACACCTTGTGGGCAGTTTGGCAACATAATGGCAACTCGGTCACCTTTTTTGATGCCTTGAGACACTAAATAGTTTGCAAGTTTTAAAGATTCTTCATACACTTGTGAAAAAGTTAATTCTTTTCCTTGAAAATGAACAGCGATTTTTAGAGGAAATTCACTAGCAGTTCTTTTCAAATATGCTTGAATCGGGATGTTTTCATACTCGAGCTGATGCGGAATTTCCTCAGGATAATTTGCTAACCACGGCCTTTCTAACTCCATCTAATAACCTCCCTTTAAATCATTCTAAAGAATACGAAGACGTATCCAAAGACCAGTTTGAATTTTCAAACCATTTATATTCATTATATTATATAGAATATTCGGTGACAATTAGATTCATGAATTGTTGCGGAAGTTTATGTCGTTTTACGACAAATTACCAAATGACAAATAAAAAAGGCTGTTGGTTAATTCCCAACAGCTCATTATCTTATAACACTAAATAAAGGATCCCAACAATAACAAATACTCCACTTACAACTAACAGTATTTTAGCTAGCTTTTCCATATTAAAAACCACCATTTCCAATCCCTGCGCCGATTACATAAGAGAGTCCCACCGATATAATCATGGATATAAATCCTACTGCGCGATTATCTTGTTGTATTTCAACATCTATGTCGAATTTCGGGGTTAAGAATTCAAAAATAAAATAGCCAATTAGAAGAAGGAAGAATCCAAATACTCCCCAGCCAATCATGACAAATAATGTATCGTGGTTTTGGATGGAATAGCGGAATATATTTGCAATCCCGAAAATTTTCCCTCCGGTTGCCATTGCGACTGAGAGATTTCCTTTTTGGATTTCTTCCCAATTTTTGTATTTGGTGACCAATTCAAATATGGCCATAAACAGAACTAAACACAGAATAACAACACTGTAATTAGCAGCCGTTAACACAAATTCATTATCCCAAAATTGATCCATTATCTTCTCTCCCTGTTAGAGATTACATTTCTTTGCAAATTTATTTTAATTCTACTACTGTAACGCCTGTTCCACCTTCTCCGGCTTCCCCAAATCTTGTAGATTTTACGGAGCGGTGATTTTTCAAGTATTCTTGAACTCCTTGACGCAAAGCACCTGTTCCTTTTCCATGGATAATAGATACACGTGGATAACCTGCAAGTAAAGCATCATCGATGTATTTTTCCACTCGAACCAAAGCGTTTTCGTATCGTTCACCTCGTAAGTCTAATTCTAGACTTACGTGATAATCTCTACCCCTTACTGTCGCTAGTGGCTTAGTTTCTACTGGTTTCGGACTGCTAACAAACTCGAGGTCTTTTTCTTTAACCTTCATTTTTAAGATCCCAATTTGAACCTGCCATTCGTTATTACCTGCCTTATCGATTAAATGGCCCTTTTGGTTTAAGCTAATTACCTTTACTTCATCACCAGGTACGAAATTTCTTTTTGCTTTGGTTGAAACAGATTGTTTATTCGTCTTGTTCGAAAGTTGAGGTACTGCATTTTCCAAACGCTTTTTCGCATCTATCAATTGATGTTCCTTAACAAGGGTTTGTTGTTCAAGCTTCATTTTACGTAAATCTCGAATGACTTCTTCTGCTTCGCTCGTTGCACTTTTGATTGTTTCAGCTGCTTTTTGTTCCGCTTTTTCATATAGTTTGTTACGTTGTTCATTAAATTCAATGATTTGCTCTTGAAGTTGTTTATGAAGTTTCTCTGCCTGTCTTCGGATATCTTCAGCTTCCTCAAGCTCCTGTTCAGCATCCTTTTTACTTTTCTCCAAGGAGGCGATCATATTTTCGACCGTATTCGTTTCAGAACTAATATGATTTTTGGCAGTGTGAATAATGCTATCAGATAACCCCAATCGTTTTGAAATTTCAAATGCATTACTTCGTCCAGGAACTCCGATTAAAAGCTTATATGTTGGACTTAAGGTTTCGATATCAAATTCGACACTTGCATTGATTACTCCTTCTCTGTTGTATCCATACGCTTTTAACTCTGGGTAATGGGTTGTAGCAATAACTCTTGCACCTCTACTATACACTTCATCAAGAATTGAAATAGCAAGGGCAGCCCCTTCTTGAGGGTCAGTTCCTGCTCCTAGTTCATCGAAAAGAACTAAACTGTTTTCGTCAACTTGTTTTAAAATATCTACAATGTTAACCATGTGGGAAGAAAACGTACTTAAGCTTTGTTCAATAGATTGCTCATCACCTATATCAGCGTATACCGATTCAAATACAGCAATCTCTGACTCTTCCTGTGCCGGTATTTGTAGGCCCGCTTGAGCCATAATCGTTAATAACCCGATTGTTTTTAATGTGACTGTTTTTCCCCCTGTATTTGGACCAGTGATCACAATAGAAGTGTAGTCTTTGCCAAGCTCAATATCATTTGGCACTACTTCTTGTGGGTCAATTAGAGGATGACGACCTTTTTTAATAAACACATAGCCATTCCCGTTGATTTTCGGCTTTGTCCCCTTTACCTTTTTACTGTAGCTCGCTTTTGTGAACATAAAATCAAGTTCCCCAAGCGTGTCTACATTTTGATAGAGTGGCTCATATTCCTCTGCTACTGCATTTGAAAGTTCTAGTAAAATACGGTCAATTTCTTGTTTTTCTCTAACCCTAGCTTCCTGTAATACATTGTTAAGGTCAACCACTGATTGTGGTTCAATAAACAATGTAGCCCCCGAAGAGGATTGGTCATGAACGATTCCACCGTAAGTCCCACGGTATTCCTGTTTAACGGGAATTACGTAACGATCATTACGAATTGTAATGATTGCATCTGAAAGTGTTTTTTGAGCGGAAGAAGAACGAATAATATGTTCTAGCTTCTCCCTAATTCTCGCTTCACTGCTACGAAGTTGGGTGCGAATTCCACGCAATTTGTCACTCGCTCCATCCATGACAACTCCATTATCATCAATACAGTTTTTTATTTTTTGTTCTAGTTCAAATAAGGGGGTAATACGTTCAACTAATTCACCGAGGATTGCAACTTCGATCGCGTCCTCAATCATACCTTCAACAAACTTCTTCATTTGTCTACCAGCATAGATAGTGCCTGCAATGTCTAAGAGCTCCATTGTATTTAAGCCACCGCCAATGCTTGCGCGCTTAACCGCAGCTCGGATATCCGTTAATCCCCCAAGAGGAACATTTCCTTTTAACCGTAATACCTTAGATGCTTCATCGGTTTGCTCTTGTAGAAAAACAACCTCCTCTACATTCGTAGAAGGAATCATTTGATCAACTTTTTCTCTTCCTAATGAGGATGAGACGTGCTGTTTTAGCAGTTCTTTCACTTTATCAAATTCTAAAACCTTTAAAACTCGTGGCTGCATGCTGTTACTCCCTTCTTGCTACCCACTACTTTAATATGGATGTATCTCCCTACAGGAGGAGAATAAATAGAATTATAAATTTCTTTTTAAATAAGCCAATAGTTCATCCTTTTCCCAGGTGTTAATAACACTTTCTTTTTTGATCCAACCTTTTGTTGCAGCAGAAATGCCATAACCCATATCTTCTAACATGTCTATATTATGTGCATCTGTGTTAATCACTAGTTTGACACCTGCATCTTGTGCCTTTCTAATATAATCTGAAGAAAGGTCCAATCTATTCAAGTTCGCATTTAATTCCAAGGCTGTATTCGTTTCTTTGGCTAGCTCAATTAGCATATCAACGTCTACGTCATATCCTTTTCTGCGCCCAAGTATTCTTCCAGTAGGGTGTGCGATGATATCAACATGAAGGTTTTCTAATGCTGTTTTTAAGCGTTGCATGATTTTCTCCCTTGGTTGTGAAAAGCTTGAATGAATGGATGCAATTACAACATCTACTTCTCGAATAAGTTCATCATCATAATCTAGTCTACCATCAGGAAGGATGTCCATTTCAACACCTGTAAAAATCATAAAATCATCATATTTTTCATTTAATCGTTTTATTTCTTTGTGTTGTTCTATTAATCGCTCGGGGGTAAGCCCGTTTGCAACACGAAGATATTGTGAATGGTCTGTTATAGCCATATAGCGGTAGCCTTTTTTCCTGCATGCTTCGACCATTTCTTCAATCGTGAAAGCCCCGTCACTCCATGATGTGTGCATATGGAGGTCGCCTTTTATATCTTCAAGTCGTATGTGTTCAACTTTCTGTTGAAAGGCTTCTACCTCTGAGCCATCTTCTCTTAGCTCTGGCGGGATAAAGGTGAGTCCGAAATATTGATAAAACTCTTCTTCCGTTTCAAAAGTTTTCATTTCACCTGTTTCACTATTTTCAACGCCATATTCACTTATTTTTTCACCACGGTCTTTTGCCAATTGCCGCATCCTCACATTATGATCTTTACTGCCTGTAAAATGATGAAGGGTAGTTGCAAATTCATGTGGTTTCACAAGACGAAAATCAACCGAAATATCATAACTATACGAAATTTGAACGGAAACCTTTGTATCTCCGCTTGCAATGACACCACTTATGCCGTTAAGACTTAATAGTTGTTCCCGTACTTTTTCAGGTTCATTTGTTGCAATAATGAAATCAAGGTCCTTTATCGTTTCTCTCATTCTGCGCAGACTACCTGCTCGAGAGAAAGTTGAGATTCCATCCATCTTACTTAATTGTTCCTCGATTTCTTCAGCGAGCGCTAGCATGAGAGCAATTGGCAAGCGCTCTGGTCGTTTGCCATATTCCTCGATGGAAGCGAGTATTTTTTCTTCTGTTTTCTTACCAAAACCTGCAAGATTTTGAATTTTTTCGTTTAAGCATGCTTGTTTTAACATTTCCATATCTTCAATAGCCAGTTCTTGATAAAGCTTAGCTATTTTTTTGCCGCCAAGACCTGGCAGGTCTAACAAAGGGATGAGTCCTTCTGGCACTTTTTCTTTTAATTCAGTTAGTACGTTTGAGCTGCCAGTTTCTATGTACTCTGTAATCACAGCTGCGGTTCCTTTTCCTATACCAGGGAGTGTTGTGAAGTCTTCAATGGTAGATAAACTTCGATCATCATTTTCCAATGCAGCTGCTGCTTTACGAAAAGCTGAAATTTTAAATGGGTTGTCCCCTTTTAGCTCCATATATATTGCAATTGTCTCTAATAGACGGATTACATCTTTTTTATTAATAGTCACTGTTAGCACCTACCTATCATTCCATACGATTAACTATCCAAAATGATACAGATTTTTTGCGAAAAAGTCACTTAATGTATCAGCTTTTTCATTTTTGACAAAAAAAACTCCTCTAACTAAATAGAGGAGTCAGTTACTAATTACTTGTCAAATCCACATGTCCTTAATTTTTCCAGTGAAGAATGGTGTGTGTTGTACGATCATTTTCGCCATAAATGAATCATTGAGATTAGACTGAACCATTTCAACTGGTAGTAAAGCTCCGATATAAAGCACAATAAAAACAATGAGGTATACCTCAACAAATCCTAGTAGGCCGCCAGCCCACCCGTTAATTTGTTTTAAAATTGGTAGATTTGCAAGGAAATCTAACATCGATCCTATAATCTGCCATAGGAACTTTGTAACAAAGAAAATAATTGCAAAAGCAATAGCACGATAATAAGACGTTTCTAAATTTGTACTTTCAAATAAAAATTTCATTGTCTCGGCGTCGCCGAATGATGGATATGGAATCCATAATACTAATTTTGGCATAAGTTCATCATAATAGAGATATGCGACGATAAATGCAACAATAAAGCCAGTAAGATGAACGATTTGAAGGATAAACCCTCTTCTTAAACCAACTAAGAATCCCATTAAGAGGATAATAATCAAAACTAAATCGAACATATCACTTCAATCCTTTTCATTTTTTGCTTGTTCTAAGAGTTTTTCAAGGTTTTCATAGTCTTCTTTTAACTTTAGATGTTCATGAACAATATTAACTGCTGTTAATACTGCTAGTTTATTAATATCAAGTGTCGGGTTTTTTCCGCTAATTTCTCTCATTTTATCATCGACAATTGAGGCCACAAGGCGAATATGACTTGTGCTCTCAGACCCGATAATTGAGTATTGCTGTCCATATATATCTACAGTGGTTCTTGTTTTTTGTGGCTGTGACAAGTATTTGGCCTCCATTCTAGTCAATCCTACAGATAATAATACCATGAACGTGATATTTATGGAAAGAAATCTCAACAAACGTTATGATAGAACATGTAGAATTTTATCCAAAAATAGTAGGAGATGTTATTTTTGTCTAATACTGTATTAAAATGTACCCTCGAAACGATAGAAAAAATGAAGACGGATTATAAAAGTCAATTGCAAGATAAGGTCCCACAGGGAGGATTATTTGTCGCCAAACTCCCTAGCTGTACAATTACAGCTTATAAATCTGGGAAAGTATTGTTTCAAGGAAATAGTGCTTTAAGTGAAGCTGCAAAATGGGACAGCTCTGTTACGTCCAGTAAAACGACCACAACTAACAAACCAGTTCCAAAGAATAGTGGCTTGCCAGCAAATATCGGAACATTATCAATGGTTGGTTCGGATGAAGTTGGGACAGGTGACTACTTTGGCCCGATGACAGTCGTTGCTGCATTTGTTTCCAATGATAAGTTCGAGCTATTGAAGGAACTTGGGGTTAAAGATTCAAAGGATTTAAACGACAAACAAATTTGTGAGATTGCCGAATCGATTATTCATGTCATCCCTTATAGTCTGTTAATTTTACATAATGAAAAATACAATGAACTTCAAGCTAAAGGGATGACTCAAGGAAAGATGAAGGCCTTATTACATAACCAAGCAATCGCACATGTCTTGAAAAAAATTGCACCCTCCACACCCGATGGTATTCTAATCGATCAGTTCGCTGTTCCAGACGTGTATTTTAGACATCTTTCTGGTCAAAAGGAAATAATTAAGGATAAGGTTTATTTCAGCACAAAGGCTGAGGGCGTACACCTATCAGTCGCTGCTGCTTCAATTATCGCTCGTTATGCATTCATAAAAGAATTTGATAAATTAAGTGAGAAGTGCGGTTTGGAGTTAAAAAAAGGGGCCGGTGCTCAGGTTGATGTTGTTGCAGCTAAGCTAATAAAAAAGCATGGTGTTGGTGCACTGCGCACGTATACCAAACTACATTTTGCAAACACAGGAAAAGCGAAGAAAATAGCTGGGATATAAGAAAAGCACAAGGCGGGCAACTTTGGTCGACAAGCATAAGATGCCCCCAACCTTCCGAAATATTAGGCTTAGATCAGAGAACCGACGACGTCTGAAGCTAGACAAATTAAAAATGGAGTGGGATAAAATACCCACTCCATTTTTTTATGAACGCAATGTTGCATCAAATTTCTCTGCAACTGCCTTTAGTACTTTTTCATGTGCTTTTGTTACTTCTTCCTCTGTTAGAGTACGTTCTGGATCAAAGTATTTGATCGAGTATGCAACTGATTTTTTACCAGGCTCCATACGCTCTCCTTCATATAGGTCAAAGATCGTAACATCGCGGAGTAACTTTCCACCCGCTTCAATAATGACCTGCTTCATATCACCTGCAGCAACTGAATTGTCCACGACAAGTGCGATGTCACGAGTCATTGATGGGTATCTTGGAATTGGCTGGTAGAGTATTTCTTCTACATCTGCTTCCAAGACATCCTTTAATGATAATTCAACCACATAAGTCGGTGTTAAATCTAAGTCTTTTTGGACATTTGGATGAATTTGACCAATAAATCCGATTTCCTTATTGTCTAATAATACAGTAGCTGTACGACCAGGATGCATATCTTCCACTCTTGCTTGAAGGAATGATGTTCTATTTCCAAGACCTAACTTTTCAAATAGACCTTCTACAATACCTTTAACCACATAGAAGTCCACTGCTTTTTTCTCACCCTGCCATGTTGGTGATAACCACGAACCTGTAAGAGCTATCGCAAGATGTTCTCTCTCTTCAGGTAGTTCCTGGCCAGGTCTAGTAATGAATACCGCACCCGTTTCATAAGTAGCTACACTGTCAATCTGGCGAGCGAGGTTATGTGAAACAACTTCTAATAAATGAGGAAGAAGACTAAGTCTTAAAAGACTACGTTCCTCGCTCATTGGCATTGCTAAACGTATAGGTTCGCTTTTTTCAAGTGCGTATTTAGTAACTTTTTCAGCACTAGTAAGTGAATATGTGGTGCTTTGATATAAGCCTACACCTTCTAGATATCTTCTAACTAAACGACGCTTAGCTTGGTAATCCGTTAATCTGCCAGGATTTGATTCGCCAACTGGGAGTGTTGTTGGTAGCTCATCATAACCGAATAACCGCGCAACTTCTTCGATTAAATCCTCTTCAATCGTAATGTCAGGTCTGCGAGTTGGTGCAGTAACATGGAACGTATTGTTATCCACAGTAAATGGGAATTGTAGGTTTGTAAAAATCTCTTCTACTTTTTCTTTTGTTATCTCAGTTCCTAACACTTTATTAATTCTCTCTAGTGAAACCGATACTTCTACAGGTTGAATATCAAGAGTATCCACTGCTACAACACCATCAAGAACCACACCGCCAGCAAGCTCTGCCATTAGCTCAGCAGCACGGTCAGCTGCTTCACGAGTACGATTTGGATCAATTCCTTTTTCAAAGCGAGCACTTGCCTCACTGCGTAATCCGTGATCCTTAGAAGACTTACGGATTGTACTTCCTGTAAAATAAGCAGACTCTATTAATACTGTTGTTGTGTCATTTTTAACTTCAGAATTTGCTCCACCCATTACACCTGCAAGGGCAACTGGCACCGTTCCATTTGTAATAACAAGGTGTTCGTTCGTTAATGTACGCTCTACATCGTCTAATGTTGTAATCTTTTCTCCGTTATTTGCACGTCTTACAAGAATTTCATTAGAGCCTAGTCGATCATAATCAAAGGCATGTAAAGGTTGGCCATATTCTAATAAAATATAATTTGTAATATCAACTACATTATTGTGTGGTCGAATTCCTTCTGCCATCAGGCGTGCTTGAAGCCACAATGGTGATGGACCGATTTTAACGTTCTTTACAACTCGCGCCACATATAATGGATTATCTTCCTTTGCATCAACAGCAATTGAAATATAATCCTCCGCTTTTTCCTCTGAGGTTATTACTTTTGGTTGTGGAAGTTTAACTTCTCTGCCTAGAATAGCTGCAACTTCATAAGCAACCCCCAACATGCTCATAGCATCAGAACGATTAGGTGTTAGTCCTAACTCAAGAACTTTGTCATCAAGATTTAGTTGGGCAATCGCGTCCGCTCCTGGCTCAACATCATGTGGAAATACAAAGATACCTTCTGAATATTCTTTTGAAACAAGTTTTGATTCAATGCCAAGCTCTTGTAGGGAACAAATCATACCATTTGATTCTTCACCTCGAAGCTTCGCCTTTTTGATTTTGAAGTTACCTGGAAGTACAGCTCCTACCTTTGCCACGACCACCTTTTGGCCTTTTGCAACATTTGGTGCACCACAAATAATTTGAACAGGTTCACCTTCACCTAAATCGACTTGACATTTATTTAATTTATCAGCATTGGGATGTTGCTCACATTCTAATACATGACCGACAACAATTCCGCTAATGCCTTCCCCTAAATGATCGACACCTTCAACTTCAATTCCACTTCTAGTGATTTTCTCTGCTAATTCTTCAGCAGTTACACCTGATAAATCAACGTATTCTTGTAACCATTTATATGAAACAAACATGTTTTTTCCCTCCTTAAGCCCGATTAAATTGTTTGATGAAACGATTATCATTTGTGTATAAATGACGAATATCATCAATTCCGTATTTTAACATTGCAATACGCTCTGGGCCCATTCCGAACGCGAAGCCTGTATATTTCTTTGAATCAAATCCAGACATTTCAAGTACATTTGGATGAACCATACCAGCACCTAAAATTTCAATCCAGCCTGTTTTCTTACAAACATTACAGCCATCTCCACCACATTTAAAGCATGAGATGTCCATCTCTACTGAAGGCTCAGTGAATGGGAAGAAGCTTGGACGTAGACGGATTTCACGATCTTCACCAAACATTTTCTTTGCAAACGTATTTAAAGTACCTTTAAGGTCACTCATACGAATGTTTTCATCCACAACCAATCCTTCAATTTGAGTGAATTGATGGGAATGTGTCGCATCATCGTTGTCTCGGCGGTATACTTTACCAGGACAGATAATTTTTACAGGTCCTTTTCCTTTATGCTTTTCCATTGTTCTTGCTTGAACAGGAGACGTTTGGGTACGAAGTAAAATATCCTCAGTGATGTAAAATGAATCCTGCATGTCCCTTGCTGGGTGGTCCTTCGGTAAATTTAAGGCCTCAAAATTGTAATAATCTTTCTCGACTTCTGGCCCCTCAGCGATTGAATAACCCATACCAAGGAAAAGATCTTCAATTTCTTCAATTACCTTAGTAAGTGGATGAGGTCCACCTACCTTAATAGGTCTTCCAGGTAAGGTCACATCGATTGTTTCAGAAGCAAGTCTTTTTTCAACTTCTTCTTTTTCAAGTAATTCCTGCTTTGCAGTTAATTTTTCAGTAATTTGCTCTCTTACTTCATTCACAAGCGCACCCATTTTAGGACGCTCTTCGGCAGAAAGCTTGCCCATCCCTCTTAGTACTTCAGTGATAGGTCCTTTTTTTCCTAAATACGCAACACGAATATCGTTTAATTCTTTAAGATTCGTTGAAGCCTCGACTTTTGCCAGAGCTTCTTCTTTCAGCTCAAGTAATCTTTCTTGCATTCATAATTCCTCCTTTTTTCTTAGAAAAGCACAAGGCGCCCCAATTCCAGCTAAAAGTATACACGTCCTGTGCATAGCACTGGAATCCTAGCCATCCTGGCATGGGCTTGTGACCTCGAGCCGATGGCGCCTGGAGCTAGACATCAAGACAAAATAAAAAACCTCAATCCCAAAAAAGGGACGAGGTTTAGATTCGTGGTACCACCCTTGTTAACAATTATCAAATACTAATTGTTCACTTCGTTTCGATAACGGCAAATGCCGGTACACCTTTACGTTTTGAATGACAAAACGGTCCCAGTGCCAACTCAAGAGGTGAATTCACTTTCTTCTTCTATAAAAATGCTTGCAGTCTCGGCATTTTCTCCCTAGATAGTGAGTGGAAAGTTACTGGTCTCTATCACTGTTTTTACGATATAAGGATGTTTAAAAAGTCACCAAATGATAAGCATCGACTTTTTAAAACACAGATTTTATGTAAGCATATAAATTATATTATACGTATCTTTGTTGTACAAATCAAACCCATTTTAATTCTTTTTTCGTATAAATGGGAGATAGAGAATAAAAAACATAAACAATGCGACTATTTCCAAGGATAAAATATACCAAGGGTACGGACCCAAAAAATCGATTAGGCTTGGATTTATTGGCTTTCGTGCGAGAAACATATAATTTCCACCTGTTGCTTTGTTAATAAAAAAGACAACTATTGCAATAACATTTAAAGCAGCAAATGCCTTCCAAATAGATGTGAAAGCCGGCCTACAATTCTCATACCAAATCATGTACAAGCTCGCTAGTATGATGGCGATATGTGCTAGAAAAAAATGAAAATAGCGATAATGTGGAAAATCATAAGCAAGCTCTGGTGTAAGCATTGCTTGTAGAGCACCACCAATGCCTAGGAAATACGTAATTTCAAATAAAAAAAACTTTCGTGTTAACAACATGATGATACTTAAAAACAATGAGATTGAGCATAGCTGAAATGGCAATGAATCTACTGGATCCCATACTCCCGTTTTCAAATACCATATGTAAAGCGATAGTTCGCTTGCTAATAAAAAGAAAGCTAAGGAATAACGGATTGCTGATTTTCTCTTTGTGAGTGTTGCTCGAAAAATAAATAAAACTATCCCTGAAGCAAACAATAAGCCTAACATCACAACATGTGAAAGAGCTAACCACCGAAACGGGTCTCCGATAACGGAACTTCCGAAAAAGTCGTTTATTATACTCCCCCCTTTTTATCGTAAATGATACAGTAAAATCCCCGCTGCTACTGCAACGTTTAATGATTCACTTCTACCGAAGATTGGGATATAAAGGTTTTGATCTGTTTTATCTAGTAATTCTGGCTCGACTCCATTTCCTTCATTTCCAACAATCAATGCAAATGACTCTCCAACGGACGCTTGTTTATAATCAACTGCATCTTTTAAAGATGTTCCATATACTTTAATCCCATTTTGTTTAAGTTTTAAGATAGTGTCGTGAAGATTTTCTTTAATAATAGGTATATGAAATATGGAGCCTTGTGTAGAACGAATGACCTTTGAGTTATAGACATCAACGCTTCCTTCACCAATAATGACTGCATCAATTCCTGCTGCATCTGCCGTTCGAATCATCGTCCCTAGATTACCGGGATCCTGTACAGCATCTATTAATAAGAGCCTAGAGATCTTTCCACCTTCTTTTACCGAGTATTGCTCACAAACTGCAGCAACTCCTTGAGAAGTATCAGTATCACTTATTTCCTGCATGATTTTTTCCGTCACAATCGTGATTGATAAATCATCTACAATCCACTCTGATGGGATGTCTGTTGTTTCACTTATAATCAATTCTTGGATGACTACATCACTTTTTAATGCCTCTTCTACTAAATGAAATCCTTCTATCATAAAAGTTCTTGATTTGTCACGTTCCTTTTTTGTATGTAGTTTTTTCCATTGTTTTATTTGAGGATTTTTATTTGATTCGATTCGTTTCAACTTGTCAATTGCTCCTTTTTGCTAATTCTTTTTCCATTATATCCTAACAAAGATACATAATAAAACGGTATAACGTAAATCATAGTAAAGAAAAAGTTACATATGAAAGGTGTGCATGTGAATGAACTTAAACTTAAGACATGCTGTAAAGCACAATGTCACAGGAAATTCTCAGGCTGAATTAGAAGATACAATAGTAGATGCTATCCAAAGTGGCGAAGAAAAAATGCTTCCTGGTTTAGGTGTTTTGTTTGAAGTCATTTGGCAAAATGCAAGCCAAGAGGATAAGCAAGAAATGCTTGCAACATTAGAGCAAGGATTAAAGCAGTAGTTAGAAAAAGCCGATGATAAACTCATCGGCTTTACTTGTTCTTATTCAAATTTAATTTTGTTGACAGTCTCTTGATCAAGACGTTTGATTACTTCTGCAATTAACTTAACAGCATTTTCATAATCATCACGGTGAAGAATTCCTGCGTGTGAATGAATGTAACGAGTTGCGATTGTAATCGCTAATGATGGAACGCCTTCTAATGTAATGTGGATTGCTCCAGCATCTGTTCCACCACCTGCAATCGCATCAAATTGGTATGGAATACTTAGCTCATCAGCCACTCCAACAACAAAATCACGCAATCCCTTGTGAGAAACCATAGAAGCATCGTATAAAATGATTTGTGGACCTTCTCCCATTTTACTCATTGCTTCTTTTTCAGAAATCCCAGGAGTATCGCCTGCAATACCTACATCAACTGCAATCGCAATATCAGGTTTAATCATCGTTGCAGCTGTTTTTGCACCACGAAGACCGACTTCTTCTTGTACACAACCAACACCATATACAACGTTTTGATGTTCTTCATTCTTCAGATATTTTAGAACGTCAATTGCAATTGCACAGCCGATTCGGTTATCCCAAGCTTTTGCTAGTAGCATTTTTTCATTATTCATAACTGTGAATTCAAAATATGGCACCACCTGATCACCAGGTTTCACACCAAATTCAAGAGCTTGTTCACGACTTGATGCACCAATATCAATAAACATATCTTTAATTTCTACAGGCTTTTTACGTGCTTCAGCAGATAATATATGTGGTGGTTTTGAGCCAATAACGCCCGTAATATCACCTTTACTCGTGACAACGGTTACACGTTGTGCAAGCATAACCTGTGACCACCAGCCTCCAACGGTTTGGAAACGCAGAAATCCTTTATCATCTATTTGTGTTACCATGAAACCTACTTCATCTAAATGTCCTGCAATCATTACTTTTGGACCTACTGCATTACCCGCCTTTTTTGCAATAATGCTTCCAATCCCATCGTACGAAATTTCATCAGAATATGGTGTTATGTATTTTTTCATGATTTCACGCGGCTCTCGTTCATTACCAGGAATTCCTTTTGCATCGGTAAGATCTTTAAGCATCGTTAATGTTTCATCAAGCTTTGTCATTAATAAATCACCTAACTTTCCTAAGTTTGATCACCATTTCATTATACAGAAAATGGTGGCAATTGAGCAATCAGGGACTTTTTATTTCGTCCCACTAGACCCAAAACCACCTTCACCTCTTTCAGAAGTTGTTACTTCCTCCACTTGTTGTAAATTAACCTGAGCGACCTGGGCAATGACCATCTGCGCAATACGCATTTGTTTTTCTACCACAAAGTCCTTTTTGCCATGATTAATTAATATAACAGCGACTTCCCCACGGTACCCTTCATCAATTGTTCCAGGGCTATTTAAAACAGTAACCGAATGTTTGAGTGCTAGTCCGCTTCTTGGTCTTACTTGGGCTTCGGTTCCAGGTGGAAGCTCAATTTTGATTCCCGTTTTAATTAATTCAGCCTCTCCAGGTTTAATTACTTTTTCTTCAGCAGAAAATAAATCCAATCCTGCATCACCTGGGTTTGCTTGTAACGGGAGCCTTGCATCCTCGTTTAACAGCATTACTTTTAAGTTATATGTCATAAGTAGTCCTCCTCAATAAAAAACAAACTAAAAAAATTATAGCAAATTAATCAAAACTTGAAACCTTTTAACTGTTTCAATCGTATATGTTGGCAGATTGAGAATGGAGGGAGTCCTCTTATGTTTGTCCTACTTATTCGTTTTGTACTATTACTTCTTATTATTTTCTTATTATATCGGATTTTTAAGTATGTCCTTAACCCAAAGAGGAAACTTGAACTTGCTCAAGAAAAACGAGAATTCTACTGGCTTGACGATCTTGCAAATGTTCATAAAAACTTTTTATTAACATATAAGGGAGTTTTATTTGAGGGAGAAAAATATTTAGGAACAACGAAGAAATCGTTTGAAGTTGTCTCGATTTTTGTCTGGGCCAAAGACGACAATCTAAAGGGATTAAATTATACAGATTTTCAATACATTGAACGTAGGATTAGTGAAGTATACCCGCATGCTAAAATTGATTGGAAAAGTCCGATAAAAGAACTTATTAAAGAAAACAGTCGTGAGCGTTAACTCACGACTGTTTTTCATTGATAAGATCTACCTGTTTTAGGTTTGAAAAATTCATGCCATTTGATAATGACTTGTTTTTCTCTAAGTAAATAGAACAATAGAGTTAGTGCAAGGAGAATAGCAAGAATAACTGTCGTGGAGAATTCACGGATAAATTGTCCGAAAACGGTGTAAAGAAGAGCTACTGGGATATTTGTATAGAAGGAGCCTTTGGCATATTCTCGGAAATTTCGAGTCACATCTTTGATGCACAATGATAAAAGATGAAAATTAATAAAAGGAATAAGACGTAAGATTGCAATTTGCCCAATCGTAAATTTCACTCGTTCACCCAACCATTTTTGCTTAAGATTAGTAATTTTTTGCGACAATCTAGGAACTTGACTATATAAAAAATAGAAAAGAAT
>Ga0180217_1001084_pt1 | contig 32752 bp, 29 predicted proteins | sample eDN3rd37CBELigOP_FD_128521 | JGI IMG/M metagenome (GOLD analysis project Ga0180217, IMG submission 128521) | Enriched Organic Plus compost microbial communities from Emeryville, California, USA - eDNA 3rd pass 37_C BE-Lig OP (version 2) (version 2) ... | reverse complement strand
GTCACTGAGACAAAGAAGGAGAAAGCCCCACCCTTGACCAAATCCTGAGACCCAAACCATACAGGAAGGCGGGTCACTTCTCGGCGAAAATCCCGGGTCAGCTCTCAGCGGAAATCAACACATGGTTGTCCGCCTCCGCCCCAGTAGATGGTGATGTGAGGTTGACATTGTCGCCACAGCTGGCAAGATCACGGGGTAGCTACGAAATAAATTAGGTTATTCTAAAGTTATGACCAAAGCGCCTAAATCAAATTTCTCCCCCGTTTTTCTGTATACATTATTCTTTACCGCCGCATGTCTTCTATCTGGCTTCTCGGCGGCTCATTCATCTTCATCTATCTTGTCGCAGAAGCTGGTTGGTCCGGCGTCCGTCTGGTCTAGCATCCATGTCCAAGAGGGCCTACGCAAGCCGATCATCGTCGAATTCGCGTTGTCCGACCAAGTGGAATTCAGCGGGGTGACCGCTACCAATGACGCAGATCGTACGCGGGCTGATGCGATCCGCGTCCGCCAGGATCAGATTCTTGCCGAGCTTTTCGACAGCGGTCCGGTGGCGGGGATGGCCAGCGATGAAGAGCAATACGCTATCAAGCGCCTGACCAATTTCCCGATGTTCTCCATGGTGGCGACCGGCGCACAGATCAGGCGGCTGGCACAGAATCCGATCGTCCTGCGCATTTATGAGGATTTGCCCCATGCTCCAAAGCTCAGCGCGGGAACTTCGACGATCGGCATGCCGCTGGCTTATACGCTAGGCGCCACTGGAGAGGATTTCAGCGTAGCCGTTCTCGACACCGGTGTCAGCCGAACGCACGACTTCCTGCGCAACAAGGTTGTGGCTGCGGCCTGCTTCACGTCCAACCGAAGAGTTGCTCGTCCAGGAGGGGGCGTCGGGGAGTACAGCGCGCGTTGTCCCGGCGACGTAACCGAACTCATCCGGATCGACGCCGCTGACGACTGTCCCTACACTGCCATAGCAGGTTGCGGACATGGAACGATGGTCGCCGGTACTGCGGCCGGCTACAATACCGGCACAGCCATGCCCAGCATTGTCAGCGGCGTCGCGCGCGCGAGCAGCATCATCTCTGTCAACATAGCGTCCCTTGCCATCTCCCTGCCTGGCGATCCGAGCGGGCTTCCGGTTGACTCGGAGTGGCTGGACTGCTCCGGTCTGACATGTCTGCGAGCACTGTCGAGCGACGTCGCACGAGGTCTGGATTATGTATACGGTCTGCGAAACACGCACAAAATCGCGGCTGTTAGCGTCAGCTTCGGACGCGGGCAATATACAGCCACTTGCAATGAATCTCCGCTGAAAACGATCATCGACGCCCTGCGTACCACAAATATCGCGACGGTCGTGCCTGCAGGTGATGACGGATATGACAATGCCGTAAGCTCTCCCGGATGTATCTCCTCGGCAATCACGGTGGCCGGCGCCGCCGGGTCAAACAGCCGTCAGGAAGCCTCCAATTGGGGCAGCCTCGTCGATCTGGTCGCACCGGCCAGCGGTCAATTCTTCCCCGTCCCCGCCAACAATTCGAACGCGCATTATCGTCCCGGCAACGGCACGTCCATCGCGGCGGCTTTCACCGCCGGCGCTTTTGCGGCGGTTCGTTCGCGTTACCCGAATGCCGGGGTGAGCGACATCCTGCACGCGCTTCAGCAGTCGGGTCAGCCGATCAGTGCCGCAGGCACTGTCCGTGCTCGCCTCAACGTTCCCGAAGCCGTGATGGCCATGAGCGGCATACGCATCGTTGCGGCAATCACACCTGTGGCACGACGCGGGGCAGTTGGAGACACGATCACCGCCTTCGCGACAGTCATCAACCCGTCTGACAGCGCAGGAACCGCGACAGGCTGCACGATCTCTCGCCCTGCGGACGGGCAACCTTACGGCTTCGCATTCGCAGAGCGTTTACTTCCCGGAAACGGGCTCGGACAGACAAATGCACCATTCTCCCTTGCGCCCGGCCAGGCTCGTCATTTCCTTATGGCTTTCACGCCGGCTGGCCCGGTCTCGTCGAATCTCCAAATGAAATTCGACTGCGCCAATACCTTGCCGGCGCCCAGCGCGTTCGGGCTGAATACGTTCAATCTCGTCGCTACGGCAACGCCGGGCGCGGATGTCATAGCTACCGCCGTGACGCCAACCAATGATGGCATTCTGCGCGTTCCGCCGGTGTCGGGCGGTGGAAACGCAGCGGCTATGGCCGGCGTGAATATCGGTTCCCCGGCAACACTCCAGGCACTCATATCGTCAGTTGCGATCGGGTCATCTACGTCCCCCCTGCCGATCGGGTTGCTCCTTTGCCAGACTAACCCGTCGACGGGACACTGCTTGCAGACGCCGTCGGCTGCTCCGATAGCCTTTGCCGCGCCGTCCAACCAGGTCTTCACCTTCGCGGCCTTTGCCAACTATCAGGGTGTTGCCGTTCCGCTCGACGCTGCAAACAACCGAATCTACATCCATTTCAAGGAAGGCGCGACCAATGTCGGCTCGGCAAGCGTCGCCGTTACCACGGAGTTGCCGGCGTCGGGCAATCAGATAGCGACAAAAGCCGCCTCGGTTGCGGAGTTAGATCGCGAATGAGATCGTAAGGGACAAAAGCCCGCCAGCCGGATCTGAGGGCGGAAACGGCATCGGAACGGCGGCAGCATAGGCTGGCATGTCTGACAGCGTAATGACGCCGGTCAGGGCAGATGCTCTTTCGGCTTGAACCGCCGCACGATGATCTCGAACATAACATCGCTGATCCACATGGCGCATGTGCCTATCAGGAATGCGGAGGCGAGGATAACCGGCTCCTGATCCTCCGGCATCGGCCAGCCGGTCGCGCGAATATAGTGGACGGTCGGCAAGGTCAGGTAAGCGGCCGCCAGCGCACCGCAGATCTGCGAGGCGACCATCTCCCTGAACTTGAAGCGCTGGCGCGACAATGCCCGCAGGACGCCTCCAAACCCGCCTGCCACAAGCACAGCCGGGTTGATTCCCAGCGATTGCAGGATCTCAGGCAGCGTCATTTTGCTTCTCCGCAATATGTGGCGCGGGCAGCGTTGGCCGCGCGCGCCTCGGTCTGCGTCTGCTCGGTATCGCGACTGGACCAGGTCACCGGCCGCCATGCGTGCTCGCACAGGTCGGCAACCATCGCCGCTTCCGTCTCAATCGCGCCGGTTGGGATCGTCGGGATCGACTGGCACCCGGCCAGCAAGAATGTCATCACGAGCAGAGGCGGCAGCACGAACGCGGCGGCCATGAAGGATTTCGATTTCATTCAGTACCGCCTTCTCGATATCGGCGCGCTCAGCCCGCCGCGCGATGACGGCGGCGAGCTGGAGCAGCAGGTTGAGGATGGAGAGCCAGGTCACGACGCCGGCCGGCTGCGTTCCCAGATCGCCCACCAGGCGAAGGCGCCGACAGCAAGAATGCCGGCAACCGCGTTCTGGAAAGCAGGGCCTTCCGTCACCACATCGCCGAAGGCCCAACCGCCAAGCGTGTAGAGCAGGATGCGCAGCACCTGCTGGATGGTGTCCCAGTTCATGGTCTTTCCTTTCATGGAGATTGCCCGGCGACCGGCCGGGCGCGGATCAGAGGCGCGCCTTGGTGGCGGCTCGGAATTGATCGCCGATGGCGCGAGCGCCCTTCGTGAACGGATCGAACGGCAGACGGGCGATGTCCCATTTGCCGCGCTGCTTGATGCCGAGCGTGTCCTGAACTTCGGCATGGCTGAGCACCGTCGATGGCGTCACTGGTATCGAGTAGCGGCGGCAGAGTGCTGCCAGCACCTGCGGCAGCACCGCCCATTGATCCATGGTCAGCGGCGCCTTGCCGGCGCTGAACGGGCTTTCCACCGCACCGGCCATGCCGCAGAGCGAAACGCCGATCGAGCTGCCGTTGCAGTTCAGCGTGTGCGCCGCGTAGCCGGCCTTCACCGGCGCCTGGTTGAGCAGGATCGACGGTGTGCCGCGCACCAGCTTGCCGTCACCCTCGATGAGGATGTGGTAGTGCTTGCGGTCGTCGGCCGAGGCTTTGTGATTGCCGGCCGTCCAGTGCACGATGATGCGGCTCATCTGCGCCCATGGCATCCAGTCGGCAGGAACCAGCGAGGCTGGCACTGGTGCCGGCTGGGCGCTGGATGGCGCCAGCTTATCCAACGCCAGATTGGTAGCGCGCAGCGTCGAAGGCCCGATCAGCCCGTCATGCGGCCCAGGGTTGAAGCCAAGCGACGATAGCCGCCGCTGGAGTTCCAGCACGGTCATAGGGGTTCTCCCGGATGTGAGGTGAAAGGGTTAGGCGGTCAGACCGCCGGCAGAAGCAGAGGACTTGCCTTTACGTTAGGAAAGCGTAGGCTCCGGCCATCTCAACCGGAGGACTGTTCGATGAAAACGTTCCTGATCGCGGTCGCCGCTTTCGTCGGCATGCTTGACGCGGCGGATGCACAAACAAGCAGGGCTTATGCAATGCGAGGCGGCAGCGGATCTACGTGCACACAATCTGCACCATGCGCGAGCCTTCTTGACGCGGTAGTGGCACTCCCCAGCGCGAGCGGGGGCATTGTCCAACTGCTCTCACCCGGCTACTTCGGCAACGTAAATGCCCCCGGGACAGCAAGTTACCATGTCGAGGGAGCCGGCACAGGCACCGTGATCAACGGCTTTGGCCTTCAAGGCACAGGCCAGACTGGCATCGTCAACGCGCTATCCGTGGTCGGAGGCAGTCTCGACTATTCGTCGTCAGCAGGTAGCTTCACGATCGAGGATGTTCGCTTCTCGCAGAATGGCGTCTACGGGGTATACTTCATTCCCAAAGGGCCGGCATCGGTCGTCATTCGCAATTCCACATTCGAACGCTCAAGCACCGGCACCGGCGCCGCGATCCGCATCGTCACCAACGGCCACAACGTCAATGTCTCGCTGGACAATGTGAAGGTTTCCGGCGGCATCCGAGGCATCGTCATCGATACGACAGGTGGCGGCTGGGCGAAGGTGAACATCGAGAATTCGAGCTTCACCAACATCATCGGCCCGGCCATCTACGGCGTCGCCGGCAGCGGTAATATCCGCCTCTATCTCGACCGAGTAACTGCCACCAACAGCAATGTCGGCGTCGTCATGGCCGGCGCGAATGCCATGGCATGGATGACGCAGTCGAAGATCGCAGGCAATGCCACCGGCATCCAGCAGGCCGGCGGGGCGAAGATCTATTCCTACAAGAACAACTACATCTTCAACAACACGACCGATGGCACCCCGCTGCCCACCTCGCCGACACCGGTGCAATCGGTGCCGAGCAGCGAGATTGCGAGCGCTGTGAAGTAGTTCCGCAGTTGTCGTCACGATTGCCGTCCCGGCCGCGTTTGCGATAGAAAAGACCCGGATCGTCAGAAATGGGCGTTCCGGGGCGTGAGAACCCCTCCAAGCAGCGGCTGGTGTGCAGCCGTCACCCGCACTCCTCGACCTCGGTCGGGGAGGCTATGGCGCATGTCCAAGGGTTTACCCCAAAGGCCATGGCGCGCGTCTGCTTGGCGCGTTCTCAACTCCCCGATCAGGCCGGGGAGCACGTCATGTGGAAAGCATGGAAAATCGCAGCAGCCGTGACGGGAGCGGCGCTCTATCTCTCCATACTGTATGGCTTTTGGCAAAGCGGCTTGATGTTCCATGCCCAGTGCCCACAGGGCCCAACGTTGGAACTGTTCGCACCGAGCAGCCAATGTCAAAGCTCCTGGCCGCGCGTTAACGGCGGCTAGGCAGCCAGATCCAATGCAGCGCGGCAATAGTCCTGAATCGCTGCCAGCAGGTCTGCGTTGCCGGTGTCCAGCACAGCCGATGTCATCGCCGCGGCGAGCGCGATATCGCCCTCAAAGCTCCATGTGGTGCCGCTCGCCGATATGCCGCCCAGCGCCGGCGTGATAACGGCCGGAGCGCCGGTGAATGAGAGCGGCGCGATCGGCACACCATTGATCCGCCCCTTCAACGTCGTGCCGCTCTTGGAAAGTACAACGACGTACCACTGGTTGATCGGCACGGCGGTGAAGGAGGAGGCCGAGCCGCAGCGGATGTTCACGTAGCCCACACCGGCCGACACGGTATAGTTGATACCGAGCATGTCCGTGCCGACGCCGGCATAAATTCGGTTGAGAACGACCTGTGTGTCGTAGAGCGAGCGCGGTCGGAAAGCCGCGACCATGGAGAAGTCGCCGCTGGTGTCGACCGTGGTGCTGCCGACGAGCAGGTCCTGGCGCGTGCTGTCGAAGTCGAGGCAGGGCCGGCCGTTGATCTGATTGCCCGACAGCAGCGGACGCTTGCCGGCCGTCGCCTGGGCGGCGGCGATGGCACCCCTCGTGCTGGCGAGCGACGAGACGCGAGTGGCGGCATCGAGCGTGCTGAAATCGTCGTAGGGGAGCCACATGAACTGGAACGACGGGTGCGCCATGATCTTCTCGGCCGGCGTCAGGTCAGGCGCCAGATCGTCGCCGATGAGTTCTGCATAGGGATAGGTGATCAGTGCCATGTTCTCTTACTCCGCCGTGATGGGTGTCTCCCAATGTGCCGGGAAGCGGTACATCGGGTAGTTGTCGCCGTTGATGTCGAAGACTTCGGTTGCCTGGTCGCGGAAGCAGGCGCGCAGGCCAACCGTTGGACCGACGCCGGTCGGGAAAGGCCGCCGCGCGACGCCGAGATAGGGCGCGGTGCCGGTGGGAACGGCGGAAAGCTCCGCGACGAGGTTCCCGGCCACGATCGATGCGGACGAGACGCCGACGCTGTTGCCGCCCGTCTGGTGGAAGCTGACGCCCTTTGCATATGGCGCCTCCGGATCGCTGATCAGGGCGGTTTCCACGATCATGCCCCCCGTCATCTCGCCGAGGAAAGGCGCGGTGACTGTCGTCCCGGATATCGTCGCCGGCCCGAGATAGGGCGGCAGGACGCTCACCCCATCCACCAGCCGGCGCTTCAGCACCCGGCCGAACTCCGCGCCGCGGATCGCCTGCGAGAGAGCATCGATATGGATGCCGTCGACCGGCGTGTGATGGTATTTCGGGCCGACGCAGAGGAACTTGGTCGGGTTGTCAATCGCCAGCTGAAGCTGCGCCAGGGCGACACCGCCGCCTGCCCCGGCGCCCATCTGGTCGGTCGCTATGATGATGTCCTGCGACATCACAGGGCCTGCGATCCCGCGAACGGCTGCATTGAGGTCATCCCAATAGGCGAGTTTGGTCGCCATCCATGGCGCCTTGGCTGTACCAGCGTCGCTCTCGCCATCCACGTCCACGACGACGACCCGCAGCGGCAGGCCGCGCATGAGGCAGAAGGTGGCGACGCGCTCGACCTGAAGCAGGATGTTGCGCCACACAACGGTGCCGACCGTCCGCTGGGCAAAGGGCGAGGCGCCGAGGCCGCAGTTCGCCATGATGAAGCCGGTGCTCGGCATCGCCGCAGCGAGATACTTGCCGAGCGTCGCGGCCATGGTCTGGCCGGCGAGCCCAGCGTCGGCCTCGACCAGATCGACATAGTCCCGCACGCGTGCGCGATCGAGCAGCACGCCGAGCGAGACCGGCGCGTCCTGATCGGCTCCAAGCGTTCGCACCCCGCCATTCGGCATCAGCACCACCTGCGGGTTGAGCGCAGTGGGCGTGATGACCTGGCCGTTGGCCGACCGGCCGGTCACCAGCGACTGCCCGGTGAAGAGCACGAAGGTGAACCGTCGCGTTCGCCGCGCACATGGTGAGGATCGGATGCATTCCGTGGGCGATCTTCTGGTTAAGCAGCGCAGCCTCCAGATCCCGAAGTGCGGGGCTCATCGTCTGAAAACCCTGCCGCATCTGTTCAAACACGGCATAGTCGCCCTCAAGCTGCGCCTCGTCGAAGCCGGCTTTCAGCAGCCAGGGCTTGAGATGCCGCCAGTTCCAGGCGTCGAATGCGATCTTCTGGATGTCGAGCTGGTCGAACAGCGCCCGGATGTGCTGCGCAACATATTCGTAATCGACCGTCTTGCCCGGCGCCGCCATCAGGTATCCGTCGCGGTGCCACAGGTCATATGGCACCCGGTCAATCCGCGCCTTGTCCGACAGATTCGCGCCTGGCAACCAGAATGTCGGCTTGACGTGCCATACACCGTCCACCGGGGCGACCAACACCAGCGCCGTCAGGTCAGCGGTCTCCGACAGATCGAGGCCACCATAGACGGGCAAACCGTCGAAGCTGGCAATGACATCGGCGCCGCAGGCCTTCCACACCGTCTGCGACACGAATGGTGCGTTCATGTCGACGCGCTGGTTGAGGATCAGGTTGCGGTACTCCGGCTCCCGGCTCGACATGCGCCGGGCATCCTCCGCCATCGCCTGTGTTTCGACCGGGTTCTGGAAATCTCCAAAGGCCGGGTTGGCCGCCCTCATCGCCTCGACGGAGAACGGGTCCATGCGCTGATCAGCGGTGTAGAGGCTTACAACCGTGCGCGGATCGGCCCCCTTCATTGCGTCGTCGATCAGCACCGACAACAGATCGGCATCCGTCGGCGCCTGCGTCGATATCACGATCGACAGCGGGTCATCCTGCGCGCCAGTTGCCGTCTCAAGCGCCTCGTACAGTTCCGAGCGCGGCCCCTTCACCTGCCCGAGCTCGTCGTGGACGATGAACACCGGAGAAAGGCCGTATGCCGTCGACGCATCCGCCGAGAGCGCTCGGTAGAGTGTACCCAACTCGGGGCAATAGAGCTGCTTGCCGCTGTCCCTGATGCCGACGAACCCGCCACGATTGATGTCGAGGCCGGGGTTCATGCGAACCATCTTCGCCGCCAGCGCGAACAGGACCGATGCCTGGTCCCGAGACTGCGCGGCCGAGAACAGTTGCGAGTTTGGCCGCGCCTCCGGGCCGCACAGATGCAGCAACAGTAGGAAAGCCGCGAGTGCCGTCTTCCCGTTCTTCCGACCGAAGCTGAGGATCGCGCGCCGAGTCCCAGCCGGATTGTCGTAGATCTTCCTGATCTCGGCCTTCTGCCACTTCCGCAGGCGGACAGGCTTGCCAACGTCTTTGCCTTCCGGAACCTTCAGCCACGCCTCGATCCACGCGATGTTGCGTCCGCCGCGCGTCAGGTTTCCCAAGGCTTCTTACCTGTGATCGTGCCCTTCGCGTTGCCGCGATGGTTCGTCGTCGCCTGCTGGCTGATGCGCATCTTGGTCGCCAGTGAGGAAATGCCCCTGCTCTCGCGATCCTGCATCTTCAGGAGCCGGTCATAGTCCTTGATGGAGAGCGTCGGCTGCCCGTCCTCGTCTACGTCGCTCGTCGCCTTCTCGATCAACTCAGCAATGCGCCGCGCCTGCACGACCTGCCGACAATACTGGACCAGCAGCGGCAGCGTCTCGGCAGGGAACCAGTCAGCCGGCAGTCGGTTCACGACGGCGAACCAGACCTCGGCCTCCTCGTCGCCCAGATCAGGCGGGCACAGAGGGCGGGCAATCACCTCGACCGGCGCTATGGTCGCCAGTTCGAGCGATGCCGCAGACTTGCGACCTCGTGTTGCCATTGTTCAATATTCCTGAACGAAAACCGAAATTCTTACGGTTTAGCAAAAGTTCTACCCCGGACGGTCTGGCCCCCGGATCGCCCTAGAGGCAGACCCTCCCCCTCCCTATGGCCTCGACCACGGGTGGTTCGGGTCGAGCGGCGTCCCGTCTGCATTGGCGCCCCTGACGATGAGCTTGCCATCCTGCCTGCGCTGGCCTGTCGTCCGCTCCTTCACCTGCGCATCATGGTTGCCGCAGAGGGTGCGGGTGTTCGACAGGACATCGGCAGCGGTCGGATAGTCAACGGTCGGCCGGCGCTGAATGTGGTCGCAGGTCAGGCGATAGGTTGGCGTCTGACAGCCCGGCACCACGCAGCGCCATCCATCGCGCTCATGACAGGCCCGCTTCAGCGCTGCCCAATGGGATGTGCGGTAGTAGGTATTGCGAGCCATCAACCTTAGACGGCGAGGCGGCGGTCTAACTGCAATTCACGAACCACCAGCTGGGACGCGTCGATCCTGCATATGGATGGAATGGATGGCCTGCCATTGTCCATGGCCCCGGTCAGCTGCGGCCCACAGCTTAGCGCCGTATGCATCCGACGACTTCTCGGAAGCGGACTAGCATCATGAACCGGAGCCCATGACTGCCGCGCGGGCCGAGCACCCGGCCATACACTAGGTATGGCGACCTGAATTGAATGCGAGGCGTCCCCAGCGGCTGAACCGCAGTTGCGGCATCGTCGTGATCTGGCGCTTACGCCTCGCTCCCAGCACCCGCTATGCAGTTGCAGGGAATAGTGATGCGTGTAGATCGGGCGGCCACCGGGGACAGGCCCTTCACGTGCAGCATGCTACCCCCGCTTACTCCCTTGCGGTTCACACGCATACCCGATCTACAGTCGCATCGCGCGAGGCTATTTGCATACCGGTGCAGCACCTGCAAGCTGCCCTCACCGGGCAGCCAATGGTCTCGCGTGCCCCCAATTTTCCCTGATTGGCCTCTTGCGAATCTCTGAAATCTGAATAATCGGTGTCCTGCACCGCTCCGCCCATCCCGTGGTGCCTGGAAGGGCCACAAATTCCGCTGTGGCCTGACCGTGGGGCTGCAATGGTTCCTCCCATCGCAGCCCCAAATTCTCTGGCTGGCCTAGAGATACAATCTTGCCTGTCTAAGCTATCCTATCGCCAACGTCGCTGCCGCGTGCGCTGACCTGACTGCGCTACCCTGCTGAAAGCGAAAGCCGCCCGGTGACAAGTCGGACGGCTCTCAAAATAATTCCACGATTTTCGTGGTTTCCTCTTGCGTTCCCACGGTTTTCGTGGGATAAGGAAATCACCGAAGCAATCCCGCTTCGGCAGGACTAGGAGGACACCATGAGCGCCAAGCTCACCTTCCAAGTCCGGATCGGCAAGTGGAGACTGACAATCTCCCTTAGCCGGTAACTCCGGGGGCCGGGGGAGCTAGTACCTCCCTCGGTTCCCGGAAGATACCAAACCCAAGTGGAGTTTTCAATGTTCGAGGAACGCGCAGATCGGCTCAAGCGGCTCCGTCTGGATCTCGGCCTGTCCCAGATCATGATGGCCGACAAGATGGGGCTGCCGCTCCGTACCTACGAGGATATCGAAGCTGGTCGCTCTAAGGTTCGGCCTATCCACATGCGCGCGGCTATGATGGCCGCTCTGATCGTAGCCCATGCCGAGGACGATACGTCGCTGATCCCCTCGGAAATGTCCGATATCGTCCAGTGGCTGACGGGCAAACAAAAACCCGCCTCCTGATCGGGGCGGGTCTGAACAGCGGACAAAGCTTCGCCTGACGCCGGTTGCGAATCCGGCAGCGGGCCGGGCCGCTGGCCCCGTCACCCAAATCGCTCTTGCATCTTAGGTTGTTTCGGAGCCGAAATCAAGGTACGTCGATCTTGAGGCAAACAGCCTCTTGATCACCGCCACGCCCAAAAGGTGTGGGCATGACGACCATACCCTTACCCCGTCGCCTTCAAGAACTGGTACGGGACGACGATCGTCTCTTCCGCCGCGTCGAGGCTCTGGAGAAGCACCCTGACCGTCTTCGGCCCGATCCGTCAGCGCGAGTTCATGGCATGGAGCCGCGACAAGTACGGCCATTCGGCAAACACCATCGCCCGCAACCTGTCGGTCGTCTCAGCGGCGTTCAGGTTCGGCAAGCGCGTCGTCGTCATTCGCGATGGGCTTGGTAATGAGCAGGAGATACAGCTTCTGGACATGGCGCCCGATGTCGTGACGCAGGCGCCCCGCGTCGCCGAACTGCTTAACCTGCCCGCGCCGACGCCGCGGGAGTGGCTACCGACCTATGAAGAGTTCGCGCGGTTCATCGAAACGATCGACAAGCGGAAGGAAAATCTGTTCCGCTTCGTGATCCTTGCGCTGAACACTTGGGCGCGACCACAGACGGTTCTCGACTTCCGCGACAACGAGACGACCGTCAACCGCCGCTTCGGCACGATCGACCTCAACCCGCCCGGCCGGCGCCAGACGATCAAGTACCGGCCGAAGATCAGGCTCACCGACAACCTCCGCGGGTGGCTCGATCTATGGGCGAAGGACGAGATCGGGGACGGACAGGAGCGCGCACCGATGATGTGGGACGGTGCCCCGATCACCGCCATCAAGCGCACCTTCGTTCGACACGCCGAGGAGGCTGGCCTCCCGAACTTCACGCCGGGGACGATTCGGCACTTCATGGCGACGATGGTTCGCCGACAGAAGCCGCCCGTCGACAAGGAGCAGCGCGACGTTTGGCTTGGCCATGACGAAAAGCGCACGGCCAACTCCTACGAATCTTTTGACCCCGATTATCTGGCCGACTGCATGCAAGCGACGGAGAACGTCATTGCGGAACTGCAAAAGCACACGAAGCGCCCGCTGTTTGCGTGCAAGGTGCGTGCAAGAGGACATTTCGAGGTAGTTGAGGGAGGAAGGAAGTCGGCCTGAAAGCCTTGTATTCCTTGGGTTCGAATGGTGGGCGTGACAGGGATTGAACCTGTGACCCCTACGATGTCAACGTAGTGCTCTCCCGCTGAGCTACACGCCCATCCGACGCCGCGCATACACCATAGGCGCATGCGGGCGTCAATAGATTATCCACTGGCCACCGCATCATCACGCCCAAGAAGTGCGCGAGGGCGACGATTGCGCCGGCGCGGCCGCTGTCAGGCGGCTTTCAGCATCCGCTCGACCTCGTTGACGAGATCGCGCAGGTGGAAGGGTTTCGACAGCACCTTCGCGTCGCGCGGCGCCTTCGAGTCGGGATTGAGCGCAACCGCGGCGAAGCCGGTGATGAACATGACCTTGAGGTCGGGGTCGATCTCGGTCGCCCGCCGGGCCAGTTCGATGCCGTCCATCTCGGGCATGACGATGTCGGTCAGCAGCAGCGAAAAGGGCTCTTCGCGCAACCGTTCGAAGGCGCTGGCGCCATTGTCGAAATCGGATACATCATATCCTGCCCGCTCGAGCGCCTTCACCAGAAAACGGCGCATGTCATCATCGTCTTCCGCAAGCAGGATACGTGCCATTGATGCCTTCCGAACAACAATCCGGGCGCCGAGACGCCCATGTTAACCATAAGGCGCTATATGCGTGGCGGATGGTAAACATCAAGTGAATGGGCGTGCGTCAACGGCCCTTCGCAATGCCGCGCCGACACTGGACACGACGCCGGCGCGGTGGCACCGTGGCCCCATGCCGCCATGCAGGATCATCCATGCACGCAACGACTGACTTCGAGGCCGTGCCGCCGTTCGAATTGCGGGCGCCGCGCGAGCAGCGCGTGCCTTTCGTCTTCAACTCGCCCCACAGCGGACGCTACTATCCGCCCCGCTTCCTCGCCTCGTCCAGGCTGGATCCGGAGCAGATCCGCCGCTCGGAAGACTGCTATGTCGACGAGCTGTTCGGCGGCGTGGTTCAGATGGGGGCCCCGCTGCTGGCCGCCAATTTCCCGCGCGCCTATCTCGACGTGAACAGGGAGCCGTGGGAGCTCGACCCGCGCATGTTCCACGAGCCCCTGCCTGCTTACGCCAATATCCGCTCCCCGCGCGTGGCCGGAGGGCTCGGCACCGTGCCGCGCCTTGTCGGCGAAGGCCTCGATATCTATGCGGGCCGGCTGCACCTCGCCGAGGCGATCGACCGCGTCAACAGCCTCTACAAGCCCTACCACGAGCTCCTGAAGCGGCTCGTCATGCGCACCCATGCACGCTTCGGCCATGCCGTCCTGATCGACTGCCATTCCATGCCGGCGAGCATCCGCGCCGCCGACACGGGCATGCGGCCCGACTTCATCCTGGGCGATCGATTCGGCGTGTCCTGCACGCCGGGGCTGACGGAACATGCCATCGCCATATTGAGCGGCATGGGCTACCGGGTGGCGCACAACAAGCCCTATGCGGGCGGCTTCATCACCGAGCATTACGGCCGCCCGGCCCGCGGGCTCCACGCCCTGCAGATCGAGATCAATCGCGGCCTCTACATGGACGAGCGGACCTATCGCCGTTCGGCTTCATTCGCGGCGCTCTCGAACGACCTGACCGGCTTCGCCGCGCGCCTGATGGAATTTCCCGATCATTATCTCGGCGGCCTGCCGCTGGCGGCCGAATAGCGCTTCCGCTCCGGATAAAAAAAGACCGCATCGTTGGCCGATGCGGTCGAAGTCTAGGGAGGAAACGCCCAAGGAGGGCATAGACAGCAGAACTGTCTGAGGAACAGAGTATGCTGCATCGCACAAATGTCAAGTGGGAATTGCATAATTCTAGCGCAACCTGAAAGGTAGCTCAAAAAAGTGGCAGACAGAGGAACGGGTGGGCACGGTCGGGTGACGGAAATGGCAGATTTCATGCGCAGCCTCGCGGCAGCGGCGGCGGCGCAGACGCTTCCGCGCTTCCGGCAGGCCAACGACATCGCCAACAAGCTGTCTGGCGGCTTCGATCCGGTGACGGAGGCGGACCGCGAGGCGGAGCAGGCGATTCGCCGCCTCATCGGCGAGACCTTCCCGTCGCACGGCATTCTGGGCGAGGAGTTCGGCCTCTCCAATGCCGGCGCGCGCGAGGTCTGGGTCATAGACCCGATCGACGGCACCCGCGCCTTCATCTCCGGCCTGCCACTATGGGGCACGCTGGTCGGTCAGACGGTGGACGGCGACGCCGTCGCGGGCATGATGTCCCAGCCCTTCACCGGCGAGCTCTTTTATGCGGACGCGACGGGCGCCCGTTACGAGGGGCCGGGCGGCGCCCGGACACTGGCCACGCGCGGCACACGGTGGCTCCGCGAGGCGACGATCTGCACCACCACGCCGTCGCTGTTCGGCGACAGCGAGCGCGTCGCCTATGACAGGCTGGAGCGCGAGGTGCGGCTGGCCCGTTACGGCACCGATTGCTACGCCTACTGCATGCTGGCCGCAGGCCATGTGGATCTTGTGGTGGAATCGGGCCTCCAGCCCTATGACATCGTGGCGCTGATCCCCATCATCGAAAAGGCCGGCGGCGTCATCACCGCGCTCGACGGCGGGCCGGCCGAAAAGGGCGGCTTCATCGTGGCGGCCGCCAATGCAGAGCTTCACGCCGCCGCGCTGGCGGTGCTGCGCGCGTAGGGCAAAGCGCCGTCACACCGCCAATATGTCCGAACCCGGCACGAAAGCGTCGAAGGCGGCCAGCACCTGTTCGCGGTAGCGGTCTGCCTCCTGCAGAAGCTCGTGCTGCGCGCCGTCGATCGTCAGCAGCGAGCCGGAACGCAGCCGCCGCGAATAGGCTTCGATGGCGGGCGTAGAGACCACCTCGTCGGCTCCGGCGGCGATGAGGAGCGTCGGAATGTGGATCCGCGCAGTGAAATCCGGATCCGTCGCCAGCCGCATGGCGCTGAGCGCCGCATTCACCCAGGCGACGGTCGGGCCGCCGATGCCGAGCTCGGGGTTCTGCGCATAGATCGCCAGGTTGCGCCGGTAGCGTGCGGGGTCGCTGGTGAGCTTGTTCGCGGCAAGGTCCGCCTGCTCGCGCGATCGGGGGCCGCCGCCCAGATAGAGCCTTCCCAGCCCCAGCAGGCGCGCCATGCCGGTGAGCCGCCGCAGCAGCGGCCGGGAGATGGAAGAGCGGCGGAAGTCGAGCAGCGGCGCAGTCAGCACCATGCGGCGGACGCGGTTGACCATGGCGGGCGCGGCAAGCAGCGCCACCAGCGCGCCGGTGGAATGCCCGAGAATGAAAAAGGGCGCGCGGCAGTCCGGCAGGACGATATCGGCGAACAACTGGTCGAGGTCCGCGACATAGTGGCGGAAGCTGCGCACATGGCCTTTTTCCCTGTTGCGGATCAGGCGGCCCGATCCGCCCTGCCCGCGCCAGTCGAAGGTGAAGACACCGAAGCCGCGCGCGGTGAGGTCGCGCACCGTCTCGTAATATTTCTCGATGCTTTCGTTGCGCCCCTGGAGCAGGACCACCGTACCTTTCAGGGGCCGGCTGGTGGCCGGGAATATCGCATAGCGGATTTCGACGCCATCGCGCATGCGGGCCCGGCCGGAAATCGCGCCTTCCGGTATGGGGTTGTCGTCGGTGGCAAAGAGGAGGTCCGGCATGTGTCCGCGGCGGTGAGGTTCGCGTCCTGCATAGAGTATTTCGCAGCCGGACGGAATCGTCCGGCCTCGCACAAATGGATCCGAAAGCAGAGAGGCCGGACAGCAGCCCAAGCTCGCTGTCCGGCCCCGTCGTCGGTCCGGGAGGAAGGGACGTTGCACCCGGAGCCGGCTTCCGTGACGGCGACTGCCGTCTTGTCCGTATCCGATGCTGGCACAATAGGCGGCCTTGCCTGAACGCAGGCGGAAGGCGCCGTTCATCGGCCGTTCATCCGCGCGCCGCTTCAGGCGGTTCGCCGCCCTTGAAACGCCGGCCGGCAATTCCCAAATCGTGAATGCGGCTGCCGATGAACGGGGCCGCTGGCCGCAGGATCGGGCAATCAGCCGATCCACCGCGCCAAACCGCAAAACTTGTTGCTCGAATGGAGAACAAAACCATGCGTCACGTTGATTTTTCCCCGCTCTATCGTTCGACGGTCGGCTTCGACCGGCTGTTCACGATGCTCGACTCGCTTGGCCAGCCCGAGGCTGCCCAGTCCTATCCGCCCTATAATATCGAGCGCACCGGAGACGATGCCTACCGCATTTCCATGGCGGTGGCCGGCTTCGGCGACAGCGAGATTTCCATCGAGGCGCACCGCAACGTGCTGACCGTGAAGGGCGAGAAGGCCGAGGAGCAGAACGAGGGCTCGGAATTCCTTTATCGCGGCATCGCCGCGCGCGCCTTCGAGCGCCGCTTCCAGCTCGCCGACCACGTCGAGGTGACCGGCGCGCATCTGGTCAATGGCCTTCTGCACATCGACCTCAAGCGCAACATCCCCGAGGAGATGAAGCCGCGCAAGATCGCCATCGACAGCGCCAATGCCAAGGGCGCGCGCCAGATCGAGGCGAAAGCCGCCTGACGGGCGACACTCCTGATTGAAAAGGGCGGCGCTCAGGCGCCGCCCTTTGTCGTTCGGGGCCGCAGAGAAGGTGACGTTTGCCCTTCACGACGGCCCTGCGTCCTTCGAGAGGCGAGCCGGCCAGATCAGTCGCTGATCGGAACGATCTGCCGCGGATCGATCTGCAGCCAGACCGGCGCGCCCACCTCGAACACGTCGGCCGGCGGCGCCACCACCTTGAACTCCATGTCGCCATTGGCGGGCCGGAAGAGATAGTCCCAGGTTTCGCCGAGAAACGCCGACTGCGCGACGGTCCCCTCGATCCGGATCGCATCGCCGCCGGCGGGAGGCGTGGTGGACAGGCGCATGGCCTGCGGCCGTACCGAGGCGGTGATGGGGCCGCTGGCGCTCGCCCCCTCGCCTATCAGCGCGGCCGGTACGCTGAAGCCGGTGAAATCGACGAGATCGTTGCTGCGCTTGCCGGAGATGAAATTCGTGCGCCCGATGAAGCTCGCCACGAAGCGGGTCTTCGGCCGCGTATAGAGCGCATAGGGCGTATCGACCTGCTCCAGCCGCCCGTTGTTCATCACCGCGATACGGTCCGACGTCACCATCGCCTCCGACTGGTCATGGGTGACGTAGACCGAGGTGATCTTGAACTCGTCATGCATGCGCTTGATCTCGAAGCGCATTTCCTCACGCAGATTGGCGTCGAGGTTGGACAGCGGCTCGTCCAGCAGAAGCACAGCCGGCCGCACCACGATGGCACGCGCCAGCGCCACGCGCTGCTGCTGTCCGCCGGACAGTTCGGCCGGGTAACGGTCGGCCAGATGGCCCATCCGCACCACTTCCAGGATCTGGCCGGTGCGCTCCTTGACCTCCTGGCTGCTGAGATTGCGCAGCTTCAACCCGAAGGCGACGTTCTGCGCCACGGTCATGTTGGGCCAGATGGCATAGCTCTGGAAGATCATCGACATGCCGCGCTTCTCAGGCGGCACGGAGCCGCTCGGCGCCGACAATATGCGGCCATCCAGCTCGATCGTGCCGGCGGTCGGGTCGATGAATCCCGCAATCATGCGCAGCGTCGTCGTCTTTCCGCATCCCGAGGGACCGAGCAGCGAGACGAATTCGCCATGCTTGATGTGGAGGTCGACATCGAGCACCGCATCCACGGAGCCGAAGCGGCGGCCGAGTTTCTTGAGGACCAGTCCGTCCATCATCCCCTCCTGAGCATGAAATCGCGGCCGAGATAGCGCATGCCGATTGCCACCACCGCGACGATGATGAGAAGCAGCAGCGTTCCGAGCGCCGCCAGTTGTTCGAGTTCGCCTTCCTCGCTGAAGTCCAGCAGAACGACGGAGACCACGCGCGTGGTCGGGCCGACGAGGAAGATCGCCGTCGACAGTTCCTGTGCCGCCGGCACGAAGATCAGCAGCCAGCCGCCCGCGAGCGTGCGCTTGAGCAGCGGCCCCACCACATGGCGGATCGCGGTCAGGCGTCCGCCGCCGAGCACCCGCACCGCCTCCTCCATCTCGGGATGGATGGCGCGCACGCCGGCCGAGCTGGTCGTGAAGGCGATGGGCAGGAAACGCGTGATGAAGGCCAGCACGAGGATCAGATAGGTGCCGTAGAGCCCGACCGGCGGCAGCGCATAGGCCGCATAGAAGCCGATCGCCAGAATGATGCCGGGGATCACGTAGGGCGACACGGCGAGGAAGGCGAGCACCTGGCTGAACGGCAGCAGGCGGCGCTGCACGATATAGGCGATGCAGAGCGCCAGCAGCACGGCGATCGTCGCCGCGGCGATGCCCACGCCGACGCTGGTGATAAGCGCCTTCTGCGAGCTCGAATGCTCGAAGAGCACGTAATAGAAGTGGCGCAGCGTGAAATTGTCGAAGCCGAAGCCGGCGGTCCACGAGCGGCTGAACGCGGCCAGCAGGAGCACGACCAGGGGCAGCAGCACGGACAGCGCGACCACGAAGAAGCAGTAGCCGAACATCACCCACTTCCAGCGCCCGAGCTTGACCAGGCGCCGCTCGCCGCCCTTGCCGGTGACTGACGTATAGCCCTTGCGGCGCAGGACGAGCCGCTGGAGGCCGAGCAAGGCCACGGTGATCAGCAGCAGCGGGATGGAATAGGCCGCCGCCGCCCCCAGCCGCAGCGGGAAGGAGAAGAATTCGGATAGCTGGATCACCACCACCGGATAGCGCGCCGGGATCGAGATCAGCGCCGGCACGCCGTAAAGCGCGATGGCGCCGAGGAAGCCAAGCAGCGCGCTGCCGATGATCGCGGGAAGAACGAGCGGGAAGGTGATCTTCATCGCCGTCTTGACCGGTCCCGCGCCCAGCATGTTGGCGGCGTCCTCCATCTCCGAATTGATCATCTCGAAGGCCGTGGAGACGAAGACGAAGACGAGGAAGAAGCCGCCGATGGAGGTGACGAGAACGAGGCCCCAGAAGGTAAAGACGTTCACCAGCGGCTCGGTCGCGCCCGAGAGCGAGTACCAGATCCGGTTGATCCAGCCCGTATTCGGTCCCGCAAGCAGGATCCAGCCGACGCCGCCGAGATAGGGCGGCATGATGAAGGCGCCGAACACGCCGTAGCGGACGAAATTCTTGCCCGGCATGTCGGTGCGCGTGCAGGCCCAGGCCAGCGGCACGCCGAAGAGCAGCTTCAGCACCACCACCGCCGCGCCCATCTTGAGCGTATTGGTGAGCGCCGTCACATGCCTTTCACGGCCATAGGCCTCGACGAAATTCTGGAGCGTCCACGCGCCGGTCTTCCCGTCCGTGAATGCCGCGATGAACAGCGTCGACATGGGCGCGACGATCAGGATGATGAGGATGAGGGCGAGGAACAGCCACAGCAGATTGGCTGGCTGGAGCCGTTGCAGCCAGGGCACGCGTGTCCTCGCATCCGCGGCGGGGTCCCAGTCGGTCGATGTCTGTTGCAGGGAGGTCATGTCGCTGGCCAAACTTCCGTTGCTGGATTGAAACGAAAGGGCCTTGCCCCGGTGGCGGGCGTCGTGTCGCGCTCGGCCGCCGAAGACGCCCGAAGCGGGAGCACAACCGTCGCACGGTCGGTGTCCATACGTTTCATCCATTTCTCCTGTTCAGGCGCGCGACCCTGGCCGGCCAGATGGTTGCCGGCTGGAGCCGATGTCAGATGCCAAAAGTATCGCGGAACTCGTTCTGCACTTTCTGGAGTTCCTCGGCCGCGGTTTCGGGCGGCACGAACAAGGTCTTGGCGGAGGCGAGGTCGGGAACGCCCTCCGGCGCCGGCACATCGGCGCGCATCGGATAGCGCATCGAGTCCGCCTGGAACCTGGCAGCCTCCTCGCTGAGCATGAACTCCGCGAAAAGCTTCGCCGCGTTGGGACGAGGCGCCTTGGCGAGAATCGCGGTTCCGCTCGGCGGCACCAGCATTCCATCGGTGGGATAGACCACCTTGATCGGCGCGCCGTTGCGCGACATTTCTTCGGCATTGTTGACGCCGATGACCGCGACCTGACGTTCGCCGGAGACGATGAGGTTTCGTCCGTCCGTGATCGAACGTCCGATCTGCGGCTTGTTTGTCTCCAGCTTCTCGAAGAACTCCCAGCCGTAGAGCTGCTTCATCGCCAGCGTCCACAGTCCGATGCTTCCGGAGAAACCGGGATGGCCGATGGCGACTTGCCCCTTCCAGCGCGGATCGAGCAGATCTGTCCAGTTCCTGGGCGCTTCTTCCGCCTTGACCAGCCTGGTATTGTAACCGATGCCGAGCGGGGAAATCATCGAGATGACCCAATGCCCTTCCGGGTCGCCCATGTCGCGCAGCGCCGGGACCATGTATTGCAGGTTGTCCGGCTTGTAGGCCAGGAGATTGCCGCCCTTCTGCAACTCGATCAGATCGGTCAGGTCGTTCGTGCTGAAGACGTCGGCCTCGACGGCGCTGGCCTGTATCTCCTGCGTCAACCGCTGGAAGGTGACGCCGCCGGTGGCACGCAGGGCCCTGCAGTCCACGCCCGGATATTTCTTCTCGAAGAGGAGACAGAACTGATCCGTCCGCTCGGTATCCATCATCGATGTATACCAGTTGAACGCCCCTTCGGCCTTCGCGGCCTCGTAGAGCTTCGTCTCGGCCTCCGTCATCGCCTTCTGGGCACCGGCGAGCGGGGCGCAGAGGAGCGACACGGCCAGTGCGGTGGCGGCAATATAAGCACGCTTCATCATGCCCTCCCGAATCTCGGATTCTCATCCAGCGGCCTGCCGTCCCGAGGCGGCAGGCCGCTGGACCGGATCAGATCCCGAACGTGTCGCGGAACTTCGCCTGGACCTCGGGTACCTTCTCGACGCCTTCCTCGGCGGGAATCGCGATCAGCTTGAACGTGTCGAGCGGCACGCTGGTCTTGGAGGGCTCGACATCGGTGCGCAGCGGATAACGCTCCGTCTCGGCGAAGATCTGCGAATTCTCCTTGGAGAGGAAGAATTCGGCGAAAAGCTTCGCCGCGTTCGGATGCGGCGCATCCTTCAGGATCGCCGTGGCGCTCGGCGGCATCAGCGCGCCGTCCGTCGGCAGGATCTTGGCGACCGGAGAACCCTTGAGGACTTCGTCCTGGAGCACCATGGTCAGCGGCGCGATGGCGACCTTGCGCTCGCCGGTGACGACGAGATTGTGACCGTCGGCGACGGAACGGCCGATCTGCGGCTGGTTCTCCTCCAGCTTCTCGAAGAACTCCCAGCCGTAGAGCTTCTCCATCAGCACGGTCCACAGACCCACGCTGCCCGAGAAACCGGGATGGCCAATGGCGATCTGGCCCTTCCACTTGGGATCGTAGAGATCGGTCCAGTTGGTCGGGGCCTCCTCCTTCTTCACCAGATTGGTGTTGTAGACCATGATGATCGGCGAGATGCCGGAGATGAACCAGTTATGGTCCTTGTCGCCGGCGTCGCGCATGACCGGCACCATATATTGCGCGTTTTCCGGCTCGTAAGGCAGCAGCGCGCCCTGCTCCTTCAACTGCACCATCTGGCCTTCGTCATTGGTCGAGGTGACGTCGGCCTGCAGGGCGCCGGCCTGGAGTTCCTGCTGGAGGCGCTGGAAGACGACCTGGCCCGAGGCGCGGACGGGATTGCAGGTCACGCCCGGATATTTCGCGTTGAAGCCGGCGCAGGTCTTGTCGGCGTTCTCGGTCGTGGTCTGCGAAACGTACCAGGTGACCGAGCCTTCCTTCTTGGCGGCTTCGTAGAGTTCCTTCTCATGCGCCGTCATCTCGGCTGACGCCACACCAGTCATCAGCAGGACCGCTGCCGAAACTGCACCCGCGAAGCGGGACAAGCGAATTCTTTCCATGTTTTCCTCCCGAAATTGGCCCGGCTTCAGAGCGCCGGAAGAGCCATATGCACTCTTGTATACGACCTTACCTGGATTGTACCGCTTATCAAGTTAATTGTATCCGACACTAGAGAGCGTCGGCCAGTCCGGCCTCGATCGGGCGGATGGCAGCCAGGAAGTCGCTGAAAAACTCGCCCTGGATGACGATGTGCGACCGCATCGCCTCCTGCGCGCGCTGCGGATTGTGGTCGCGTATGGCGTCGAGCACCTCGGCGTGTTCCGACAGGGAGCGGCCGACGCGGCCCGGCACGCGGAGCTGAAGCCGCCGATAGGGACGCAGCCGCCGCTGCAGCGTGCTGGCATGTTCGGTCAGGAACGAATTGCCGCTCGCCTCGTAGATCAGCCGGTGGAACAGCTCGTTGGCATAGTAATAATCGTCGGAATTGCCCTTCTCGCCGGCGTCCTGACAGGCTTTCTGCGCCTCGGCGAGCTTCGCGAACTGCTCGGGCCGGATGCGGCGCGCGGCAAGTCGGGCGCACATCGCTTCGAGCTCGCCCGCCACCTCGAACATCTCGACGATCTCGGTGACGGAAAGCTGGCTGACGAAGGCGCCGCGATTGGGCACCATCTTCACCAGACCCATGGTCGAGAGCTGGATCAGCGCCTCGCGGATCGGCGTGCGCGACACCTGATGGCGCGCGGCCAGCTTGGCTTCGTCGAGCCGTTCTCCGGGCGCGTAGAAGGCGGTCACGATATCCTGCTCGATCGCGTCGCGGACGGTCGTCTTGCCCTGTTTCGGCTTGGCCTCGATATTCATCTGCTGCGGACTTTCCTGTTATCCCATCGCGGGAGCTTGCGTTGCCGGCAAAGGCAACTCAAGACGCCCGGCGTGAACCCGCACGATAATTTGTGAGCCGTGTCAGCGCCACTCGTCGACGGAAACAGTCGTGCGATAGTGCGCGCCGTAAATCTGCCAGTAGCCGTTCGCCTCGCCGCCGACCACGACCACATTGACGCTCTTCGGCTCGAAGACGCGGATGAGCTCGTCCTTGCCGGCCTTCACCTTGGTCGCCAGCGGCTCCTCGCCGAAGGTCGCGCGCGGATAGATGTAGTTCTGCACCAGTTGCAGGTCCCAGTAGCGGCCCGCCGGCATTTCGGAGAGCTCCGAGATCACCTCCTGCAGCTTCTCCTTGTCCACCGCGCCCGCCCTGTCGACGAATTGGCGCGCGCAGATCGGGTCGAGCACCAGCAGCGGCGAGGTGATCGCATCGGTGCCGTGCAGCATGTCGCGCACGTGCTCGCGCCAGTATTCCTTGCGCAGGCCGAGGCTGAACGCGGTCGAGCGGCAGCCATGGAAGATGCTGACCGTGCTCGTATCCTTGTCGAAGCCCTTCTGGACGTGGAGCGGCTCCCAGGGGCTGCGCTCCTCGTTCTCGGCGAAGGTCAGGCTGTTATAGGTGTAGTTGCTGCCCAGCGATCCCATGAAGGTCTCGCCCGGAACCGAACCGCCCTGCAGGTTCTGCGACAGCAGGCTATAGGCGCGGCCGATGGTGGCGTTGGCATGGTTGTAGGGTCCGAGCGCACCGATGCCGCAATTCATGCCGATCTCCTTGCGGACCGGCCCGTTCACCACCGCCATCGCGGCGGCGGAGCTGGAGGTAGAACCGCGCGCCGAGACCTGCGCATGGGCGATGGCCAGGATGACGGGGAAGTATTCGGGGCTCGCGCCGGCCATGACGGCATTCACCGCCACCTTCTCGACCGTATATTCCCACATGCCGCGATTGGTGGTGGGCTGCATCTGGCCCACGATCTCGTCCGGCTTGCGGCTGGTGGCGGCCAGCATCTCAGCGACCTTCTTCTCGGTCGGCAGGATGATCGGCAGCTTGTCGGTCCAGTTGTTGCGCAGGAAGGTCGCATGCAGCGCCTCCTCCGTGTCGGGCTCCACCAGACGCGGCGTGCTCGCCCGGTCGAACTGGTTGTCGGCAGCCGCCGGCAGGCCCTTCGTCAGCCCCTCGATCACCTCCTGCATCACCGGCCGGCCCGAAATCGGGTTCGCGCCCTCGACATAGGCGCGCAGTTCCTCATGCGTCTTGCCCATGACCGGCTGCGGCACGAAGACGAGCGCGGCTTGGGGAAGGCCGGCCACCTTGGCGACCGACTTCACCACCTTGTCGAACTTCTCGGTGTGGATGGCGACCGCCGGCACGTTGTATTTGGTTTCCAGCGTGATCGCGTGGGTGGAGACGGCCGGGGCGCAGGTGCTGCAATGGCCGACGCCGACGATCGCCGCATGGCCCTCGCGCTGGATCTCCTCCCACAGCTTGGGATCGTCCTTGGCATAGGTGGAGGCCATGGAGCGCAGCCGCAGCTCGACGTCGGGCATGTTGCGGCCGAACCAGGCCTGCACCTCCTTCAGGAGCTCGATGGAATCGTCGAAGCGGCTGTCGACCAGATAGATGACCTTGCCGGAGAGGCTGGCGGGGCGCGGCGCGGGCTGCTTCTTCGTCACCTTGGGCGGATAGCCGACCGGGTTGTGGACGGAGATCAGCGGCTCCGATTTCGCTTCGCCTACCTTGTCAAGCATCGCATCCTCCGTCCGGCCGTCTTCGCGGCCATTTCGCATACAATCCATCTTTATACGTATACACTTCCGTGCGCAACTATTCGGCGGCCGCGGCGGTGAAGCTGTTGGCGAACTGCTCGCGCAGCAGGTTCTTCTGCACCTTGCCCATCGTGTTGCGCGGCAGCTCGGCCACGAAGGCGATCTTCTTCGGCCGCTTGTAGGACGCCAGCCGGCTTTCCAGCGCGCGCGCAATGTCGCCTTCGCCGAGAACCGCGCCCGGCTGCAGCACGATCGCCGCCACGATGCCTTCGCCGAAATCGGGATGCGGCACGCCGATCACGGCGCTTTCGACCACGCCCGGCAGTGCGTCGAGCTCCATCTCGACCTCTTTCGGATAGACATTGTAGCCGCCCGAAATGATCAGGTCCTTGCCCCGGCCGACGATGTGGACATAGTCGTTCTCGTCCACCTTGCCGAGGTCGCCGGTGATGAAGAAACCGTCCTTGCGGAATTCGGCGGCGGTCTTTTCCGGCATCTGCCAGTAGCCCGAGAACACGTTCGGCCCGCGCACCTCGATCATGCCGATCGCGTTGGTCTCCAGCCTGTCGCCGGTTTCGGGGTCCACCACGCGCAATTCCACGCCCGGCAGCGGGAAGCCGACCGTTCCGGCGAGCCTTGGCCCCTCATAGGGGTTGGACGTGTTCATGTTGGTCTCGGTCATGCCGTAGCGTTCGAGGATGGCATGGCCCGTGCGCGCCTCCCATTCGCGATGCGTCTCGGCCAGCAGCGGCGCCGAGCCGGAGACGAAGAGGCGCATGTGCCGCGTGGCTTCCTTGTTCAGGCCGGGATGCTGGAGCAGGCGCGTATAGAAGGTCGGCACGCCCATCAGCGCCGTCGCGCGCGGCATGGCCGCCATGATCTGGTCCGGATCGAATTTCGGCAGGAAGATCATCGACGCGTGGGCCGCGAGCACCACATTGGTGGCGACGAACAGGCCGTGCGTGTGGAAGATCGGCAGCGCGTGGATGAGCACGTCGTCGCCGGTGAAGCGCCAGTAATCGACCAGCACCAGCGCGTTCGACAGGAGGTTGTCATGCGTCAGCATCGCGCCCTTGGAGCGGCCGGTGGTGCCGGAGGTGTAGAGGATCGCCGCGACGTCCTTGCCGCCGCGCTCCGAGGTCCGCGCGAGCGGCGTGGCCGCCGCCGCGGCGTCCGGCAAAGTGCCCTTCCCCTGCGCGTCGAGCGTCAGCACTTTCGCGCCCGCCTCTTGCGCGATCGGCTCCAGCGTGTCGCGCTTCCTGGGATCGCACACGAAGATGGACGGACGCGCATCGCCGAGGAAATAGGCGATCTCCGCCGGCGTATAGGCCGTGTTGAGCGGAAGGAAGATGCCGCCGGCCCGCACCGTGCCGAGATAGAGCGCAAGGGCCGTCACCGACTTCTCGACCTGCACCGCCACGCGGTCGCCCGGCTGCAGGCCCGCCGCCACCAGCGCGCCGCCGATGCGCGCGCACATGTCGGCAAATCCGCCATAGGTCAGGCTGCTGCCGTCGGGATGCGTGATGAATGTGCGTGACGCGTGGGCGGGATCCTTCAGCAGCGCGTCGTACAGATTGCCGGTCATTCGCGATATTCCTCCAGGCGGATGTTCCGTGCCATCTTGCGCATAGACGGCTGCGCTGCAACCCGCCCGGTCTCCGCATAGGCCTCGTGGTTTTTCTCGATGTCGTTCGGGCGGTAGAGATAGTTGACCATCATGCCGTGCGACTGGCGCATGCCGCGCATGGAGCGGTCGCCGAGGAAATCGAGCTGTTCGACCATCGCTCCATTGCCGAGATGGAAGCGCGCCACGGAGTCCAGCGGCCGTCCGTCGCCGCGCCGCGCCTCCAGCAGATAATGCGCCGCCAGCGTCGGCAGCACATGTTCCGCCCGCGCGCGCGCCGAGGGATCGTCCAGCCAGCCGGATGCGCCGACGATGGCGCGTGCCATCGCCTTCGCCTCCCCGATCTCGCCTTCTTCCTCCCTTTCCAGCCACGCCGCGAAGCCGGGAATGGGCGACAGGGTGACGAAGGTTTCCAGCCGCGGCAGTTCGCGATTCAGCTCGGCCACGACATGCTTGATGAGGAAATTGCCCAGCGAGATGCCGTTCAGGCCGCGCTGGCAGTTGGAGATCGAATAGAAGACCGCCGTCGTGGCCTTTCCGGCGGGGCTGATATGACGGTCCTCCGCCAGAAGGTCCTGGATCGACGTCGGGATATGGTCGGTCAGCGCCACCTCGACGAAGATGAGCGGATCGTCCTCCAGTTGCGGATGGAAGAAGCCGTAGCAGCGGCGGTCCTCCGGCTGGAGCCGGCGGCGCAGGTCGTCCCATCCCTGTATCTCGTGCACCGCTTCGTAGCGGATGAGCGATTCGAGGATATTGGCCGGCGTCTTCCAGTCGATCTGCCGCAGCCGCAGGAAGCCGCGATTGAACCATGACGAGAAGAGATGGCAGAAATCGTCGTCGACGGGCTTGAGCTGCGGCTCGGCGCGCAGCATGTCGAGCAGCACCTCGCGCATCTGGACCAGCGTCGCCGTGCCACCCGGCGCGAAATTGATTCGTCGGAACAGCTCCTGCCGCCGCGGCTCGGAAGCCGCATGAAGCGCACCCGCGGCAGTCGCGTCAGGCTCGGCGCGATAGGCGTCCATGGCCTTGTCGAGAGCGGCCCCGTCGACGCCGAAATCGCTCAGCAGCAGGCGCAGGAATTCCTGCCGGCGCTCGAGCGGCGCCGCGGCATAGGCCTTGACCATGCTTTCGGCCAGCAGGGCGCCCGAGACCTCGCCGCGCCGCGACAGGATCAGCTCGGCCAGCACCGCCAGATCGCTGCTCGTCGCGCTCGCGGGCAGTCCCAGAAGCGCGCGGCTGCGGCCGGAAAGATTGCTGATCAGATCGGCGATGAGAGGCGGGACCTCCCATATGCCGAAGACGCGCTCACCGGTTCTGCTCATCTCGATCTCCTTGTCATTGCATACGGTATGAAGCCGATCGTATGCAAGGGGAGTGCACCAAAAGATGACGGATCAACCGTCTCGCGGCGATAAGGCACGCCCATGAACGTGCGAATCGGACCGGCGGTTGCCGGCCCCACGGATCGCATTACACAGATTTAAGGTTACAGCGGCCTCACTTTCAGCCATGTCTTGCTGGCTCGGCAGCGATGCCGGGCCGCTTGCGCTGCGTCCTGATTTCAAGGCAAATGCCGTCTGGCGCCCTTGGCAATCAGTGCCGACGCCAGGCAGCACGCGAAATCATGCCATCCGCTCGTACCGGAGAGCCGTATGTCACTTTGGAAGCAACTCGTCCTGCTTGTGATCGTGGTGCTGGTCGCCGCGGGCCTGTGGGCACGCTTCTTTCCAGGCGCTGGCGACGTGCTTGCCCGGCTGGGGCTGGACTGGCTGCCCGTCGCAGCCGCGCCCGCCCCGCAGGCGGGAGGCAGGCAGGCAGGCCCCGGCCAGGGCGGCCCGGCGCAGGCATTGGTGGTCGCACAGCCCGTTACCCGCGCGACCATCAACGACCGGCTGATCGCCATCGGCAGCGGCCGCGCCAACAATTCCGTCGTGGTCTCGCCCGTCGTGACCGGCAGGCTGACCGAGGTGCTGGTCCAGTCCGGCGATCAGGTGCAGCAGGGCGATGTGATCGCCCGCCTCGATTCTGACGCCGAGGAAATCGCCGTGGACCGCGCCCGCATCGCGCTGGACGATGCTAATGCAAGGCTGGCGCGCGTGACCGCGCTGGCCTCCTCCAACACTGTCACCGCCGTGCAGCGGACGGAGGCCGAGCTAGCCGTCCGCAATGCCAGCCTCGCCCTGCGCGACGCGGAGCTCATGCTGGAGCGCCGCTCCGTCCGCGCGCCGATCCCCGGCATCGTGGGCATCATCGGCGTGACGCAGGGCAACTATGTGACCACGCAGTCCGAGATCCTCACCATCGACGACCGTTCGCGCATCCTGGTCGATTTCACCGTGCCGGAGCGCTTCGCCGCGCAGCTTCGCGTCGGCGACGCGATCTCGGCCGCCTCCGTCGCGCGCCCCGATCAGGTCTATGCCGGCGAGATCTCGGCGATCGACAACCGCATCGACGCCGCCAGCCGCACGCTGCGCGTCCAGGCGCGCATCACCAATCCGGCCGACACGCTGCGGGCCGGCATGTCCTTCCGCATCGAGATGCGCTTCCCCGGCGACAGCTTTCCCGCCGTCAGCCCGCTGGCGATCCAGTGGGGCACGGATGGCGCCTATATCTGGAAGATCGAGGCCGGCAGCGCCAGGCGCGTCCCCGTCCGCATCATCCAGCGCAACACCGACAGCGTCCTCGTCGACGCGGCGATTGCGGAAGGCGAGATGGTGGTGACCGAAGGCGTGCACGCGGTGCGCGAGGGCGGCTCTGTCGCCATCGCGGTCGCCGACCAGCCGTCGGCGGCGCCGGGCGGCACGTGAGCAGGGTTCGAACGGAGCGGGACAGACGGTGAGCGAACAGGACAACGGCAGCGCGTCAAAGGGCATCACGGCGCTCTTCATCCGCCGCGCGGTGCTGGCATTCGTGCTGAACGTCCTCATCATCGTCGCGGGGCTCGCCGCCCTTTTCGGCGTCGAGGTGCGCGAGCTGCCCGACGTCGACCGGCCGGTCATCTCGGTCAACACGACGTTCACGGGCGCCTCGGCCGAGACGATCGACCGCGAGATCACCGCGGTGATCGAGGCGGCGATCTCGCGCGTCGCCGGCGTGAAGGCCATATCCTCGCAATCCTCCTTCGGGCGCAGCCGCATCACGGTCGAGTTCAACGACGGCGCCAATATCGACACCGCCGCCTCGGACATGCGCGATGCGATCGGCCGCGTCCGCAATTCGCTGCCGGAAGATGTCGACGAGCCGCGCATCATCAAGGCCGACGCGGATTCGCAGGCCGTCATGCGGCTGGCCGTCACCTCCTCCACCCGCTCCGTGCAGGACATGACCGTCATCGTCGAGGATCAGGTCGTCGATGCGCTCGCCGCCGTGGAGGGCGTCGCCGACGTGCAGCTCTTCGGCGACCGGCAGAAGGTCTTCCTGATCGATATCGACCAGTCGCGGCTCTCCAGCCTCGGCCTCACGGTGGTGGATGTGCGCGACGCGCTGGCGACCATCGCCTTCGACACCCCCGCCGGCTCGCTGACCAGCAACACGCAGGATCTCATCGTGCGCGCCACCGCCGCGGTGACGACTCCGGAAGCCTTCGAGAACCTGATGATCAACGGGACCACGCGCCTGGGCGATTTCGCCAATGTGACGCTCGGTCCCGATGTCGGCCAGTCGCAACTGCGCGCCAACGGCCAGACCGGCATCGGCATGGGCATCATCCGCCAGGCGCAGTCCAACACGCTGGACATTTCCGAGGGCGTGCGCGCGGCGGTGGCGCGGCTGTCCGAAACCCTGCCCGACGACATGAAGATCGTCATCACCGGCGACGACGCCGCCTTCATCGACGGCGCGATCCACGAGGTGGAAATCGCGCTGGGGCTCGCCGTGTCGGTGGTGCTGCTGGTCATCTTCCTCTTCCTGCTCGACTGGCGCGCGACGCTGATCCCCGGCCTCGCAATGCCCGTCGCGCTCATCGGCACGCTGGCGGCGATCTATATCGTCGGCTTCTCGGTCAACATCCTGACGCTGCTCGCGCTCGTGCTGGCCACCGGCCTCGTCGTGGACGACGCCATCGTGGTGCTGGAAAACATCGTGCGCCGGCGCAACGAGGGCATGGGCCCCCGCGCCGCCGCCGTCCTCGGCACGCAGGAAGTGTTCTTCGCCGTCATCGCCACCACCGCGACGCTGGTCGCGGTCTTCGTGCCGCTCTCCTTCCTGCCCGGCCAGACGGGCGGCCTGTTCCGTGAATTCGGCTTCGTGCTGGCGATTTCGGTGCTGTTGTCGGCGCTGGTGGCGCTGTCGCTGTGCCCGATGCTCGCATCGCGCATGCTGAAATCCAGCGAGCATCACGAGCATACGGGCATTCTGGGCGCCATCGGCGGCGTGCTGGCCAGCGGCTACAGGCGCGGGCTTCACTTCTGCCTCGACGCGCCGCTCGTCGCCATCGCCGTGGCGCTGCTTTTCGGCGCGACGGCCGCGGTGCTCTTCCCGACCATCCGCTCCGAACTCACGCCGCCGGAAGACCGCTCTTCGGCATTCCTGCGCGTGAACGCCCCGCAAGGTTCCAGCCTCGACTACCTCGCCCAGAACATGCGGCAGATCGAACGGCTGATCCAGCCGCTGCGCGATTCCGGCGAGATCATCGCGACCTTCGCCAGCGCCGGCGGCAACGGCCAGCAGAATGTCGGCTTCATGGCGCTGACGCTGGCACCATGGAGCGAGCGCACGCGCACGCAGCACGAAATCCTTGCCGACGTCCAGGAGCGCGTCGCATCCGTCCACGGCGTGCGCGCCTTCGCCTTCCAGCCCAACAGCCTGGGCATCCGCGGCGCCGGCAGCGGTCTCCAGTTCGCCATTCTCGGCAGCAGCTATGCCGAGCTCAACACGGCGGCGCAGGCGATCCTCGCCGAGATGGAGCGCGATCCGCGCTTCCAGCAGCCGCGCCTCACCAATGATACCAGCCAGCCGCAGCTTTCCGTCGAGATCGACCGCGAGCGGGCCGCCGACCTCGGCATTCCCATCGCCGGCCTTGCCGACACGATGCAGGCGATGCTGGACGGCCGGGAGGTCGGAACCGTCTTCATCGACGACCGCAGCTTCGACGTGAAGCTGGTCTCCACGACCAATCCGGTCAACGATCCGACCGATCTGGAAAATATATTCGTGCGCGCCCGCGACGGGCGCTACGTTCCGGTCTCGACCATCGCCACGTTGACGGAGCAGGCCGTCGCGCCGACGCTGACGCGCGAGCAGCAGTTGCGCTCGGTCGCGATCACATCGAGCCTTCGCCCGGATTTCGCGCTCGGCACGGCCTATCAGGTGGCGCAGGACATCGCCCGCGAGCACCTTCCGCAGGGCGGCCGTATCGTTCCGCTCGCGGAGGCGGCGACCCTGCAGGAAACCTCGGGCGGCATCATGATCATCTTCGGCTTCGCCATCGTGATCATATTGCTCGTTCTGGCGGCGCAGTTCGAAAGCTTCATGTCGGCGATCATCATCATGGCGACCGTCCCGCTCGGGCTCGCCTGCGCCATCTTCGCCCTGCTGCTCACCGGCACCAGCCTCAATGTCTATAGCCAGATCGGCCTCGTCCTGCTCGTCGGCATCATGGCCAAGAACGGCATTCTCATCGTGGAATTCGCCAACCAGTTGCGCGACCGGGGGCTCGGCGTGCGCGAGGCGATCGAGCGTGCGTCCAACATCCGCCTGCGCCCGGTGGTGATGACCATGATCTGCACCATCATCGGCGGCGTGCCGCTGGTGCTGGCAAGCGGCGCCGGCGCGGAAGCGCGCATCTCGCTCGGCTGGGTCATCGTCGGCGGTCTCGGTCTTTCGACCCTGTCCACCCTCTTCATCACCCCCGTCGCCTATCTGCTGCTCGGCCGCTTCGTGACGCCCAAGACGCACGAGGCCGAGCGGCTCGCGCGCGAACTGGGCGACGCGGTGGAAACCGAACGGAAAATGCACGCCGCGCCGGCCGAGTAGGGCATTTTGCGGCATGCCGGAACCGTCGCGGGTATCGTCGCCGTCACGGCATGGATCCTCGGGTCAAGCCCGAGGATGACGAATGTGGATGGGTTGTTGCCAATCGCCAACGTCCCCTGTTGGGCGGCTACCTCATTGCATACGTCATCAACTCTGTTTGATTTGCGCGTCTCTGAGCCTTGCGTTGAGGGTTACGACGATCTTTCTCATGACGGCGGCGATTGCGAGGATTGGTTTCTTTCCTGCGTTGATGAGGCGTTTGTAG
>Ga0180217_1001081_pt1 | contig 32800 bp, 28 predicted proteins | sample eDN3rd37CBELigOP_FD_128521 | JGI IMG/M metagenome (GOLD analysis project Ga0180217, IMG submission 128521) | Enriched Organic Plus compost microbial communities from Emeryville, California, USA - eDNA 3rd pass 37_C BE-Lig OP (version 2) (version 2) ... | reverse complement strand
GACACCGAACGAGACCCGTCGCCAGACGGCCGTCGCCTTCCAGGTGACGGGTCAGGCCGACGTGCTGGCACCCTACGTCGAGCGGTACCTGGACATGGCCGACACCATCATCGAGGACCAGGGCGTCTGGATCGGCCAGGTCGCGCTGATCCATCTGTTCCCGATCGCCAACCCATCGGTCGCCACGCTCGAGCGCGTTGACGCCTGGCTGGCCTCGACCACCGCCGGCCCTGCGGCCAAGCGCTACGTGGCCGAGGGCCGAGACGACCTGGCCCGCTCCCTACGCGCCCAGGGCCAGATCACCTGACCGCTCGCGAGTCACTCGTTCCCGCTGAGGAGTCACTCATTCCCGCTCATGAGTCAAGAATTTCCGCTCACGAGTCACTCGGCAGACACACAGCGTCCGCCCTCGACGAGGCCACCTGACCTCAAGTGCCGAGAGCATCAGGATGCCCTGACTCCTCAGCCGGAATCAGTGACTCGCCGCCGAGAACCGGTGACTCCTCAGCGGGACGAGTGACTCGGCAGCGGGTCAGTGGTGGGTGTCGGCCTTCTCGACGTCGGTCGACGGCGGGGGCGGGACGTAGTTGTTGCGCGCGGTGAGCAGCGCGAACAAGGTGATGACGACGATCAGGCCGACGGTCGAGCCGCCGAACAGCAGCAACAGGTCCAGGGTGCTGGCCGGCTCGGGAGCGGGCCAGTCGGGGCTCACCGGGGTGGCGGCGTTCGCCGTCGACGAGCCGACGACGAACAGGGTCACGAAACTGGCAACAACCGCAAGGGCGCGGGCTCGAGTCGTCATAGGGCTCATCGTAGTCGCTGGTCGTCGCCCGTAGTCTTGAGGTATGCCTGGCGTGGACTGGAAGTTGCCCGAAGGGGCCGCATGGGACTGGTTCGTCGCGACCCCCGGCGCCATTGCGCTCATCATCGTCGTCGCGGTGCTGTTCCGCTGGTTCCTCGGCCGCGCCATCGATCGCCTGGTCGTGCGCGCCTCGAAGGGCACGGTCCCATCGGTCATCGCCGACACCAAGGCAGGCGCCCTGCTGACCGACCTGCACAAGGCCGGCTCGCAACGCCGCCGCCAGCGGGCCGAGACGATGGGTTCGTTGCTGAAGAGCATCAGTACCGCCATCGTGTTCGCCGTCGTCGTGGTGATGGTGCTGAGCAAGCTCGGCATCGACGTCGCCCCGATCCTCGCCAGTGCCGGAATCCTCGGCATCGCGCTGGGCTTCGGCGCTCAGAACCTGGTCAAGGACTTCCTGTCCGGGATCTTCATGATCCTGGAGGACCAGTACGGCGTCGGCGACCTGGTCGACGTGGGTGAGGCCTCCGGAACGGTCGAAGCGGTCGGGCTGCGCGTCACCCGGCTGCGCGACGTCAACGGCACGGTCTGGTACGTCCGCAACGGTGAGATCTTGCGCGTCGGCAACTCCAGTCAGAACTGGGCGCGCACCGTCTTGGACATCACGGTCGCCTACGAGTCGGACCTGGCCAAGGTCGAGCAGATCCTCGGCGAGGTCGCCCACGGGCTGTACGAGGACGAGAGCTTCGCCGGCATCGTCCTGGAGGATCCGGAGGTGTGGGGCGTCGAACGATTCGACAAGGACGGAGCGGTCATCCGCGTCGTCCTGAAGACCGCCCCGTCCAAGCAGTGGTCGGTCGCCCGCACGCTGCGCCAGCGCATCAAGGCACGTTTCGACGCCGAAGGCATCCGCATCCCGACGTCGTTCGTCTCCCCCGTCCGTCCAGAGCAGGAGTCATGACCACCTACTACGAAGAGATCGGCGGCCACGACACCATCGCCACGATCGTTCGCGTGTTCTACGAGGGCGTTGCCGAGGATGCGGTGCTGCGCGCGATGTACTCCGAGGAAGACCTCGGCCCGGCCGAGGACCGATTCCGGATGTTCCTCGAGCAGTACTGGGGCGGCCCGACGACCTACTCCGAGCAGCGCGGCCACCCACGGCTCCGGATGCGCCACGCGCCGTTCCCGATCGACTCGGATGCGCGTGACCGCTGGCTGCGACACTTCCGCGCGGGCCTGGACGCGGCGAACCTCACCCCGGAACAAGATCAGCAGTTCTGGGCGTACGTCGTGCACGCCGCCAACTTCATGATCAACACCCCGGACTGATCCGGGGGGCGATCAGTCGCGCAGCAGAACGGCCAGGGATGCTCGCTCGTCGTCGGTGAACGGTCGCGATGTCTGGGACTCGAGGTCGAATCCGACCAGCACCGATGACGAGGACACCAACGGCCGACCCGCATCGCTCAACACGGTCTCGACCGTGAACGAACCCGCACCGATGCGCGAGACCCAGCCGTGGACCTGATACGGCTCGGCACGCCACGGCATCGCGTCGTAGACCTGCGCCTCGACCGTGCCGACGACGAACCGGCCGAACGAGCTGCCCTTCATCCGCCGCGAGATCAGGTCGACTCGACTCTCCTGGACCAGCTCGAACAGCTTCGGCAGCCTCACCTGCCCGTCCTTGCCCGTGTCAGCGGCCCTGGTGTGAAGGTCGATCGGACCGACCACGTCCTGCGGGATTTCCGGTGGCGCAGCTGAGTCCCATGAGCTGACGATGCGGGCCGCAGGGCCCGTCGAGTCGGCCCAGACCTCCTGGGTCAGGACTCCGGCGTCGAACGAGGTCGTCACCGAGAGCGGTTCCTGGGACGGGAGCACCGGACGCAGGAAGGAGATGGTGACACGACTCGCGACATCGCCACGCACCGCGCCTTCGGCGGCCAGCCGGGCCTGAGCCTCGGCTGCGTACTCGAGATAGGCGACGTTGTTGACGTGTCGAAGCATGTCGATGTCCGCCCAGCGCATGGGCACCTCGTAAGTCCAGGTCGTCACCGCACGATCGTCGCAGGTGCGACCTCAGGCACTCGCCGTCGGGTCGATCTCGACGACCGGGTCACCCTCCTGGACGATCTGGTTGAGCTCGACCAGGATGCGACTGACATGGCCACCGGCGGGCGCCACGACGGGGATCTCCATCTTCATCGACTCCAGGACCGCGACGGTGTCGCCCTTCGCCACCTGATCACCTTCGCGGGCCGTGATCTTCCAGACGTTGCCGACGATGTCGGCACACGCCTCGATCATGCGCTGTCCCCTGCCGTCAGCATCCGCAGGGCGGCGACCATCCGGTCACGCGTCTCCTCGGGGTGGATGACGTCGTCGATGATGCCGGCCTCGGCCGCCAGGTAGGGTCGCGCGACTTCTTCGCGATAGGTCGCGGCCAGCTCGGTGCGCAGCGCGTCGGGGTCGTCGGCGGCTGCCAGCTCACGACGGTTCAGCAAGGCCACTGCTCCACCGGGGCCCATCACCGCGATCTCGGCGTTCGACCACGCCCACGTGACATGAGCTCCCAGGGAAGCCGAGCCCATGGCGATGTAGGCACCACCGAATGCCTTGCGCACGACGACGGTCAGCTTCGGCGAGGTCGTCTCGACGTATGCCTTGAGGACCTTCGCGCCGTGCGTGATGACGCCGCGGCCCTCCTCGACCGTGCCCGGGAGGAATCCCGGCACGTCCACGAACGTCAGCACCGGCAGGTCGAAGCGTCCACAGAACTCCACGAACCGGGCGAGCTTGACCGACGACTTGGCGTCGAGAATGCCACCGCGGGCAGCGGGCTGATTCGCCACGACGCCGACGGGACGGCCGTCGAGGCGACCGAACAGCGTCAGGATGCTGGGCGCATGCTCGGGCATCAGCTCCAGGCGCGCGCCGTTGTCGAGCACGCCGTCGAGGACGGCGTTCATGTCGAAGACGACCGAGGACTTCTCGGGCACGACCTGCGGAAGTCGTTGAACGGCACCAGGGTTGGCCGGCACCGGGCTCTGCACGGTCTGACGACCACCCTTGCGGCTGGGCAGGAACGACAGCAGCAGCCGGGTGGCGTCGAACGCCTCGGCCTCGGTGTCGACCTCGAGATGAGCGACCCCGCTGGTCACGGTGTGGGTGTGGGAGCCGCCGATGTCCTCGGCACTGGCGTCCTCACCCGTCGCGGCCTTGACGATGTCGGGCCCGGTCAGGAACATCTGGCCCTGACCCTTGACCATGATGGTCCAGTCGGTCAGGGCAGGCGAGTAGGCAGCGGCCCCGGCGCACGGCCCCAGGATCAGCGAGATCTGCGGGACGACCTGCTGGGCGCGGACGTTGAGGGCGAAGATCTCACCACATCCGTGCAGCGCGAAGATGCCGTCGGGCACCCGGGCACCGCCGGAGTCGTTGACGTACACGATCGGGTAGCCGCGATCGATCGCGAAGCGCTGCGCCTGCTGGATCGCCTCGGCCATGACGGCGCCGATGGCCCCGGACGCGACGGCCGCATCGTGGCAGATGGCCACGACAGGCCGTCCGTCGACGAGTCCCCAACCGGCGACGACGCCGCTGCCGGTCGGGGTGCCATCGGGTCTGCGGCCCGCGCTCCTCATCGGCGCCATCTCGACGAAGGTGTCCTCGTCGAACAGCAGCTCAGCGCGTTCTCGTGCGGTGTGGACCCGTTTGCCCTTGGGCTCGATCCTGGCGAACCGGTCGCGGCGGCGCTGCGTGAGCACCTCCCGCTGGTCGTCAGGGGTCGACAGCATGACCTGTTGGTCGGGTTGGACTGATGTCACCGGCTACTCCAAGACGTGAGCGGTTCGCCAAACATGAGGACCCCTCAACTCTAGCACGAACATGAGGAGGTCCTCACCTTTTTCGGAGGGCGTTTCGCAGCCCTTGACGGATGCGATAACGTGCTCCTGATGGCTAAGCAAGCGCTTAGTGGCTGCTCTGCGGGGCCATCCGACACGACTTCCGACAGCACTGAATCCGAGGAGCACCCGTGACCGAAGTTCGCACCGCCATCGTGACCGGAGCCGCCCGTGGCATCGGCGCCGCCACCGCCAAGCGCCTCGCCTCCGACGGCATGCAGGTCGGTGTCCTGGACCTCAAGGCCGAGCAGGCGCAACCCGTTGCCGACGAGATCAACGCGGCCGGCGGCAAGGCGATCGCCCTCGGGGCCGACGTCTCGGACTCCGACGCCGTCGAGGCAGCGGTCGAGAAGGTCGCGGCCGAGCTCGGCGCCCCGACCGTCATCGTCAACAACGCCGGGATCATCCGCGACAACCTGCTGTTCAAGATGACCGTCGACGACTGGGACACCGTCATGGCCGTCCACCTGCGTGGCGCCTTCAACACGGTCAAGCACGCCCAGAAGTACATGGTCGAGGCGAAGTTCGGCCGCATCGTCAACTTGTCCTCGACGTCCGCCCAGGGCAACCGCGGCCAGGTCAACTACTCGGCCGCCAAGGCCGGCCTGCAGGGCTACACCAAGACCCTGGCGATCGAGCTGGGCAAGTTCGGCATCACCGCCAACGCGGTCGCTCCGGGCTTCACCGTCACCGAGATGATCGCCGAGACCGCCGAGCGCGTCGGTGTGCCGCTCGACGACTTCCTGGAAGCGGCCGCCAAGGAGATCCCGGTGGCGCGCGTGGGCTACCCCGAGGACATCGCCAACGCGATCTCGTTCTTCTGCAGCGAGAACGCCGGCTACGTCTCCGGCCAGGTGCTGTACGTCGCCGGTGGACCGAAAGACTGATCGATGACCGTCGAAGGACTCGACCTCGCAGCCTTGCGCACCTGGCTCGACCAGGCCGCGCCGGGTCTGCTCGTGGGCCCGCTGCAGGGCCGACTCATCACGGGCGGCAAGTCGAACCTGACGTACGCCGTGACCGATGGCACCACGGAGGTCGTCGTCCGTCGTCCACCTCTGGGTCACGTCCTGGCGACGGCTCACGACATGGGGCGCGAGTACCGTGCCATGGCTGCCCTCAGCGGCACGGCCGTGCCGGTTCCCACGATGTATGCGCACTGCGAGGACACCGAGGTCATCGGGGCCCCGTTCTACGTCATGGAGCTGGTCTCCGGTACCCCGTACAAGCGGGCAGCTGAGCTCGATGCCCTCGGCGCCGAGCGCACCCGGGCCATCGCCGACCGGCTGGTCGACACGCTGGCCGCGCTCCACGCCGTGGACTACCGCGCCGTGGGACTTGAAGAGTTCGGTCGCCCCGACGGCTACCTGGAGCGTCAGGTTCGCCGTTGGTCCAAGCAACTGGCAGCCTCTCGCAGCCGAGAGATCGACGGCATCGACGAGCTCGCGGCCCGCTTGGCCAAGGCCATCCCGGCTGCCGGGGACGCGACGATCGTCCACGGCGACTACCGTCTCGACAACGCGCTGGTCGACGACAACGACCAGATCACGGCGGTGCTGGACTGGGAGATGAGCACGCTCGGCGATCCGCTGACCGACATCGCACTGATGCTGAGCTACCAGCAGATGGCCGAGGCGGCGGGCCCTGACGGGAGCTCGTCGACCGTCACCGATGCCCCGTTGGCGGCCGGCTACCCGAGCCAGGACGAGGTGTTGGAACGCTACGCAACCGCGTCGGGACGCGACGTCGGCGACATCGGCTGGCACCTGGGCCTGGCCTTCTTCAAGCTCGCGGTGATCTTGGAGGGCATCCACTTCCGGTACACCCAGGGCCAGACGGTCGGCGACGGGTTCGCCGGTATCGGCGACTCCGTGGGACCACTGGTGCACGCGGGACTCGCCGCGACCGACTAGTCTCGGGGCCGTGACCGCGGAAATCCTCGAACCACGGCGCCGACCCACCCAGGAACGCTCCCAGAAGAAGTTCGACCAGCTGTTGGCCGTCTCTCGAGAGCTGCTCCTGCAGGTCGGCTTCGAGTCGTTCACGTGCGAGGAGGTCGCGAATCGTGCGGGTCTACCGATCGGCACGCTGTACCAGTTCTTCCAGAACAAGTACGTGATCGTGTGCGAGCTCGATCGCGTCGACGCCATCGCGGTGCGCCGAGAGCTCGAGGCGTTCGCCCGCGCGATCCCGAGCCTGGACTGGCCCAAGTTCCTCGACCGACTCGTCGACCACATGGCTCAGCTGTGGGCGAACGATCCCTCTCGACGCGCGGTCTGGCACGCCGTCCAGTCCACGCCTGCCACGCGTGCCACGGCGGCAGTGATCGAGCGCGACTTCGCCGCCGAGGTCGCCAAGGTGCTGGCCCCCCTGACCCCCGGCATGGATCGCGACCGACGCAAGGTGATCGCCGAGGTCGTCGTCTACGTCGTGTACTCGATGCTGAACTTCTCGATCCGCGACGGCCAGTCCCACGACGAAGCCGTCGTCGAGCTCAAGCGCTTGTTGACGGCCTACCTGCTCTCGGCCGTCTCCGACGACTGAGTCACGCGAGCGCGTCGACCGCGTTCAGCAGGACCGCTACGGCGAGTGCACAGGCCATGACGGTGACCAGGAACGGAAGCGTTCCGTCCCTCAGCACGTGGAAGGACTCCGGCTCACGTGGCGACGGCCAGGTCCACCTGCGACGCCGCACCGTGGTCAACGACAACCACGCACAGATCCCCGCCCCGAGCAGTGCGAGCGCGACGCCGATGTGGAGCGAGTCGAGATAGGCCGCTCGAAACACTGCGACCGCCACGACCCCGAACGCCAGGATCGACCGCCGCCAGGCCAGCTGGGTCCGCTCCTGCTGCAGCCCCGGATCCGGCCGACCCACGGGTGCGACTGGTGGACGCTGTGCCCGGCGCCAGACCACACCGGGCCAGGCCCGTGGCGAGCGGCGTTCCTTGGTCATCGACTGCCGACGACCAGCAGGACGAGAGCCACGACGGCGACCGCCGCAGACAGGATCGCACCGACACCGCTCGACGGCAGCGGCCGGTCCTCGCGCAGAGCCCGCTCGGTGCGCATCCATCCGAACCACGCCTGCAGCGCACACAGCAGTCCGCCCAGTGCGAGCAACCCGCCGGACCACGCGGCCACGGTGTCCGAGACGTCGAGGTCGAACGCGTGCACCGCTGCGGCACCGGCGAGCAGCGCCAGTGACGTGCGGATCCACGCCAGGAACGTCCGCTCGTTCGCCAAGGAGAAGCGAGGATCGGGCTCCACGCCGTGGTCGTACACCCACGACGGTCTGCGTCTGCGATCACTCACGGTTGGCACTCTACTGAGTGCGCGACAGCACGACGTAGGCGATGGCGTAGTCGCCGTCGTGCGACAAGGACAATTCGATGTCATGGTCGGCCAGGTGCTGCGCGACCTGCCCCAGCAGTCGGATCCGCGGCCGGCCCCAGGCATCGGTGACGACCTCGATCAACTGGTGGATCGCCTCGTCGGTGACGGGTGGCCGGCCGAACAACGAGGCCGACCACGCCTTGATCACCGCCTCCTTGGCGGCCCAACGGGCGGCGAGGTGACGCGCGGGATCGGAGGGACGATCCCGCGCATCACCCCGCTCCCCGGGGGTGAACGCGCGGTCGAACCGCGTGCCGGGTTGGCCGAGCTGCTCGCCGAACGACGGGACGTGGACCAGGTCCACCCCGATCCCCACCACGCTCATGCGAGCGACCGCGGGGCTCGAGGTGACCACCTGACTCCGACCACCATCAGCAGGACGGACCCGCGTAGAGCCCGTCAGCGCCCAACCTGCTGCCGGGGTCGAGCAGCAGCCCGGCCTCGGTCTCGCGGGCACCGGCCTTGGCGAACCTGCGACCGTCCGGACGCTGGTAGAGCGACTCGCCGCCGTACATCGCCCGTACCAGGCGCAGTCGGCCTTCGATGACGCGTTGCTCGGCCCGCGCCAGGTAGTCGTCACGCTGCTCGGCAGGCAGTGCCGCGACGAACGCCGCCGGGTGCGCGACGGCGATCAGGCCTGCCACGTGCCCGAAGCCCAGGCTGGTCACCAAGCCGGCCTTGAGCGATCCGACCCGTAGTGGTTCACGCAGCCACACCAGGTGCTCGTGCTCGTCCAGGTCGTCGAGGACGCAGTCCAGTGCACGGTTCGGCGGAACCACGCCGGACTCGAGCACCTGCGTCAGACCGATCAACTGGAACGCTGCCGCACCACCCTTGGCGTGGCCGGTCAGCGTCTTCTGGCTGATGACGTACAGCGGGTTGCCCGCGCTGCGCCCGATCGCGGCCGCGAGACGCTCGTGCAGCTCCGATTCGTTGCGCTCGTTGACGCCGGTCGACGTGTCGTGCTTGGACACCACGGCCACGTCGTCGGCGGTCAGACCCACCGAGGCCAGGCCACGGGCCAGCGCCGAGTCACGGCCACCGAGGCCCGCGGCGAGCGCGCCGATGCCCGGTGCCGGGATCGACGTGTGGACACCGTCGGCGAACGAACCTGCGTACGCCACGACGCCGAGGACCGGGAGTCCCATCGCGGCCGCCACGTCGCCGCGCGCCAGCAGCAGCGTGCCGCCGCCTTGGCTCTCCACGAATCCGCCGTAGCGGCGGTCGTTGGCCCGGCTGAAGTAGCGGTCCTCGATGCCCTTGGCCGCCATGGCTGCCGAGTCGGCCGTCGCGCTCATGTCACCGAAGCCGACGATCCCCTCGATCCCGAGGTCGTCGAAACCACCGGTCACGGCGAACTGCGCCTTGCCGAGCCGGATCTTGTCGACGCCCTCCTCGACGGAGACCGCCGTCGTGGCACACGCGGCCACGGGGTGAACCATCGCGCCGTACGAACCGACGTACGACTGCACGACGTGCGCTGCGATGACGTTCGGCAGCGCCTCCTGCAAGATGTCGTTCGCCGTCGCCTCGCCCAGCAGCGTGTCGATGTACAGCGACCGCATCGACGTCATGCCGCCCATTCCGGTGCCCTGCGTGTTGGCGACGAGCGCCGGATGCACCCAGCGCATCAGCTCGGCCGGCGTGAAGCCTGACGACAAGAACGCGTCGACGGTACAGACCAGGTTCCACAGCCCCACGCGGTCGACCGATTCGACCATCTCGGCCGGGATGCCCCACACCGTGGGGTCGAAGCCCGTCGGGATCTGTCCGCCGACCGTCCGCGAGAGGTCGACCCGGCGCGGCACCTTGACCTCGGCTCCGGCCAACCGGGTGACCGTCCACTCCTCGCCCACCTGGGTGATGCGGGTCCGTTCCGGGTCGGAGTCACGCATCGCGCGGGCCTCGGCCTGGCTGCTGACCGTGAACGTCATGTCCTGCTCGAGGAACACCGAGGTCATCAGCGGGCGGGTGTTGTCGATCATCGCGCCGTCGTCGGCGTAGCGGCGCACACCGACCCGTTCCAGGACGGTGTCCTCGTAGCGGTCCGCGATCTCGGCCTCGTCGACCTTCTCCTGCGTCTCGGTGTCGAACCACGCTCCGACGGTGTCGTCCCACGAGACCAGCCCGGTCAACCAGGCCAGCTCCAAGATCCCGGCCGCCGACAAGCGGTCGTCGACCTCGAACTCGAAACGCGTGCGAGCCGACCCGTACGGACCGAGCTCGCCCGCTCCGACGATGACGACCAGGTCTTCCGGTGCGGCCGGCACGTCGCCCCACTCGGGGGTCACGACGCGGTCCACGTGTGACGGGGAAGCCGGCAACGCCGCGATGAGCCCGTCTCGGCCCGGCACACCGGGCTCCTCGTCGGAAGCCTGAGCTTGCTGCGCCAAAGCGCGCAGGTCCAGGTCGGCCTCACCCAGCCCGCCCGTGAAGTCGCCCGTGACCGGAGCGGCCGTGGCCGCGCGTCGCGCTTCCGGTGTGCACAGCGACAGCAGCTCGCGCGCCATCTCGTCCGGGGCCCACGTCCGAACACCGGCGGCTTCGACGGCCTCGACCAACGGGTCGTTGCCGCCCATCAGGCCGGTCCCGCGGACCCAGCCGATGATGGCGTGGGCCAGGGTGACGCGGTCGGCCCACGTGCGCTCGGCGTTCCACTTGGTGACCAGTGCGTCCAGAGCCGCCTTCGCCTCGCCGTAGGCGCCGTCGCCACCGAACATCCCGCGGTTCGGTGAGCCGGGGAGCACGACGTGCAGCGTGGCCGCCAGGTCGCGGTCGCGCAGGTTCGCCGACAGCGCCCCGATGAGTCGTTCGACCGACCACAACAGGATCCGCATCTCGACCTCGGCGCGGCTGCCCGCGTCCGTCGCATCGCCCATGACGCGACCGGCGGCGAACGGGAACAGCAGGGTCGGCGTCAGGGCCGGCTTGCTGACCGTCGTCGCACCGGCCTTGGTCTCGGTCTGCTCGTTGCTCAGCCAGTCGGCCAGCGCGTCGACGTCGGAGAACGACGCCAGATTCGCCGGAACGATCCACAGCGCCGCGCCACGCACGGCGTGGCTGCGGTAGAGCTGCTTGAAGAACGCCAGCTTGGTCGAGCTCAGCGACGACGTCGTGGCGACGACGGTGGCGCCGCCTGCGAGCAGCTCTCCCACGACGCTCGCGGCGATCGATCCGCTGCTCGCGCCCGTCACGACCGCCACATCGGCTGCATACGGAGCGTCGATCTCGCGTTCGGCCGCTTCTGCGGCGGCTGCCAGCCGTGCCGCCAGCTCCGCGTCCGAGGTGTGCGCCGCGTACCAGCGAGCGTGCGAGGCGACCACCTCACCGGCGCCGTCGAACGACGCCTCGACCTCGACACCGGTGGCCAGTCGCGCGACGTCCTCGCGGGCACTGGCCCAGCGGTCGTCGAGCACGACGGCCTTAGCGGCGTCGAACGCCGGCGCCGTCTGCTTGACCCAGTCGGCACCCAGCTCGGCCTCGACCCGCGCGATGACCTCCGCGTCGGGATCGTCGACATCGACCAGGTCCTGCGGGGTCGCCAGACCCAGTCGATCCAGGACGACTCGCGCGGAGTCGGCCAACGCGTCGGTGATCGACGACGTGTACTCCTCCAGAGCGGCCGCGTCGATCGTCCCCGTCTCGCCGCCACCGCCGGCAGGCAGATCGACCGTGATCCCGCGGCGAGCCGCCACCGCCTGCACCGAGGCGTCGATCGCCGCGTCGACCTCCGCGGCCGTGCCGACCGCGAGGTCGCCGAAGGATCCGCCACGGACGCTCGACCCCTCACGGGTCGCCATCGCGAGCTCGGCGATCACGTGCTGCGCCCAACCCGGACCCAGCTGCCACACCGTCGTCACGCGGTCGACGATCGAGGCCTGCTTGCGGCCCGTCGGGCCCAGGACCTTCTTCAGATGGTCACCGAGCGCCTCGGCCAGCACCGGGCCGAACGGCTTGTACCCGCGGGCCAGCCCATCGACCTGTCCGGACAACGTGGGGATGTCGGCCTCGGCGGCGCCGTCGATGGCACCCAAACCGAGCTCGCCACCCAGATCGACGAGCAGCTGGTTGCGGCGCGAGGACGCACCGTCGCACAGCGACTCGATCGAGTCGGCCGCACCGATCTGGTCCAGCCGCAGCTTCGTCCACCAGGCGATCAGTGTGCGTGTGCCGTCGGCGGCCGTGAACGCGATGTCGGCCGGGCGTGGTCCGCCCGCCGGAGCGGCCGGTGCCTGAACGGCCGGCGCCTGAACGGCCGGTGCGGCCGGCGTCGGAGCATCGGCGACGGCAGCGGTTTCGGCCGAGTCGTCGACGTCGTCGTCGATCACGACGTCCTCGTCGGTGGAGAACACCGCAGCGGCATCGCGTTCGACGTTGAGCACGCGGACGTCGCCGCTCGTCCGTGTCTCGGGCAGCTTCAGCGTCGACGACGCCAGGTTCGCGACCGTCGGCGCCTGTCCGACGCCGACCTCGACGAACTGCTCGACGCCCAGGCCACCGGCCTCGACGGGAGCGAACATCAGGTCCTGGGTCTCGATCCAGCGGACGGGGCTGGCGAACTGCCAGGCCAGCAGCTCGATCAGCACGGCGCGGCACAGCTCGGCCGGCCGCGCGCTCCAGTCGTCCCACTCGGTCAGGACGGCCGACAACGGGCTGACCCCGGTGCGTTCGGGGTCGACCAGGTCGACGATCTCGGCGACGAAGTCACGCGCCAGCGAGAACGGACGCGGCACGAGGTTCGGCACGTAGCGGCCGGTCAGGATCGCCGGGTCGATGCGAGCCGGCAACAGCTCCTCCAGACGGTGCCGGAAGTCTGCCACACCACCGTGCAGGACGCGCGAGTGGAACGGCACGTCGATGCCGGGCACGTAGATGAAGGCCGCCTTGCCGCCGTGCTCGGCGCGCAGTCGGGCCACCTCGTTCTCCAGCGCCTCCAGCCCGGCGACGGTGCCGGCGATCGCGTACTGGGAGTCGCGCAGGTTCAGGTTCACGACCTGCAAGAACTCACCGGTGCGCTCGGCGATCTCGTCGACGAAGCCGATCACGTGGGCGTCGTCGAGCCCGATCTGCGACGGCCGGATCGCCGCGAGGCGGTAGTCGCTGCGTCCTTGCGCGTCGCGCGGGACCAGCGTGTGCATGACCGAACCGCGCTGGTAGACGACCTCGACGACTGCTTCGAGCGGGATGACGCCCGACACCGCGGCCAACGCGTTGTACTCGCCCACGGAGTGGCCGGCCAGAACCGCGCCCTCGACGTAGACGCCGGCCTCGCGCAGCTCGGCCATCTGGGCCGAGCCCAGCACGGCCATCGCGACCTGGGTGAACTGGGTCAGGAACAGCACTCCGTCCGGGTGCTTGTGGGTGACGCCGTTGACCGTCAGCTCGGTCGGGTTGTCGCGGACGACCGTCAGGATCGAGAAGCCCAAGCGCTCCCGGGTGTGCGCGTCGGCACGATCCCAGATCTCGCGAGCGGCCTTGCACCGTTGGTAGCCGGCCATGCCCATGCCCGCGTGCTGGATGCCCTGCCCCGGGAACGCGTAGGCCGTGCGCGGGGCCTCGAGGCGAGCCGACGCCGAGGCGACGAGCTCCCCGTCCGCGCGGCACGTCACCTCCACGACGTGTGCGCCGCGGTCGAGCCCGACACGGTCGGCCCGGATGTCGACCGTCGCGCCGGGGCGTACCGGCGCCAGGAAGCGGGTGGTCCACCCGTTCACGGCGCGGCCGGTCCGGCCGATCAGCACCTGTTGGGCGGCCGCCGACAGCCACATCCCGTGGACGATCGGAGCACCCAGTCCGGCCAGCCGTGCTGCCGCCGTCGACGTGTGGATCGGATTGTGATCGCCGGTGACGGCGGCGAAGCCGCGCAAGTCGGTGGGCGCTTCGAGTGTCGCCGCGGCCAGCTGCTTGCGGGGTGTCTCCTTGAAGCCCTCGACCGATCCCCCGGCGCGGGCCGGGTCGCCGAGCGTGGCGGTTCCCGCACGGCCGCGGATCGCGAATCGCTCGACCAAGGTCGCGACGACGTCGCCCCCGACAATGAAGGCGACGTCGACGGCGACGACACGCCCCACCTCGGTGTCCTCGACACCCGTCACGATCGCGGTGATACCGAGCTCCGTCTCGGTGGTGGGAAGGCCGGACAACACCGTGACCTGATGGTCGAGGTGGACCAGGTCGAGCATGCCTTCGACGACGGGCCGACCGCCCAGCTCTGCGGAAGCAACTCGGTCGAAGACGGCAGGCCACGCCAGTCCCACAAGAACGTCGGGCAACGGGTGCCGGACGTCGCCGTCACCGGTGACGGCGACGTGGTCGGCGATCAGGTCCGGGGACCACCGCACGGTGACGTGGTCACTGTCGGGCAGCGTCCCACCGGCAGCGGCCGTGACGATCGCCTGCATCGCCTCGACAGCTGAGTCCAACGGCACCACGGGGGTACCGCCGTCGTGGACCGTCGGCGGAACGTGGATCGGGATGGTCAGGGTCGAGGCCGTCAGCGGCACCGAGAGATCGACACGGTCCGGACCCACGGCCCGCAGCACCGCCCCGGTCTCGGGGTGCTCGGCGGTGTCGCCGGCGACGGGAATCCAGGAGTCACCGAGTCGACGGACCGGGTTGGTGACGGTACGACCGGCCCACACGACGTCGTGGGCGGCGAGCACCAGCGCCAACGCGTCCGAGACGTCGGCGACCCGGCGTCGACCCGGTACGCGGGCGGCGGCGCGACCCGAGGCCAGCAGTGCGTCGAGGGTCGCGTCCTCGAACCGCTGCAGCAGCTGGGCGACCGGTTCGTCGACCCGCTCGATACCGGCGACCGAGACCGTGCCCGGAATGATGCAGACCTCGTCCGCGCCGTACCGCGGATCGTGCGCCTGCCACAGCGAGTCCGACCGCCACCAGCGACGCACGTCGGCGTCGATGACCGGGACGAACGGCACCGGCTTGCCGGGGGCCTTGCACTGCTCGACGAAGAACAGCACGTCCGCCGGGTGGAGCCGGACGCTCTCGGCCGCGGCATGCAACTTCAGCAACGTGGCGATCGCCGCCACGGCCGAGTCGGTCGACGCGTCGTCGGCGAACGCCGTCGGGATGCGGCCGCGGTCCTGCGGCGCAAGTCGAGCCTCGGCGCGTTGCAGCATCGCGACGAATCGTGAGCGGAACGAGACGTCGAACCAGCTGTCGTCGGGGGCACACAGGTCGGCGAAACGACGCAGCCACGCGGCGTAGGTCATCTCGGCGACGTCACCGAAGTACGGCTTGGCCGTGCGGTTCAGCGCCTCGATGATCTCGTCACGACGTTCCGCGACCGCGTCGGCGTCACCGGCGACCTCGTCGAGCAGACGACCCGTGCGCGATGCCGTGTTGTCGATCTCGTGGATGTCGGCGCCGAGCTGGCTGCGCCCCGAGGCCATCCCGCCGGCCGCCTGACCCGCACCGACCCACTCGGCAACGCCGGGCGTGTCGACCAACAGCTGCTTGACCTGCGGCGACGTGGTCGCCTCGCGAGTCGCCATGGCCGCCGTGCCGACCAGCACCCCGTCGAGCGGCATGACGCCGAATCCGTGGGCGAACGCCCACTCGCCGGTCAGGTACGACGCGGCGACCTCGGGGGTGCCGATCCCGCCGCCGACGCACACCACGACGTTGGCGACCGCACGCAGCTCGGCGTACGTCGCGATCAGCAGGTCGTCGAGGTCCTCCCACGAGTGGTGGCCACCGGCACGGCCGCCCTCGATCTGCACGATGACGGGGACCGGAGCGACCTGCTTCGCGATCGCCAGCACCTCACGGATCTGCTTGACGGTGCCTGGCTTGAACACCACGTGCTCGATACCCAGCTCACGCAGCTCGTGCACCAGGTCGACGGCTTCGTCGAGCTCGGGGACACCGGCTGTCACGACGACGGCCTCGATCGGGGCACCGTTGGCACGCGCGCGCTGGACCAGCCGCTTCTGACCCAGCTGCAGCTTCCACAGGTACGGGTCGAGGAACAGCGAGTTGAACGCATAGCCACGGCCCGGATCGAGCAGGTCGTCCAGCTCGGCGATGCGGTCGTTGAAGATCTCCTCGGTGACCTGGCCTCCACCGGCCAGCTCCGCCCAGAATCCGGCGTTGGCGGCCGCTGCGACGATCTTGGCGTCGACCGTGGTCGGCGTCATGCCGGCGAGCACGATCGGCGACTTGCCCGTCAGGCGGGTGAAGGCGGTCTCGACACGGGATCGGCCGTCGGGCAACGTGATGACAGCGGGTGCATGAGCCGCCCACGGCGTCGGCTGCGTGGGCGCCGCCCCGGCTGCCGTCAGCTGGCGTCGTCCGGCTCGCAGCGTCGGAGCAAGACACGCGCCGCCACGCGAGGCGACCTCGCGAGCCGACAGCCGGCTGGCGACGTCGGCCGGACCGAGATCGACGATCCAGCGAGCCCCCGCGTCGAGCGCCGACTCCAAGGAGCGGACCCAGTCGACGGGCTCGACGAGCGCGTCGAGCGCCAAGCCCTTCGCCCACGCCGGATCCAGCCCGCACGTCTCGGCCCATCGCGCAACCAGATCGCCGACCGCGACGAGGTCGGGGTGGTGGAACGCCAGATCGGACTCGACCGTCTCGACGACGGGCTCGAAGGCCGCACCTCCGGTCACCTTGCGTTCACGATCGGCCTTCTCGGCTGCCGTCACGGTCTCGAACCGGGCCAGGACCTGCGCAATGTCGCCTGCGGGGCCGGACAGGACCACGGAGCGCCGGCCGTTGCGCAGGTGTGCCACGACACGGGTGTCGACCACGTGCGCCACGATGTCCCGGACGCGTTCGGGTGCGACGCCCGAAACGCTGACCATGGTGCCGCGACCGAGCAGCCCTCGACGCTTGCCGACGATCCGCGCGGCGGCGCCGGCCAGCCGTGCCACGGCCAACAGATCGGCTTCGGCCGTGCCGCCGATCAGGTGCGTCGCGAGCGCGCCCTGCGAATGGCCGATCGCGGCCGCGGGACGGATCTCACGTGGATCCAGCCCCAGCTGCGCCAGCGCGCGAACTCCGGCGATCTGGGTGAGCAGGATGCCCGGGATCGAGACCGCGGGATCGCTCAGTCCGGCCGGCGGCGCGACGGCTTCGTCGTCCTCGGCCGACTCCCCCACGGCGAGGGTGTCGACCCACGCGAGCGGTTCGAAGGGGCGCCCCGTGCGCGCCAGCTCCGCGGCGACCGGAGCAAGACGCTGGTCGACCTCGTCGAGCAGCGCATGCAGGTCGGTGTCGAGGGCGTGATCGCGCACCAGGTCGGCCAGTGGTTCGAGCCACGCAGCACCCTGCCCGCCGAATGCGACAGCGTAGGGCTCGCCCGCTCGCAGTCGATCCAGCAGCACCCCGGTCCTGACGGATCCGGGGTGCGGCGAGGTGGCGAGAAGGTCGGAGGTGCTGATCGAAGCCATGCACCCACTATTCCAAGAACATGAGGGTTTCCTCAAGTTTATCGTGAGGGTTTCCTCATGTTTTTTTCGTCACATCCAGCCCACGTGACACGCGAAGGGCCCGGGTGCACACCCGGGCCCTCATCACGCACGTGTCAGGTCAGACGCCGCCCTTGAGCAGCAGCCCACCATCGACCGCGAGCGTCTGCCCCGTCATCCATGCAGCGTCGTCGGAGAGCAGGAAAGACACGACGGATCCGATGTCACTGGGCACACCCAGCCGCTTCAACGGATAGGGCGCCGAGACCTCGTCCTCCTTGCCCTCGTACAACGCCGTGGCGAACTTGGTCTTCACCACGGCGGGGGCAACGGCGTTGACGCGGATGTTCGGCCCCAGCTCGACAGCCAGCTCTTCCGTGACGTGGATCAACGCCGCCTTGGACGCACCGTAGGTGCCGATGCCGGGCGCCGGGCGCAACCCCGCCACCGAGGCCACGTTCACCATGGCGCCGCCGTTGGCCTCCATCGAGGCCCGGTACACCTTCTGAGCCCAGCCGATAGCAGCGACGACGTTGGTGTCGAACAACTTGCTCGCGGCCGCCAGGTCGATGTCGATCATCCGGCCGTACGCAGGGTTGATGCCGGTGTTGTTCACCAGGTAGTCCAGGCCACCGAAGGCGTCGAGCGCCTTCGCGACGACCTCGTCCTGGTGATCGGTGTCGCTGGCGTTGCCGGCGACCCAGACTGCGTGCTCCGGACCGCCCAGCCCCTCGGCGGCCTCGGCCAGCGCGTCGGGCTTGCGCGCCGTGATGACGACACGTCCACCCTCGGCCACGATGCGTTCGGCGACCGCGTATCCGATGCCCCGGCTCGCGCCGGTGACGATCGCGACCTTGCCCACGTGCCTGTTGGCCACGGCCCCCTTCGGCGCACTCATGACAGGCGCTCCAGGACCATCGCCATGCCCATGCCGCCGCCGACGCACATCGACTCCACGCCGAACTGCTTGTCGTGATGCTGCAGCGAGTTGATCAGCGTGCTGGTGATGCGGGCACCGGTCATGCCGAACGGGTGCCCGACAGCGATGGCGCCACCGTTGACGTTCAGCTTGTCCAACGGGATGCCCAGCTGCTTGGCCGAGCCCCACGCCTGCACAGCGAATGCCTCATTGATCTCGTACAGATCGATGTCGTCGATGCCCATGCCGGCATTCTTCAACGCAGCCGGGATCGCCTCGACCGGGCCCAGGCCCATGATCTCAGGAGACAACCCGGTGACCGCGGTCGACACGATGCGAGCCAGCGGCGTCAAGCCCAGCTCCTTGGCCTTGGTGTCGCTCATGATCACGACAGCGGCTGCACCGTCGTTGAGCGGGCACGCGTTACCGGCCGTGACGGTCCCGTCGGGGCGGAACACCGGCTTGAGCTGACTGACCGCCTCCAGGGTCACGCCGGCACGGGGGCCGTCGTCGGTCGAGACGACAGTGCCGTCGGGAAGGGTCACCGGCGTGATGTCCTTGGCCCAGAACCCGTTCGCGATCGCGGCTTCGGCCAGGTTCTGGCTGCGAACACCGAACTCGTCCTGCTCCTCGCGGCTCATGCCCAGGTGCTGCGCCACGTTCTCGGCCGTCTGGCCCATCGCGATGTAGATGTCGGGCAGCTGTCCCGACGTCCGGGGGTCCTGCCAGGTCTCGGCTCCGCCCTCGGAGCGCGCCTGGGTGCGCCGCTGCGCCTCGTCGAACAACGGGTTGCGCGTGTCGGCGGTGTCGGCCATGCCCGAAGCGAATCGGCTGACGGTCTCGACGCCCGCTGAGATGAACACGTCACCTTCACCGGCCTTGATCGCGTGCAACGCCATCCGCGTGGTCTGCAGCGACGACGAGCAGTACCGGTTGACGGTCACGCCCGGCAGGTGGTCCATGCCGGCCAGCACCGACACGACACGAGCCAGGTTGTTGCCGCCTTCGCCGGCCGGCTGGCCGATGCCCAGGTGCAGGTCGGTGATGTCCTTGCGATCCAGCTCAGGCACCTTGGCGAGCGCCGCCTCCACCATCTGGACGGTCAGGTCGTCCGGACGCATGTCCTTCAACGACCCCTTGACGGCGCGGCCGATCGGCGATCGCGCGGTTGAGACGATGACAGCTTCGGTCATGATGTTCCTTCTGTTGTCGGTTCGGTGACGTGGACTCAGAAGCCCAGGTCGCGGCCGATGAGTTCCTTCATGATCTCGTTGGAACCGGCCCAGATCTTGGTCACGCGGGCGTCGCGCCAGGCGCGGGCGACGCGGTACTCGTTCATGAAACCGTAGCCGCCGTGCAGCTGCACGCAGTGGTCCAGGACGTCGTTCTGCACCTGCGCACTCCACCACTTGGCCTTGGCCGCGTCGATCGCGCTGAACTCACCCTTCGAGTGTGCCAGCACACCTTGGTCGACGTACGCCTCGGCGACCTCGATGGCGGTCACGAGCTCGGCGATCAAGAACTTGTTGTGCTGCAACGCACCGATCGACTGGCCGAAGGCCTTGCGATCGTGGGCGTACTGGATCGTCTCGGCCAGGATCTGCTTGGCGTGGGCGATGTTCGAGACCGATCCGGCCAGGCGTTCCTGCGGCAGGCGCTCCATCATGTAGATGAACCCGCGGTCGACCTCGCCGATGACTCGGTCGTCGCCGACCCGCACGTTCTCGAAGAACAGCTCGGCGGTGTCGGATTCGGCCTGTCCCACCTTGTCGAGCTTGCGACCGCGACTGAAGCCTTCATCAGTGGCCTCGATCGCGAACAGGGTGATGCCCTTGGCGCCCTTCTCCGGCGAGGTGCGCACGGCCGTGAGGATCAGATCGGCCGAGAAGCCGTTGGTGATGAACGTCTTGGAACCGTTGATCACCCAGTCCGAGCCGTCACGGACCGCCGAGGTCTTCAACGCCGCGAGGTCGGATCCTCCGCCGGGCTCGGTCATGGCGATCGCCGTCAGGACCTCGCCGGTGACACAGCGGGGCAACCAGCGTTCCTTCTGTTCCTGAGTGCCCAGGTCGACCAGGTACGGCACCGCGATGTTGGTGTGGATCCCCATGCACGAGGCCAGTGCTGCGCTGGCCTTGCTGAGCTCCTCCGAGAGCACGGCGTTGAAGCGGAAGTCACCTGCATCGGCGCCGCCGAACTCCTCTGGAATCTCCAGTCCGAGCAATCCTTGGCGGCCCGCTTCGAGCCAGAACTCCCGCGGCAGCCCCTTGTTCTCGATGAACGATTCCAGCTGCGGTGCCGCATGCTTCTCGACGAAGGCAGCGCACGTGGCGCGGAACGACTCGTGATCGTCTTCGAAAATCGTGCGACGCATGGGGTGGAGCTCCTCGGCCATTCAACGGGTCGATGACGACAGCGCCGCCATCGAAGAACTAAGCGCTTGCTTAGCATGTCGCCGTTGGTCCAGACTGTCAACGTCCACGACACCGATCGGGAGTGATCATGACCACCGTCACAGCGCGCGAGCGCCTCCTGCGAGCTGCCGTCGAGGCGTTCGCCGAGAAGGGCTTCGCCGCAACGACGACGCGCGACATCGCGTCTCGGGCCGGCATGAGCCCGGCGGCGGTGTACGTGCACCACGACAGCAAGGAAAACCTGCTGTTCACGGTCAGCCTGGACGGGCACCGTCAGGCCTTGGACGTCATCGAGTCGGCCGCTCGGTCCAGCGAGGATCCGACCGAGCGCCTGCGGGCGATGGTCCACGCGTTCACCCTGTGGCACGCCGAGCACAGTCGTGTGGGGCGCATCGTGCAGTACGAGTACCAGGCCCTCACGCCGGAGCACAGGGCCGAGGTCGCTGTCTACCGCCGCCGGATCGAGCAGGCGATGCAGGACGCGCTCAGGGACGGGGTCGAGCGTGGCGTCTTCGTCGTCGAGGACATCCCCGGCACCGCCTTCGCGCTGCTGTCGCTGGGCATCGACCTGGTCCGGTGGTTCGAGCACGGCGGATCCCAGAGCGGCGAGTCCCTGGCCGCACTGCACGCCGACCTGGCCGCGAAGATGACAAGAGCCTGACCCCCCGAAGGGGATCAGGCTCTCATCAGGAGGCGGACCACCACGGCCCGCCATGCTGCGGCCTCGCGGCTCGCAGCACGTTTACCCTGCAGGTTTGCGCTTCGCGATCAGCGGCTGAGCCGCGAGGCGCTCCCGGTCGCTACGCTCCCTAGCGTCCCGCCGGTCTCCTCGCTGCGCTCGTCGCTCGGCGTGATCAGGCCTGCAGCACGTATTCGGCGTTGATCGTGATGGCGATCTTGTCGCCGATCATGACCTTGTCGCCCTCGAGCGGGATGTTGAAGTCGATGCCGAACTCCTTGCGGCTGATCTCGCCGGTGGCCTCGACGCCCACGCGGGTGTTGCCCCACGGGTCCTTGCCCTCGCCGAGCAGCTCGGCCTTGAGCTCGAACGGCTTGGTGACGTCCTTGATCGTCAGGTCGCCGGTGACGACGAGCTCGTTGTCGTTCTTGACCAGGACGCCGTTGCTGCGGAACGTCATCTTGGGCGTCGTCTCGACGTTGAAGAAGTCTCCGGAGCGCAGGTGGTTGTCACGGTCGGGGGTGCCGGTGTTGACCGAGCTGAGCTCGACCTCGACGGCGACCGACGATCCCGAGACATCCTCGGTCGTGGTGAGGGTGGACTCGAAGGTCTCGAACTTGCCGCGAACCTTGCTCATGATGTGGCGGACCGAGAAGCCGATCTCGGTGTGGGTCGGATCGATGGTCCAGGTGCCGGCGGTGAGGGTGGTCATGTTGTCTCCTGATGGGGATGAATGATGGGTTGTTGAATCTTGAACTAGAATGACAGTAGCACATAGTTCAACTTTCAATCAACAGCGAACTCGCGTAGGATGGATCACATGGAGACGACGACTGACACCCCCTGGCTCTCGGCCGATCAACAGGTGAGCTGGCGCGCGTTCCTCGGGGCGACGACCCTCGTCATGGATCGGCTCGACCGCGACCTGCGTGACGCGCACGACCTGTCGATGGCCGAGTACGAAGTCCTCGTTCGGCTCTCGGAGTCGCCGGACCGGTCGATTCGCATGGCTGAGCTCGCATCGGCTCTGGCCCACTCACGCAGCCGCATCACGCACACCATCTCTCGTCTGGAGAAGGACGGTCTGGTGCGCCGCGACCAGTGCTCGACCGATGGTCGTGGCGTCTCCGCGGTCCTGACCGACGCAGGTTTCGAGCGACTCGAACAGGCCTCCCACACCCACGTCCGCGGCGTACATGACTACCTCGTCGCGAACGCCTCCCCCGAGGAGTTCGCCACCCTCGGCGCCATCATGACGCGTGTCGTCGCCCAGCTCGACGACACCGGCTGCGCCCCCTGACCGACACCCACCCCCGAATTTTGCGGGGTGATGCACCACTTCCAGCGCGAAGATCGGGGCATCACCCCGCATAATTTGTTTGTCCACAGGCTTGTCGTGCTCGCCTGATATCCACAGTCAGGTGATCGGCGGGTGCGCCAGCGGCGCCGAAGTCCGACCATGGGGTCATGAAGCCCTGGATCGATGGACTCCGAGACCGTCCGTTCAGTCGCGCCGAGGCCGAAGCCCTGGGATTGACGCGCCGTATGCTGCAAGGCAAGCGATTCACATGTATCCACCCGAACGTGTACCGGCTGACCTCGACCGAGCCGACGACAGAGCTGCTGGCCCGGGCGGCCATCTTGGCTCTCCCGGCCGGTTTCGCCATCAGCAACGTGACGAACCTGCAGCTTCGCGGGCTCGACATCGGCGATCGACATACGATCCATCTGTCGACGACTCGACGTGGCGAGGTCGATCGCGATGGAATCATCGTGCACCGCCACCTGCACCCGTTCGGCGTGGAGCTGCGAGCCGGTCTCCCCTTCGTCACGGCTGCACGCACCTTCGTCGACGTCGCGACACGCTTCGACGATCGCACCGTGATGCGCATCGGCGACTGGCTCGTCGCCAACGAGGACGTCTCCCCCGAAGACCTCGCGCACGAGGCGTTCACCACCCACAACAACGGCGTGACGCGGGCACGACGGGTCTCGCCCATGGTGCGACGCGGTGTCGAGTCCGTCATGGAGTCCGAGGTGCGGTGGCTGCTCCTCTCCTCCGGTCTCGGCGATCCGGAGACGAATGTCGACGTCTACACCGACGACGGCGTCTGGCTGGCCCGAGGCGACATGGTCTACCGGGCCCATCAGGTTCTCGTGGAGTACGACGGCTGGCAGCACGAACGAGACGCCGTCCAACGTCAGCGAGACCATCTGCGGCGCGAAGCGCTCGAGGCCGCGGGGTGGACCGTCGTCGTCATCACGGCCGAAGATCTCAAGACTCCCGGAACGATCGGTCTTCGAGTGCGCCAAGCCCTTCGGCGCCGAACCCTCTCCTCGTCCCGAATTTTGCGGGCCGATGCACCATCCTCAGACCCACAAGCGGGGCATCACCCCGCAAAATTCGGGGGTTAGTCCCGGGTGAGGCGGCGGTGGGTGACGCGGTGGGGGCGGGCGGCTTCGGGGCCGAGGCGCTCGATCTTGTTCTCCTCGTACGACGCGAAGTTGCCCTCGAACCAGAACCAGGCGCCTTCGTCGTCCTCGGTGCCCTCCCACGCCAGGATGTGGGTCGCGATGCGGTCGAGGAACCAGCGGTCGTGGGAGGTGACCACAGCACAGCCGGGGAAGTCCAGCAGCGCGTCCTCCAGCGACGACAACGTCTCGACGTCCAGATCGTTCGTCGGCTCGTCCAGCAGCAGCATGTTGCCACCCTGCTTGAGAGTCAACGCCAGGTTCAGTCGGTTGCGCTCACCGCCCGACAGCACGCCGGCCTTCTTCTGCTGGTCCGATCCCTTGAAGCCGAACGACGCCACGTAGGCCCGTGAGTTCATCTCGAAGTTCGCGACCTTGATGAAGTCGAGCCCGTCCGAGACGACCTCCCAGACGTTCTTGTCCGGATCGATACCCCCGCGACTCTGGTCGACGTAGCTGATCTTGACCGTCTGGCCGATCTCGAGCTCACCGGAATCGGGTTGTTCTGCACCCGTGATCATCCGGAACAGCGTCGTCTTGCCCACCCCGTTCGGGCCGACGATGCCGACGATGCCGGCGCGCGGCAGGGTGAAGCTGATGTTGTTCCACAGGATCCGGCCATCGAACCCCTTCGTCAGGTTCTTGGCGTTCAGGACGACGTCGCCCAGACGAGGACCGGCCGGGATGTTGATGTCGGCGGTGTCGATCTTGCGAGCCTTCTCGGCCTCGGCCGCCAGCTCCTCGTAACGCTGCAAGCGGGCCTTGGACTTGGCCTGACGCCCCTTGGCGTTCGAGCGCACCCACTCCAGCTCCTTCTCGAGCATCTTGGCGCGCTTGGCGTCCTTCTGACCCTCGATCTTGAGTCGTTCCCGCTTGGTCTCCAGGTACGTCGAGTAGTTGCCCTCGTACCCGTGGATCGAGCCGCGATCGACCTCGGCGATCCACTCGGCGACGTTGTCCAGGAAGTACCGGTCGTGGGTCACGGCGAGCACGGCCCCCGGATACGACTTCAGGTGTCCCTCGAGCCACTGGACCGACTCGGCGTCCAGGTGGTTGGTGGGCTCGTCCAGCAGCAGCAGGTCCGGCTGCTGCAGGAGCAGCTTGCACAGCGCCACGCGGCGTCGCTCACCACCGGAGAGGTGGTCGACCAGCACGTCCGGCGGCGGGCAGCGCAAGGCGTCCATCGCCTGGTCGAGCCGCGAGTCGATGTCCCAAGCGTTGACCGAGTCCAGATAGGTCTGCAGCTCGCCGGTCTCGGCCATCAGAGCGTCCTGGTCGGCATCCGGTTCGGCCATCTCCATGTACGCGTCCTCGAGACGCTTCATCTTCGACTTGATGTCGCCGACGGCCTCCTCGACGTTCTCCAGGACGGTCTTGCCCTCCGTCAGCGGCGGCTCCTGCTGCAGCATGCCCACCGTGGCGTCGGGGTCGCGGATGATGTCGCCGTTGTTGGCGTGGTCCAGGCCGGCCATCAGCTTCAGCAGCGTCGACTTGCCCATGCCGTTGGGTCCGACGACACCGATCTTGGCCCCGTGCAGGAACGACAACGAGACGTTGTCGAGCACGACCTTGTCGCCGTGAGCCTTGCGAACATTGCGAAGTGTGAGGACGTAGTCAGCCATGGTGGTACCAGCCTATCGGCGCACCCTGGAGCCTCCGAGGCCAGGATCGAGCCGTCAGCCCAGCGCGACCAGGACGTTGTCGCGGTACCGCGAGTACGTCTGGAGCTCACTCGCCACCGGTCGGACGACCGATACGTCGACGACCCGTGCAATCACGTCACGAGCGGCGTCGTCGAGCGCGGCTGCGCGCCGAGCGGCGGCGGCCCGCGCGAACACCCGCGACAGCAGATCGACCACCACGCCGGCCACCACCGCTCCCCCGGCGACCCAGCCGGCCAGCGGCACGCCCAGGTACTGGGGGAACTCCGGCACGCGAGTCTCGACGTCAGCCCAACGCTCCAACCCGAGCGCTGCCAATCCGGCCAGCCCGGCGACGAAGGCCAGCAGCAGCAACCACTGCAGCACCTGGACGCCACGACTCCACCTGGGAATCCGGTCGGTCCGGACGGCGGGTTCGTCGTCGAGCGCTGCGGTCAGGGCCCGTGCGACGTCGTCGGTTGCCACAGCCCGGTGCAGGCCCAGACGCCAGCGGCTGCTGAGCTGACCGGCAGTGTCGTCCACGAAGTCGCGGATGGCGACCTCGACCGCCGGACCGGAGACGCTCGGCAGGTCGGGTGCGGAAAGGCCGGCCTTCGACCGCGCGAAGGGTGCGACGAGCGGCCACCGCGTGCGACGGACCGTGCGGCGCCGCACCGACGTGCGTGTCGTGTCGACCACGTGGTGGAGGCCGAGCTGATCGGCCACGTTCTCCTCCAGCCGGCGCACGGCGGCCGGTCCCACCTTCGGAGTGGGTTCGACGCCTCCGGCCTTCGCGAGGTCACCGGCAGCGTCCGCCACGTCGGCAGCGAGCCGAGCCTTCGCGGTCGACTTGGCCCGGATCCGCGCGGCGAGCTCACGGCGCAGATCCTCCAGGCCGTCGCCTCTGGTGGCCGACACGGCCAACACTTGGACGTCGGGTAGTCCGTCTGCCTCGACGAGTCGCTTGACGTCGGCGATCGTCGCGTCGCGACTCTCCGCAGGGATGCGGTCGATCTGGTTGAGCACGACAAGCGTCACGGCGCCGTAGGTCGCCATCGGCCGGATGTAGCGCTCGTGAATGGCCGCGTCGGCGTACTTCTGCGGGTCGAGCACCCAGATCAACAGGTCGGAGTACGTGACGAGCCGGTCCATCTCGACGTGGTGCGAGACCTCCGTGGAGTCGTGGTCGGGCAGGTCCAGCAGGATCAAGCCCTCCAGCGACGTGTCCTCGGCCCGCTCCAACATCCCCATGCGCGACACCTGGTGCCGCGGAGCGATGCCCATCCAGGTCAACAGCTCGGCCGCGCCGTCGGGGCCCCACGCGCAGGCCAGTGCCCACGACGTCGTGGGACGGCGCACGCCGACACCGGCCAGCTCCATGTCGGTCAAGGCGTTGAACAATGACGACTTGCCCGAGCCGGTCGCCCCGGCCAGCGCGACGATCGTGTGCTCGCCGGACAAGGTGAGGCGCTGTGCCGCGCGTTCGAGCAGCCCGTCGACCGCTGCTGCCACCTCGTCGTCGACGCGCCCGCGCGCGGCGTCGACCGCAGCGCCGAGGGCGTCCAACCGGCGCCCGAGCGCATCACGCAGCTGGGCCGGTGCGGTCGGCGATCCGGACGCGGTCATGGCGCGATCTCTCCGTTGATGAAGTCGGTGTGGCGAGCGTATTCGGCCGACCGCGCAGCATCGCGCAGGGCGTCTTGTTGCGCGAGGATCGTGTCGACCCCCGGAGCCAACCGCATCAGTCGACGCCGTTCGGCCTCCAACAGATCGTGCGCGCCACCGCGCAGCGTGCTCACCGAGTGGTCCACCAGCGAGCGTGCGGCATCGACTCCGACGGCTTGATCGAGGACGCGCCGGGACAGGTGGTTCGACGCCGTGGTGCTGGAGCCGGCGACGAGTGTTGCCATGGCGGCGCACGCGACCAGTGCGTTGGGATCGACACCCGCGTCGTCGGCCGCCGCGATGCGTTCGACCAGGTCGACGGCCCATGCGTCGCCGAACTCGTCCGTCGCGGCCCGGATGTCCGCGCTGATGCGGTCGGCACCGGGCGAGCGGTGCAGGATGCTGCGCCCGTGCGCCGAGGACGCCCATCGTTCCGTCGCATCGTGAACGGCCCGGTCGATCTGCGACACGACGAGCGACTTGATCGCGGACGCGACGGACTCGACCAGGACGAAAGAGCCCGGCAGAGCGGAGGTTCTGCCACCGCCCTCGACGTCGACGATGCGCTCGAGCCCGTCGGAGACCAGGGTGGTCCAGCGCGACTCGACCTCCCCGCCGACCAGTGAGCCGTCGACCAACCGCCGTTGCAGGTTCTCTTCGGCAGCATCGAAGATCGATGCCGTCGGGTCGGCCAGTGATCGAGCGATCTCGAGCTGCGACTCGACCGCGTCGGCGACGTCGTGGGCCCGGAAGACCAGGTGTCGCACCGCTCCGTCCAGGGTGCGTCCGATGACGTGACGACGATCGGCCGGGTTCGCGGCGAGGTCGCGCAACCAGCCGGAGATCGGCGCCACGGCTTCGGGCTTGAGCAGACCGGTGTAGGTCAACGCGCCTTCGGGAACTGTGAAGAGCGGCGAATCGGCCAACCCACGAGCCGTCATCATGCGCGCCAGGTGCCCGCGCACCTCTTCGACCGCCTCGGGCGCCGTGCGGTCCAGGACCACGGCCAACGACGTCGAACGCTCTGCCGCGCGCTTCAGGTAGGACCACGGAACCTGATCGGCGTACCGGGCCGCTGACGTGACGAACAGCCACAGATCCGCCGCCGCCAACAGCTGGGTGGCGAGCTCACGGTTGATCTGGTCGACCGAGTCGACGTCCGGTGCGTCGAGAAGGGCCAGACCCGATGGGATCGACGTCGTGGCGACGAGCCTCAATCCGTAACCGTCCGGGGCGTCGGGATCTCCCAGACGCGGCAGGTCGGGCAGGATGCGATCGCGCGAGAACCACTCCACGTCGTCCGGATGGTGGACCAGGACAGGTGACCTCGTCGTCGGCCGCAACACGCCGGCCTCGGTGACGGGAGCCCCGACGATCGAGTTGACCAGCGTCGACTTGCCGGCACCGGTCGAACCGCCGACGACGGTCAGCAGCGGCGCGTCGAGCTGGACCAGCCGTGGCAGCACGTAGTCCGACAGCTGATCGGCCACCTCGTCGCGCGTTGCCTTGGCCTGTTCGGCATCATCAGTGGCGTAGTCGAGCGAGATCGCCTGGACCGCCGCGAGCAGCTCGCCCAGTGCCGCCAGGAGCTCGGCCGACACATGCGTCTTGGTCATGCCGTCCTTCCCCTGGAACACCCGGTCGTCTCGAACTACCAGGGTAGTGGACCACCGGGGTCCGCACGGCACGGTGTGTCGAGGTCAGGCAGGGTACGGCGCGAGCGCAGGTGGCAGCCGGACGCCCGGACGCAGCGCGTACATCTGATCGAGCAGTGCATAGGTGCGCTCGACGCCGTTCGGGACACGCTGCCCGCGCATGACGCGATCGTGCAGGAACGCCATCTCCGTGGCCACCTGCTGATAGCGACGGACGACCTGTCCGGCGACCTTGCCGTACTCGCGGGCCGCGTAGCGGCGAGCGGCCCGGCGGTGACTGAACCGCGACAGGTACGGGATCTCGGCCGGGTGGATCCAGCCACGCTGTGCCACGTAGACCAGTGATTCCTCGAGCGTTCTGACCTGACGCAGACGGACGATGATCGCGATGGTCGCCACGATGACCAGCACCGCGCCGAGCGCCAGGTACACCAGGACGAAGCCGACGCCTTCGCCATAGCTGAGCGACCCGTTCCACAGCAGGTGCAGTCCCATGCTGATCGCCAGACCGGCGGCGACGATCGGCACCTTGGCCCACCACGATCGACGCGTGACGGCGAAGCCGACCGCGATGCCGACCGCCGACGTGAACAGCGGGTGGGCGAACGGGCTGAACACCCCACGGACGACGAAGGTGGCCGTGGCGCCTTCCGCACCGTCCAGGTAGATCTCGCCGTCGGCACCTGCGTAGCTGAACGCGTAGTAACCGATGTTCTCGACGAACGCGAAGCCGACGCCGACGAGTCCGGCGACGATCAGCCCGTCGAGCGGTCCGTCGATGATGCGCCGCCCGCGCAGGAAGAGCGCCAGCAGGAACAGCCCCTTGGCCGGTTCCTCGGTGATCGGTGCGATGAAGGTGGCCATCTCGGCGTCGGTGAGGTCCCACGTCGAGCTGATCCACAGCTGCAACGCGATGGCGATGCCGACCGCGACCACGCCGCCCCAGACGAAGGCGGCGATCTTGTAGCGCCGCGGTTCCGGTTCGTAGCGGTCGAGCCACCAGTACGCGAACCACACCAGCGGCAACGGCAACATCGCGTAGACGATCGACAGGCTGGCGCCCTTGGCGTCCTCAGCGGTCATCGCCATGTAGACGCCGCCCGCGACTCCGACCACACCGATGATCGCGACCACCACGATCCACGCGACCCGGCCCCGTTGCCGGAACGGGTCGGTGCGTGGCGGCGGCACGAAGTCGTAGCTCGCCGGGTACGACGTCTTCGCCGCTGAGGTCACGCAGGTCAGCGTAGGCGATGCCTCCAGGCGGCAAACCGATACGCTGGTGGGCGGCGGCGCCACGACGGTGACCGAGCCCCCGTAGCTCAGCTGGATAGAGCGAGTCACTTCTAATGTCTAGGTCGCAGGTTCGAGTCCTGCCGGGGGTGCAGATCGGCTGAGGAAGGCTCGACGCCTCGCCGCGCGACGCCCGTGATCGGGGGTATCGCTGCGCGAACTCGGTCGCGGGTCTAGCGTCGACCCGTGTTGATCGCTCTCACCGGGTTCGGGTTCGGTCTGTCGTTGATCGTCGTGATCGGCGCGCAGAACGCCTACGTCCTGCGCCAAGGTCTGCGGCGCGAGCACGTGGCCCTCGTCGTCGCCGTGTGCGCGGCGTCCGACGTCGTCCTGATCATCGCGGGCGTCGGTGGACTCGGTACGCTCGTCGACTCTGCGCCGCGAGCACTCGACGTCCTGTCCGTGGTGGGCGCCGCCTTCTTGCTGGTCTACGCAGCGATCGCAGCGAGACGGGCCGCCCATCCGGACGTGTTGCGGGCCGACACCCGCGGGACGTCGGTCCCCGCGCGCCGGGCCGTCTCGACCGCGCTGGCCCTGACCTGGCTCAATCCGCACGTCTATCTCGACACGGTGCTGCTCCTCGGCTCGGTCGCGCGGTCCCACGGCGACGACCGGTGGTGGTTCGCCGCGGGCGCCTGCTTGGGCAGCATCGCCTGGTTCGTCACCCTGGGATTCGGTGCCCGTGTCCTGCGACCGTTGTTCGAGCGCCCGACGGCTTGGCGGGTGCTCGACGCGCTGATCGCCGTGCTGATGATCGTGATCGCAGTCCAGCTGATACGCGGAGTCGCGGCATGATCGCCCGGCTGCTCCTGGTCGCTGTCGGCGGAACGATCGGCACCCTGGGTCGGTTCGGCGTCGCCGAGGCGATGGGGCCCGCCCACTCCTGGCCGTGGCCGACGTTCGCCGTCAACATCATCGGTTCGCTCCTGTTGGGCGTGCTCGCGGCACGTGTCGTCGACGCGGCGGACCCACGGCGACTGATGCTCGGAACAGGACTGCTCGGCGGCTTCACGACCTACAGCGCCTTCGCGGTGGAGACCGAGGCGCTGCTGCGTGACTCACAGGTCGCCACGGCGCTGCTGTACTCGACGTCATCGGTGATCGTCGGGCTGGTCGCGGCCGCGGTGGGCCTGGTAATCGCGAGGCGGCCGGCGTGATCGTGCTGCTGATGGCCCTGGCCGGTGGACTCGGCGCCGCGACCCGGTCACTCGTGGACGTCGTCGTCGGTTCGGTGACGGCGTCACGGCTGCCGTGGGCGACGTTCGCGATCAACGTCACCGGGTCGTTCACCCTCGGCCTGCTGGTCGCCGCGACCACGGATGGCGACCTGCTCCAGGTCGTCGGCACCGGCTTCCTCGGCGGTTACACGACGTTCAGCTCGATATCGCTGGAGGCCGCGCGAGCGGCGCTGGAGCACCGTCGACTCGACGCCGCCGGGATCGCGGTGGTGACGGTCGTGGCGTGTGTCGCGGCAGCGGGCGCGGGTGTCAGCGTGACCTGACGCTCCGCAGCTGCGCTACTTCTTGGCAGCGTCGATCGCTGCCTGCAGGCCGGCCGGCGTCGTCGACTCGACGTCCTTGCCGTCGATGACGACCCACGGCGTGCCGGAGAAGCCGGCGTCGATCGCGGCCTCGTAGGCGTCCTCGATCCACGGACCGAACCGCTTCTGCGTGATGCACAGGTCGTCGCCGGTGTATCCGGCTTCCTTGGCCCGCTTGATCAGCTCGGCGTCGCTGGGACCGGCAGTACCTTCGGGCGGCTGGTTCGCGTAGAGCAGGTCGTGCATCTTCTTGTACCCCTCGATGCCGTCGGAGTCCAGGACGCACAAGGCGGCGTTGAGCGCACGGCTGGAGTACTCGTTGGCGCTGGCACGGTCCAGGAACGAGATCGGGCGGTACTCGATCGTGATCTCGCCCTTCTTGACCAAGTCCTCGAGGAACGGACCACTCTGTGCCTCGAACGACTGACACGCAGGGCACTGGAAGTCCTCGTGCAGGATCACGTTGACGGGGTTCTCGCCGGGCTCGCCACCGGCGTCCTCGGCGGTGTACGTGAAGCCGTAGCTGTCGTTGACCCCTGCCGGCGCGACCAGATCGGTGTTCGTCTTGTGGTCGTCCGAGACACTCTTGATCGCGAATCCGGCGATGCCGACCAGGACCAGGACGACCGCCACGATTCCCACGGTGATCATGTTGCGCTGGCGGCGCTCGGCCTTCTCCCGTTCCTTGCGCATCTGCTCGGCGCGGGCGGCTCGCTGCTGGCGGTCGTTGGCCACGGGTGATCTCTCCTCGATCAGGGGGACGTCCAGGATCTCAACGCGCGAGCGCTGCGGAAGGTTCCGCGCGACGATCCAGACTGAAACCCTACCGGCGCCGGTACCGTCAGCTGCCTGCCGGTGGGTACTAAGCCCGGATCCACCGATGAGGTCGGTGTTCTGAGCGTGGCGTAGGACGAGAATGCCCTTGCGGGGCGGGAGAATCGGAGTTCTTCAGGCAACGATTCGCACCAGCAGCAAGGGCATCTCTG
>Ga0180217_1001080_pt1 | contig 32815 bp, 23 predicted proteins | sample eDN3rd37CBELigOP_FD_128521 | JGI IMG/M metagenome (GOLD analysis project Ga0180217, IMG submission 128521) | Enriched Organic Plus compost microbial communities from Emeryville, California, USA - eDNA 3rd pass 37_C BE-Lig OP (version 2) (version 2) ... | reverse complement strand
CCCCCCCGTGATTTATATTATGCCTCCCCCCCCCTCTCGTCTCCCTTGTGATCTTTTGTCGCAACCCCCCCCCCCCCCCTCCCGGTCTCGCCCCCCCCCCCCCCCCCCCAATTTCGTCGATCCACAACCATTACAGACCCTTACATGGTCACCTTCGCGTTCAACTTCCCTGGCGAGAAGGAAAATGATCCCCGTGAAGAGGAGTTCTGGAAGGCAAACCCTACCCTTGGCGAGTATCATCTCTGGCCGTTGGGTTTCTCTGGTCTTCTTCCTCCCGCTGCCTACCCTGAGGCCGAGCGCAACGAGATGTGCAAGGAGGGTGGCAAGGTTTGGGAATGGGACCTGATGCCACAGCGCGTCCGCATGATCCGTGAGGTCATGAACCAGCGCGGTCCCATTGATTCCGTCACTGGCAAGCCAAGGGACATCGCTATCTTTGTCCACTGCGCTGCGGGCTGCGATCGCACTGGTCAGGTCGTCGCAGCATACCGCCTAAATTACTTGATTAACCAGAACAGCACTGCGATCCAGAAGATCTACCAACTCAATGTTGAGGAATGCGGTCGACCTCCGAACTACTTCTCCACCTCTGCCACCGAATGGTATTGCGTCTACTGGACCAACCTCAACCAGCGCAACGTGGGTGACTGCCTTCACATCGCTGATTGCGATTTCCTTGGCAAGTGCACGTGGCCTCCCAAGAACACGACCCACTACGCAGTAAAGGCTAAGAGCCTGCTCCCATAAGCAGCCTCCTCTTGTCAAGGGGCTTCCGCAGCCAACTGCTAGCTGTGGGTACTGTCCAGCCCTTACGTATAAGATAACTGTTTTTCAGCTGCCACGAGGCTGGGACGAAGCGCGCGAGGCTCTTCAAGGAAGGGTCCATGGCACCACTGGGCATGCTCAAACCTGTTTGTCTCATGAGTTTCGTTCTTTCTTTTCAACAACAACTGCAATACATTCATGAACATCCTGCATGTTCTCCGGTGATCGATCACTTCGGTCAGCGACGTTATTGTTCCACGAGATTCGTGTATTGTATCAAACAGTATGAGGTTATCTACATTACTACTGGAGAGATAAAGCTTACCTCGCCCAGCTGAGATTAGCCTAGCTCCGCTTGGCTTAGTCTCTCCGGTCACGAATTGGTGTCGGGCCTGAAGTACCAGTACCGGCGCGTAATGACTCGTTGATTGTCGAGCTGAAGCGCCTCAGGACTGCAAGCACGATGAGGCAGAGGGAAATAACGAGGAAGAGCCAAACTGATAGCAAATTCGCAATGGACTTGCGAACAGTGCAGGAAGGTACAACCATATCGACACCCGCTTGGTTGCACACCGGCACTGACGTCCGGCACAACCCAGTGGTGCACTGCCGGCACACATCTATAGCAATGGGCTCGGAAACTCCACAGGTTTCATCTGCACAGCACTCGCAAACGCAAAATGTTCCGCTCTAGAGACACAAGAGCACAGAGGAGGATTCATATCACGGTATAAGCGTCACCAGTGACTATATGCTATGCGCAGCACACGCAGAACGCGCTATATCACCACGATATGTCAATTATACTAACGTACCAGTGAAGTGCCATTCGCCTCAGCAAGGAATGCGGAGTCATGGCAGGAGCCAAGCAACCCTATCAGGAAGAGGAGCGCGATTGCGGGACGCATGGAGGATGTGGTCCCAAGATAACGTCGCTAATAGGGATGATACCACAGTCTAAATCGCTCTAGATCGTTTCCGAACTGATACAGTGACTGTGCAGAGAGTATTCCGACTTGGGTAGTTGTAGCTAACAATTGGTTTCTGTGAAGTGCTAAGATGTCGATATTCCGCGATCCACGAATGTTTTTCGAGGTTTGAGGAATTCCCTTGTGTGCTCACCTGCATACACGCCTTGTGTCCCAATCCTACCAAGTACACTCTAGATGTTCGTCGTGTATCGAGCCGCCTCTCGCCTCTGCACCAACCGGGCTTTTCAGAACACCTGCCTACGCGCGGTGGTTGGGTCACTAGGTCGCCTCCAAATCGGTGCACCTGCTGTGATGCCTCGGCTCGATGCCATCCGTGAGTTCTCCAAGAAGAAGGAAGACAAGGCCGTGAGTAAGAAGAACGTAAACAAGGCAGGTAAGGGTAACGCTGAGCCTGGGTCTGCAGTGGGTGAGGAGTACAACGATGCCCCATTCAAGCAACGCATGAAAGATGCGTATGATCACCTCCTGCAGGAGTTTGATGCGCTGCGTATAGGCCGCGCATCGCCTGAGCAGATCCAGAACGTTATGGTCAAGGCGTACGGAAGCCAGATGCCACTCAATTCGTTGGGTCAAATCTACTTCAAGCCTCCCAACTCGCTCGTTGTGAACCCCTACGACGCAAACGACATCACACCCATCATCCAGGCCATCGAGACTTGTGGTCTTGGCTTGAATCCTATGCGGGAAACCGATTCCGCTGGAAATACTTATGCTGTTGTACCATTCCCCAAGCCCACTCGTGAGATGCGAGACCTGATGATCAAGAAGGCCAAAGCAAAGGCAGAAGAAGTTCGCACTTCAATTCGTCACGCCCGCAAGGCATGGCTTGACAAGATCAAACAGGTTATTCCGGCCGAAGACGAAGCCAAGCGAGTACGTAAGAGTGACTGCGTAGTTGCTACAACCGCTCCAACTGCGACCAGCACAAATGGAGTTTGCAAACAGAATACTCACTGTTTCCGCGATTACGAAACCTTCCCTACACCCACCTATAGCTTGATAAGATTGTGCAAACCACAACTGACAAGTATATCGATGATGTGAACAAGTTGCTTGCTGCTAAAGAGTCTGAGTTAAACGCGAGTGACTAAAGAAGCGTTAAATATCATCGTGTCTCGCCTACCTATTACCGCCACAATGATGTGATAAGGTACTATTCGATTATTATAGACAAATTCACATGACCTCAAGATAGCATTTGTAACACAGAAGAAAAAAAAAAACAAGCAAGTTACATCTTTGATGTACAGTTGTATTTTAGGATAAGGCATACATGAATATGCGTTTGGCCGCTGGCTGTACAAACATACAAACAATGTCATTAGAACAAGTTGCGCATTCCCGACTAGCGTCGTGGTTACGTTCTGCGCCGACTGGCGCGCATTTCTCGCATATCGCGTTGCTGTTGCAACTGCGTAATCGTCTGATCTTCCTCGAGGACTTCGAGTGTTGGGCCGGTGCTTGTGTCGCCCGCGCCACTGCGGGCTGTCGGTACGAACCTCGCCATGGGACCCACAGACGGAGCGAAAGAAAGCGTTGGTGGATTCATTTGCGCTCCACCAGTGCTACGGGCTGGCATGTCTTCAGCCGAATAGAGTGAGGGAGCCACACCTGAGGTCGATGTGCCTCGAAGATTGGTCATACCGCCAAGTAGCGGTCCTCCAGACGCTTGGAAAGCCTCAATTGCACTTCTTAGCCTCAATGCTACGGCAGTTGCCTGAGGATCGTTGCGAGCAAGAACCTGTCGTGCGAGATTATCGAGCTCTTCAGGTGTGGGTCGGTCTGGGAGATTTGCAGACTCGATGAGCTTCAGAACCTCGGTATCAAGGCCTTGCAAATAAGCAGGCATTCCACTCGAGAAGGTCTGTCTTTGTCCCCCGAAAGCACCTGGCGCTGCGGCTGCTCCCGCTGCCGCCGCTGACCACGAGGGGAGTGAAGTGGTGGATAAAGTGGAGTCGAGTTTGCGACTCACGACTTGTCCTTGCTTGCGTTGCGCTGCTAATTGATTCTTCTGCTGTTGCTTCTCAAGTTGCTTCCTCCGCTTATTCTCCTCCTTTTCTTTCTTAAGTTGCTCCTTCGCGCGTGCTTTCTCTTCTAAAAAGCGCGCTTGTTCTTCAGGTGTCTTCTTCACGAAGCGACCGCCCACGCGAGGACGGTTGTCTGCGAACTGTTTACGGCACACATAAATGACGCGCTTGCCGGAGTGTAGAATACGGTCGCGTTTTTGCAGCCATCGCAAAATCCGGATCTTCCTTTCGTCCGAATTATAGGGAATTGCCGGACCGCGGCGGTTCCTAGACATCTCGGCTTCTTCGTCGCCGCCATCATCATCGTTTTCGCTATTGTCGTCATCTCCAACGGGACCCTCTTCGTCTTGTTCCGATTCACCATCCGAATCAGAGTGTTTACCACGCTTCTGGCCCAGCTGTGCGGTTGCGGCATTGGATTTACGCGATGATGTCTTGGCACCCGCGCTGCTGCTTGGATCAGCAGAAGGGAAATGGTAACCTACTGTTGGTGGGTAATGGGCTCCCGAGGTGCTCAAGCCTCCCTCTCGATGGGGCCGTGCCTTATTCATGTTCTCGATTAAGACAGTTCGAGCAAGGTTGGTGATCTCCTGTGACTGTAAGTCGCGCTTAAGGGCCTCAAAGGTCTCTCTTGGAAGCTGTGATGTTGCACCAATAGAACGGTCTGGGTAAGGAGGTGCTCCTGTACGATATGGGAAAGGGGTTGTGAACTGTTGCGTCATCATTGCGTAGTTTGCAGCAGGCTGAGCAGGAAGCACTGAGAGGGCAGCAGCTGCTTGCATATAACCTAGCCCATGCGAACCCCCCATCGACGCGCCTCCCGAAGGAGGCTGGGGTTGTCCCACAGGTCGTGTAGGTGGTGATGTCTGCGCCTGACTCTGAGCCAGTCGAGCGGATGTGCGAGTGGTGGGAGCTATCGCGCCTACAGTTGACTTGGAGCCCGCTCCAGCCTTTGCGGTGATCGTCGACGTGCCCAGAGTCGTCAGGGTCGACGCTGCGGATAGCGTAGGTGCGCTTGACACGGTGGGCATAGTTGGTGCCGCAGCTAACGATGGGCCGACAGTGGCAGCAACGGTCGATGTGGCAGCGGCGGCAGCAGCAGCGGCGGCAGCGGCAGCGGCAGCAGCAGCTGCAGCAGCACCGGACGAATTTTGTGCAGGCATGTGTGACGGCGGAGGTGGTGAGGGAAGGGCGAACAAGGCGTCAGGACTTGTGGATGAAGCAAGAGCACCGATCGCTGGAATGGATTGAAGTGCATTTGCCAGCATGGGAGGTGCCACCGCTCCATCAGGAATGTTGCTGACAAGCGGTCCACCGAGGGTAGGAGGAGGCTGACCCTGCAACGTGCTTGAACTTGCCGTAGATGTAATTGAAGGGTGCGAAGGTGGTTCGGTTTTCATCGGATCTGGCGTTGCGAGGTCGGATCGACCTGCTCCTGGGGGGATGCTGCTGAGCTTGCCTGGTAACGGACGTAGGGTCGAAAACAACTGAGTGAGCGTGGTTGATGGACGGGCGTTTAGAGCGAGCGGCTTACCTCCCGGAGTAGTCGCACTCGATCCGGAGGCTTGACGCTCCACAGGCTTGGTCGCTAGGGCGCCGGCAAGGCTCGCGACGATGGCATTTGCAGTGGGAGTTGGAGCACTTGGAGTGGCGGTCTGTGCAGCAGCACCTGGTGTTGCAGTGGCAGCGCCAGCGGGGGTCTGGGCACCTGCATTCGCAGCGTTTTGTACATTTGCACTAGTGGCAGCGGATGTGTTGGTGGGTGGAGATGGCAATGGGGACGCAAAGTTCGCCAAGCCGCTGACTGAACTGCCTGGGCCGCCGAGGAAGGACTGTTGCTGCGTAAGCATTGGTGCCGCGCTCCCCATGCTCGGGAGCGAGTTCAGATGGCGAAGCGCGGGCGCATTGGATGGGAGTGACATCAATGTCGGTTGTTGTAACGGGTCTGCATCCGACGCGTCTAGCTTCTCCTTCAAGTTCTCAGCCCCATGTGCACCAGCTTGATCGGAGAGTACATTGCGTGGTGTGTCCCCGGAGCCTGCGCCGCTGCTAGCACCGCTGCCAGCACCACTGCCCTGTGACTCGTGTTGCTGTTGTGACAACTGAGTTCGAGAGTGTTGTTGCTGCTGTTGGGCTGCTTGGCCCTGTGTACGCGACTGAAGAGCATTCAGGAGTACCTGCTTCGAAGCCTCGCTTGAGAGGCCAGTGGCAGGCGCTGATGCTGGATTAGACGCAGGAGTTGGAGACATCAGCTCGTTGGAGACAGAGCGAGCAAGAGAACTCAGAGAGAAATAATCATCCATGCTGCCCTTCGGACTACTGCCAGTCATTGCTTGAAACGAAGGCATGCGCTGCATCATGGGCAGCTGACGCAAGCCACCTGCAGAGATACCCGAGCCACTATTGTTTGTACTAAAGGGCAAGCTACCTCCGACACCCATGTTCGACATCGAACCCCAAATGGCGCTTGCGGTCGTTGCAGTCCTACCGATCGCTCCTGTGGCAACCGCGTTGGTCGGGGTGATCGACGCATTCGCTGCACCTAGCCCTGAGGCTACGCCGGGCGTGGTAGAACCGCTATTGCTGGATGTGACTATCGACGCCAGGGCAGCCCCAGTTGCAAGACCGACCGCTCCAGTGCTTGAGCCGATACCAAGGCTGCAGGCACCAGCACCATCATATACAGGTCGTAGTAGCGAGACAGGCGCATCGCCAGTGTACGAGGATTCTCTCCTCATGGTCTCCGGCATAAGCGAAAAGTCGGAAAGGCCGCTTGGGAGCGAAACAGCCGCCGCGGCGGGATTATTACCAGTAGGTGTGCTCATTTCGAGGTCACTTGGAAAGGGATTGAGCGAGACGCGCGGCTTCGAAGGAGCTCTGCCTTGGGTGTTGGCGCTGAGCACTGAAATTTTGCGCGAGACTTCGCTATTCACAGAACCAGAGCTACGAATGTCCACCCAAAGCGGCAGCAGGGGCTCGGCTTAGCTACTTCGAAAGGTCAATTTCCTCTCAATTAGCAGACAGAGAAGGGCTAGACAAAAAGCAGCACGGGAATTGAAGACATGAGACAGGGTGCATACATAGGAGTGTGGGAAGAGAATACACTACGACGCCGTATGCGTCAAGGGGCATGTGATCCCATGAGCGGGATTTTCTCCATCCACCCTGTGGATATTTTGAGTCGAATTACACACCCACGTGGAGATCCCGCATTTGAACGCCCGCATGTCTTGGTGATTCAATGCAGACCACACAGTTTGGTTAAATTATACTCATAAGACCACCGCGGGATACCCCCAAATCCGGTCCTTTCCAAGTGGCTTTTTTTGAAATTCTGCACTCACCATGCGAGCTGGTGTGTGAGCGGGAATACGGAGGAGTGTACTGGACGTTGGCAGCCTGACGTGGCGAATGAAATATAGCACGCATCACTAAGCTTTTGGTTCTATCATGACGACCCTTGCTGTGGACATGGTGGCGAACGACACATCTGTGACTGAGATTCACGGTGAATTCTATACGCGTTCCACCCAACACATGTAGCGCGCGGGCGAACGGCGCATCAGAAGAGCGGGACCATGCAGGCTTTAACGATGGTGAACGGCCTCATGAACGCGGTCGTGAGCAAAGCTGCGAGGGACGAGTTGGGCAACTCGCCTCGAAGCGAACTGCTCTTAGGTACGTGACAATGAGCTGGTCGGGGTTTCTAGTGCTGCTAGTTGCATGACCGGAGATGATTAGATTGTCGCACTCACTAGCGTCTCGAACTTGATCCTGCCGCTGGTCGACGTATATGTGGTGCTCGACGCACCCTAGCTGCCTGGAAGAACGAGTGCAGCACGCTCAAGCAAGAAGAAGGCAAAGGCCGAACGACAGAATACGAAGCGCTCAAGGAGGCGATCCGAAACAATACGGAGGACGTTGCGATTGCATTAGATGATGGTGGTGTCTACACAGCCCTCAGGCCGCAGCTGTTGGATCTCCTCGCAAAAGAGATCGAGCGTAAGGGCGACGAGATTATGGATACTGTTACAACCGAGTTTGGATTTGAGCTGAGCCGCAAGGAACGAAATGAGCGTCGCTTGCACACCACAACTTTGACGTATGGTGAGGTCCACTTCCGAAGTTTTACGCATATTCTTTCGAATGTCCTGGATCAGGTGTATGAGCTACCCTATGAGAAGAAGTCCGAGTTCAAGGTGTTTTATGATCTCGGATCTGGCACCGGTCGAGCACTCGTCGGCGCGGCACTGTGTCACAATTTCCAGAAGGTAGTGGGTATCGAATATCTTGAATCGTTGCACAACGCCGCTGTCAAAGTATGTGACTCATACCGAGCCCTACAACAGCGGGGAGAACTTCCAAAGAATGCAGCATCCAGCGATGCTTTGGCTGCGGTTTGTGGCGACATTCTCGCGTATGACTGGTCAGACGGCGACATTATCTTTGCAAACAGTACGTGTTTCACTATGCCTATGTTTCGCAAAATTGCAGAAAAATGCAAGGACCTCGCAGTAGGAAGCTACGTCATCACGTATTCCACTGAACTCCAAAGCCCTTATCTTAAGACGGTGTCTGAAAAGGAGTATGTGCAGAGTTGGGGTAAATGCACTGTATTTACACACATTCGGATAGCAGACCCCACTCCGGAGGAAGTTGCAGCATGGCAGCCCACTCCCGACTGGCTTAAAGACGATGAATAGTTAGTTACAATACAAGGCACAAGCATGTATGGACACATGTAGAGTCCAAAGCGGAACAAAGCGGAAGGTGCGACTCAGGCGTGCTGACGTTCTTTGCACGTAGCTATGAAGCGGGGCCGACATAAAAAGGTGTCTCGTCTGTCAAAGCACCGGCTCTGAAGCATGCCTTGAGCCAGCCAACTGTCACCGTAAGTAAATCTGGATACTTGTCAAGCCAGTCATCGATTGTCTTAGAGATCGATGCTGCAGACGCATCAGTTCCGTCGGGAAAGATAACATGAGTCGTTGTAAGACAGGGAGTTCCATCTGTCACCTGTCCTCCATGTGCGATGACACGACGTGACAACGAATCCTTCGCAGAGGCGTCAAACGACTCATAAAAGAAGACTTCGATACCGTCAAAGAAGTCGCGAAACTCAATCGGTTTACGCTGTTGCCTCTGCCCATTGCTGGCGGCGGCCAAATTATCCATCGAGTCATCATGCTGCGTAGACGGCCTTGCTAGTTGCGCTGCAGGTGGAGCGGGGGTAGCCTGAGGCTGTGGTGGTGTTTGTGTCTGTTGGGCCGTCGCCGTGGCTGGCCCTGCGATCGGTCGGGGAGGTGATGGCGGTGCAGGTGCGGGACTTTGCGGTGGTGAGGGTGGTGGCGTCTGATTTCGTCCGGGATGATAGAAGTTAGAACGGTGAACGGGGTTGCGTTGATAACAAGATGCGCCGTACTGGCACACGGAGAGGCCATAGCGTGCCAACCTCGCAGCGTTGTTAAGAGCTTGAGGTGCGGAGGATGCTGGTGCAGCAGGTGCAGAGCCACTTGATCTAGACACCGGTCCATTAGGCTGATTTGGATGATCAAAGTCCCTCCAGTGTTGCGGATTCTGACGGTAACATTGACCATCATATTGACATACGGGTTTTGAACTATTACGAGACGATCGAGTACGCGTACTTTGGGAACGTGCACGACCACGCCCTCTACTACCATCGTCATCACTCTCATCACTGTCGCTAGCAAACGAGTCAGATTCACTAGAAAGAGACACGGATTCTTCCCCGCTCGTGACGAAAGATGATAAACTCTCACTGCCTCCATCGTCGTCATCATCGAACTCGCTCTCACTATCGTCAAGTCGTCGTCCCTTCTTCTTTTTGGCCTTTGACCTGGAGCCTGATGATTTAGCCTTCGCGGAGTGTCCTTTTCCCGGCGACGTTGCTGGCACACCTCCAGTCGTAGCCGACGATGCTTTGGAGGAGTGTAGGGTGTGTGATGTGATGTGGTCACTGGTTGGTGCTACCGTCATGTGGGCAACACTGCTCTTACCGTCGTGCATGCTCTTATGCATCGGCTGTGAAGATACATGAGGATCGCTCTTAGCGTCCCCCTCTCCTTCTTCTTCGCTGTCATCGATACTCCTAACCTTCTTAGCACTGGTCTTAGGGATGTCGTGCTTCAGCTCGTGCACTGTAGTGGCGATCACGGCTGCACCAGACGCCACAGTTGCATGTGGTGCTGTCGAGCCCGAAGCAAGTGCTCCTCTGGCGTGCTTGGCACCTAGCAGACCGTCCGCCAAGACTCCAGCTGAAGTCAAAACTTGGCCTGCTGATGCAGGGATGGGCGTGGGCCGCAGTGGGCTGTACGACTGCGAGATTGTCTTGGTCTCTTCAGCTCGATCTAGCATTGCATCGGCGCCACTCCTACCACTAAACGAAGTAGACTGAGCGGATAGTCTCGAGGAGAGGAGTGCGTCGCGTTCTGCGCGGCCCTCGTCGTCAATACCACTGCCACTAAGTTTAACAGTGCGTGGTCCGGCTAATTCAGCCTTAGTTCGAGCGTTGATGCCGTTGGGTCCGCCCGTGGCTGCAGGCTGAGATCGTTTTCTCGCAGCCTCATCGAGAATGTCTTGTAAAAACGCGGGTATCTCGCGTCGATTGGAGAGTGTACGTTGCATATTATGTATCTAACACTAGGATATAAATCGATACTATATCAATCAATTCAACTGTATATCACACTACACGATTTATACCAACCTAAATATCCTGTCTTATATACCATTTTCCCTCCAAAATCGCGTGTGCTGGCTGCGGGTGTGTGCGGGGATCCGTCGGCGGCCGCGGCGGGCAGGGCAGGGCAGGAGGTTAGTAGGCACGACTGGACTGCCTGGAGATGCCTACCCCGGCACAAGACACTATCCCAAGCCACGACATACTCACGCGCACTGGGACTCTGACCCAAGATCACTAGCATTTAGAATGCACACTGATCCGATGGTCCTGGAAGTGCGTAGCTAGATAGTATACCCATAGATCTTACGATGTGGTTGACGACCCATGCTCTCTAGGTCACATATCGGCTGTATTCAGTGACCACGTCAGGCAGAAACTAAGGCCAGGACGGATGACTATCGAGTCTCGAATAACACAACTACGAGAGTAGATTGTGGTATGGACTGGCACATTGGTTGCATCTAAGCACGGAAATTTGGAGTACATACCGAGTTGTTTCAAACTCAATCCGTTCTGAGCTCACCATGTTCCGGAGAAACCAACAAAATCAACGAAACAACAACAACCGAGGTTTCAACCAACAACAGCAACAGCTTCAAATGCAGATGCAAGGCCAGGGCATGGCGTATGGCCAACCACAGCAGGGACAGCAATCCCGCTTCATGCCCCAGCAGCAGCAGCAGCAAAGGCAACAACAACAGCAGAGGCAGGGCGGTTATGTCCAGGCACAGGGTAGGTTCCAACCGCAACAGCAGCAACTGCAGCAGCAGCAGCAGCAGCAGGGTAGATTCACGACTCCACCTGGCGGAGCTGGAAGGTCTCAAAACCCCTTCCAAGCTCTCGCATTGCAGTCTGCCAGAGTTCAGCCGTTGGCGCAACAACAGATGCAGCGCCAGGGCTTCCAACCTCAGCAGCAGCAGCAGCAGGGTGGTTTGTTCCAGAACCGAAACCAAGCCGGAGGAGGTTGGGGACGTCAGCCGAAACAGCAACAGCAACAACAAATGCAACAGATGCAACAGATGCAACAGATGCAACAATACCAAATGCAAAATCAGGGCTTCAATCAGCCCTTCAATCAGTTCCAGCAACAGCAGATGAATCAGTTGCAAATGCAACAGCAGCAGATGCAGAATCGCCAACAGCAAGGAAAGCAACAGAAAATTTGTAAGTTCTTTAACTCACCTGGTGGATGTCGCGAGGGCGATCGCTGTCCGTACCTTCACGTCCCTTATGGCACGAACGTGAATGCGTGGCAACAGCAGCAGCAACAGCAACAACAGCAGCAACTGCGGTTCGCGCAGCAACAGCAATTCATGCAGCCACAACAGCAACAGTACATGCAGCAACAGCCATTTATGCAGCAACAACAATTTATGCAGCAGCAACACCAACAACAGCAACGTGGTGGCAAAGGAAAGCGCGGAGGCATGGGATCGGCAGCCATGATGGACGGCGGCTCTATGAGTGGAGGCCAAGGCATGATGGCGGGGGGACAAGGCTTCATGGGACGATATGCAGGCATGGAGCCTATTGTAGAGGAAGGCTTCCCGGATGTGCAGAGACAGAGGTCTGCCGAGATGGGTGAAGATGCTCTGCTGGCGGAAATCGTGGCGCTAAACCAGGCCAAGGAGTCGGAAGCTCAGGGCCAAGCCTCATCTGCAGAGCCCGGGGTCGAACCAGCAGCAGCTGCGGTAACTTCTTCTGTGAGTCCAGCCTCCAACGAAACAGCGGTTGGCCCCGATGCATCAAGTGTAAGAGCGGGACAAGAGCCTGCAAAGTCGGGTCCTCTCAAGGCCTACGAAATGTCGGACGCACAGATCATGCAGCAATTCCAAGCCCAGAGGTTCACTCCAGGGTTGGTCCCCATTCGTCCTCCTCCCCCAGCTTTGTGTTAATCCTTAGCTCAGATAGGAGTTGATCTCTTCCTTTGACTCTTCAGTGTGTATATTAGAATAGCGCTTGCCGAAATATCTGTACAGTCATAAACCAAGACTAAAGTCATACTCTGCCAGCCGCATCACCAATGCGGCGATACAGAACACTTGTATCCTCGGGCATCTTATCGATCGTCGATGTGGTGTCGAGTGAAGACGAGACGACAGCCTGACTGGCTCACTAACTATAAGTACGGTGCGACGGAAGAGTCGGAACCAGACTCAGAAAAAACTAGAAAAACTGTGCCGCGTATCAAGTTCCAGCACTCTGAAAGGTGTACATACGAGGGTGTGCACGCTTTAGTATTTGCGTATCCGTTGCCACACCTACGTCATGGACTTATTTGATGATTCTGACGACGAGCTGCATGGTGCACCTCAAGCTACGGCAACGACGGAGCCTCTTTCGAAGGAAGATTCATTCGACCTACTCGGATGGGAGCGTGTACACCCTGAGGTCATGCGAGGTCTGTTTATTCGGCGAGGCTACCTGTCACAAGCTGAGCAAGATCAGTTGGAGAGCATCATTCGCAGCATCTGGATCCGCGATGGAAACAATCAGGGCATGTGGTTTGGCAGATTTCCGAACGAACTGGATTTCCTCTTCCCCAAGCTTCGGTCGTTCCTAACCGCATTGCCAGTTAGCGAGTACCCTGCACTCGTTCCAGGGGAGAGATGTCCTCGAGATGTATGGGCGGACCCGCGACCGTTCACGCAGCTCATTGCGAACTATTATGACCCTGGGGAAGGTATCAAGGAGCATGTCGACCTTAGGCAGTTCTCAGAAGGTATTGTCTCGCTCTCTTTGCTCTCACCCGTCCCCATGGTATTCCGACCTGTGTGTAAGGGCTGTCCCCGACAGGACCCGCTCGCACCGTTTCGCAAAGACAGTGAGCTCTCTTGTCCTCGCATCCAGGGGGTTGAGGACGCCCAGCCAAGCATCTCAGTCTCAGCGAGCGCCACGGAAAGAGCTCAACTCTGCGAAGCTCAGCGTCGCGACAGAGCAGTTGTAGTATGGTTGTATCCTGGAGATCTGCTAGTCCTCCAGGATGAAGCCAGATGGGACTGGACACATGAGATCGAACGGAAGGCTGAAGACCCCGACCCAAACTCAGCAGATGCAGCAACTCCGAGAATGATAGCTCGAGCCCCAAGGATATCCCTGACCATGCGACGGCATGACTTCCATCCAACTTCGGGTCGATCGATATTACAAGAGCGATGGGATGAATTGAGTAGAGAGCTGGGCAACGTTGAAACAAGATGTGGATGTTGCCGTTGCTTACAGTCAGACTAATCGAGGTACACTAGTTAGACGGGATACAATAGTATGGCAGAAGACCCCCGGTGGCCGTAGAACCTGACAGCATACCATAGGGCCCTGTTTTTATGCTGGACAATTGCCGAGGCTTTGATGATGCCTTCTGCTCATCTTCCGAAGGTCCCTTCTTATCGCTCTGATCACCCATCGATTGGACCTTCAATTTCCCGAATACGTGTAGGTAACTATAATACATGAGCGTTCAGGATACAAAGCAAGCGGGCGAGCTGGCTGGAAAGCTCGTTCTGGTGACTGGTGCATCTTCTGGTATCGGATGGGCAACTGCTGCTCTTGCTGTGCAGCAAGGAGCCAAGGTTTGCGCGGTTGGTCGAAACCAAGAGGCTCTGGAAAAGCTCAAGAGCGAGATCGGATGTGAAATCGTTGTAGGAGATCTCACCGAAAAGGGAGCCTGCGAGCGGATTGTGAAGGAGGCTGTAGAAAAACTCGGGGGTCTGACAACTCTTATTAACAACGCGGGTGTCCTCCGACGTGCAGCCATGGATACCGCAACTTTGGATGATTTCGAGGCGAACTTTGGCGCAAATACTCGTGCTGTATTTGAGATGATGCAGCACTCGATTCCTCACCTGAAAGCGGTCGGGGAGGGCGCGAGCATCGTGAACGTCTCAAGCGTTAATGGCTTGCAGTCGTTCGGTGGTGTGGCAACTTGTACGTTTGGTCATGTTACAATTAGATCGATGTTGAAGCAATAATGGTATTGTATAGGATCTCATGTGGATGGAGTATGGCGCTTTCACTCATCTCATCTCGTGACGGGCCCAATCGCCGACTTTCTTATCTATAGACTGCGCATCAAAAGCAGCTTGCGATATGCTTACCAAGTGCGCTGCACTCGACCTAGCTCCTTACAAGATCCGCGTGAACTCGGTGAATCCCGGTGTCGTGGTTACGGAGCTGCAGCGTAGGAGTGGTCTCGACGATGATGCATACGGCAAGTTCCTTGAGAGATCGATGAATGTCACTCATCCGCTCGCAACTCCACGCCAAGAGCTACCCCAACCCAAAGACGTCGCTGAACTCATTTGCTTCTTGGCTAGCGACAAGTCCAAGTGGATCACCGGTGACAACATCAAGATCGATGGCGGTCGTGCATGCCTGGGCGCACGGTGAAGCTTTTATTAGTGACTGCGTATTAGGTGATTGAGGATTCAAGCTGTATTGCTAGTACGGCTGATGGCTGATTCCGGGTCTATCCTGATACTCCGCTATTTATTGGCGGAATGCCTCCAACTTAAGCCGAGATGGGCTGGCTCAGAGGGCCCTCATATGCCTTTGGCGACGGCTGGCAGCATACAAAGGCGAGGGCGATAGCTTGAGATATCGCACCGATGGCGAGCAGAACTCTGACTGCAGTAATGTTCTGGCCAATCCAGTCGCGTCGATTTGTGTTTTGTATCCGGGCAAGCGCCGTCGTGGGATTAATCACGAAAACAAGGAATGCAATTAGCTGCAGGACTAGCATCATAATGAGCATTGCGCCCCAGAACATTCGACCGCAGCCACATTCCTTAGAAAACATGCCGACCAATGCTGTGAGCGTGAAATACAATGAGCAGACGAGGAGACCGATAGCGACTGGCCCATGATCTTTTTCGATGGTTGCGAAAGAGATCAGCGATAACAACACGCCGACGCCCTAGAAAGAGATGTGAAGATGCCGGTGAGTGACAGTGGTTAGCCTCAAGCAGCTGTCGTCGGCGACTTTCAGGACCGTTCACAGCAAATCATGCACCATGAGCAGAGCGCAGATTGCTGCCTAATTAAACTTACCAGCCAGATTGAATTGAAGAGTGTGAGATACAAGGCTCGGAGACCCATTGTCTAGATGGCTAGAGAGGAAGCAGATGGATGGATGGAGGTGGATGGATGGATGGACGTATGTATGGGGATGAGGTGATCCCGGCAATTTTTTTGGCCTTCTCGTCATAATATCCTACGCATATGGTAGTCAAAGGCCCCAGAGATCTTTGTCGTCCGCTGCATCATAATATAGTTGATAGATCCGCGTGCGTCCTTCAGAACTACCCCCCCTTTTCGGCTCACAAGTCAGAAAACTTTCAGTCAAAATTCAGGGACCTCATGGCTCACTGTTCAAATTCGAATTTGTAGGTGGGAACTGGCGAGCCCTGAAGTGGGCGTCTAACTCCACAACACAACGAGTCAGTTGGTATTATGGGGATAAATACGCACATTTATTATGTAGTATAGAGGAAAAGTTACACTATCTCCGAAAATTCCATGGAGACTACGAAGTATGATAAAGCCAATAGAGGTTTAGACGAGAGTGTGAACTTGAGGGATGTCGTGAAGGAAGCTGATGATTTCGATGTGTCATCGGATGGGTACAAACCCCACTGTCTATGATCCCGCTGCAAAACAGCCGAAATGTTGTGCTCGATGCAATTGGACACAGCGATTTGCGGACAGCGGAGATAGGGGGTGAGTTATTGAATGAAAGTCGAAGGTAGCGGATATGTACAAAACAAAAAGCAATGATCAAGATCGTGGACTAAAATAAGTTGTCAATACGAAGAAGTGGTAAAGAGCGAGGGTGCTCTCGTCATGTAACTCTTCTGATGATAACTATAACGCATAGAACCAAGGGTCGCGGATAGGGAAAAAAGGCTCAGGGCGGTTAACTGCTATTGTAAGTATGCCTGTCCCTCCGCGATCTTGCCCATGCGTTGCAAAATGTGCCCGTACATTCGCAGCAATTTCTTGGAACGAAGCTTATCACGTTGAACTCCATATTCAAGCTTATTTAAGCACCTCTCCAAGTGCCCGCGTTTCAGTAAAGCCTTGGCCTGTGAAACAAGAAGCTCGGACGAGTAAGGCCACAAATAAAGCCCCTCCTCGTCGGCCTCCTGGCGCTTAAGGAGCATAGCATATTCGGTGTGCCACTTTGACAGCGGATGAATGTAATCGGCGTCTTGGATTTGAGCAAGAGATGGCTGATGAATCTCTCTGCTGTGCTCAGCATCTCCAGACACACTGTAAAAGGCTCGATCAAGCAGGGCTAACGCACTGCTGTAGTATTGCCGAGCTTGGCGCCATTCCGGTTGTCCTGGACGAAGCAATGCCGCACCGTGGAGTAGCTTAAGCTCTGCAATCCCTAGAGCGAGTCCAGGCAAGAGTTCACGCTCCTGTATCCTTGAAACCTCTGACAGTCGTGGTGCAAGTGTCTCGAGTGTCTTCTGATACAGAGCCAAATCCCCTGCAGAGCCTGTTCCAAGCAATGTCTCGCTCCAGAACCTCCAACGCACCTGCCCACTAAGCTCCGTTAGAGAGTCAAACCGAGGCAGGCTCAGAGTTTTCTGCTGTGTAGCAGAAGCTCCAAGAGGGAATAGGTTGCTGCGCAGCATTGGCGGGGCCTGGTGGTGCGTCGTCGAGGCAACGACAGAGTAATAAGGGCGTTTACGAGTAAATACACTTGCGAAGACGTCACTGAAGTGCCGGGACAGCTTGATCTCCCCCACCCCGCCCTGTTCAGCATGCGTATAGTACATCATTTGTACAAGTTGATCAGCGGCGAAATCGATCGTGTTATGCAAGGTTTTAGTCGCATTCTCAAACGACTCTTGCACTTCCGGAGTCATGATGAAGTCACCCGTGGCTGACTCATAAATTTGGACATCAAGTACGGACAGGTGTGTAAGTGAAAGTGATGCCATGAGAGTTGGCAGCCTCCAGGAATAAATCCTTAACCGTTGCTGCGTGAACAGATCAAGACCAGGGCTCTGTAAAGTCATTAGCGTCTTTTCGAGCGCAGCATGACAAATTTGTGCTACTTTCACCACCTCGGGAATGAGTCGGGCTCCGGTCGTGGATACATCGTTGCTTAGTTCGAGGGGAGAGCAGTAATCCGGACGATAAGTGGAGAGCTGAGGAGAACATGCGCCCGCTCGTACGCCGCAGTACATCGCGAGTGTGTACAAGTCTGCGGCTGGAAGACGATCTGGATCCGCAAGACCTTCGCATGCTTGGATCGCACTCGCAGCTTCAACACCCGCCTTAGTCTGTTGATACGCGCTGGAGGCCAACCTTGGTAGGGCCGCAAAGTGCTGGAGAGTAATTGGATCTACAAGGCCCTCGAGCATTCGTGCACATTGGCTCTTTGAGTTGTGCTCTGGTGAAAATGAATGACTAGTCTTGGTAACCTCAGTGGGACTTAGAGATGCCCAAAAACGTGAGCTGAGGGTTGTATAGTGCTGCGTCCACGAAATGGAAAATGCAAACATGAAGGCGCTCACAGCTATGGCCAGTATAGCACAAGACTTCGCTGCACGAATCATGGGCATGCGAACACTCGGAAGGTCCCAGTGTAAAGCTTTAGACTTTTCCTTAGTTACGCTTGAAGCAGGGGATGCCGACGATGATGCAGGTGTGGACGTTTGGTGGGCTGTAGGAGTTGCATTACGTTGGAGTTGTGGTTTGTTAGCTCGAATACTATCGGGATTAAGCAGATGGTTTGCAGATCCTGCTTGAACCCATCGAAACACCAGAGTGACGCTTTCACGAAGAGTCTGAGCAAAACCTTGATTAACGAATGCTGGAAGACACAGTAGCGTCCACATCATACTCGAGAATACACAAGAGATTATAAGCTGCGCAAATTGGGTCGAGTGAAGAGCGGATGCAATGGTGCGCATCCCAAGGAGGCTAGTATTCACAGAGCAAGCTGTGACAAAAACAATCGGGCAAGCGAGAAAGATGCAAGCCACAGATCTCCGTGTCACAGTGCTTTGAGCGGATTGAGGCAGTGAGTAGTGTAACATTGTAGGAGCGGTGCGAAGAAATGCGCATAAGCAATACAAGGTGCAGATACCAGTGGGCAAGACAGTTGACACAAGAAAATTATCATCATAAAGGTCCCCAAAAGCGAGATGATTGAGCAAAATATGAACGAGAGAATAAGATCTGTCTTTCTCCGCTAATGGCATGATATGAGGCATCGTAAGCCATACGAGGACGCACGCAAAACCCAGCACAAGCAACCAATCCACTGGACGAGATGGGACTGTGATCTCTATTGAGACCCCCTCCCGTGAATCCGGCGAATCCGCATCCGGCTCAGCTTGTGCGCTGCTCACCTCTTCACTTCGATGTTGTGGTGCAGAGTCTCCGTCATCATCAGGACTCGGCAGGGTAAGCTCGATTACGTCCGAGGTCGACTCGGGGATGAGCAACATAGCTGCAGGTAATAGCTTGGCCCATGACAGGATGGCCTTAACGAGGTTATCGAACTGGTGTAAAATAGAATCAGGGACATCAGCGGCGAGAGGATAAATCTGGCTCATATACACAATCAACAATGCAATGGAGAAGCTAAGCGGATACCCACAGGTATGTCGGGATGCTTTGGTGCGTGCTCCCCAGACCTGTGAAAGCAGGCTCAAGAGCGAAGCGAGCAGTATGGCAAGAGTGAGGCTTAGGACCAAATTGACCGCGGGGATCCAGGCTGCGAGAATGTCTTCGCCGATCAACTGTGCGAGAAGCCAACTTAAGAATGTAGCCGCCCTGGACATACCCGCAATTTGGAATTGTGCAAATGCCGGATCAGATGGTGCGACCAGCGGCGGTACGGCATCTGGAGTGGGACAGACAGGCGAGCCAAAACCCGAGTTTAGTTATTGAATCGTTGATATGCATTCGAACAGCCTGCGGGCCTCGCTTTCAGTAAGCGGCGGAGAAATGTCACCAAAGGTTAACGGAGAGCGGCTTCGCTTCACCGCGCGCGCTGGATAGCGCATACCTGAATCAACGCAAACAAGCCAGAGAAACGTACCTGTATACCCACCAAAGCCTCGCCAATGGCCATGCAGGCTGTGAAAAAACCGCTCAGCACTGGGTGATATGGGCGCTCGCCAGTATACCAGTGTGTGGATCACGAGTGGTATGCTGGCCAGCAGAGCCCACGCTGTGCTCTTGACTCGTATCATCCTCCGACCAGGACACAATCTGCGATTTTGCTCGCCTTAGCGGGTGGCAGTGAGGCGAACTACGTCGCAGACGCGTCAGGCAACTTGATACTAACTCGAGATTCTGAGAGCAAGGTGATCACACGTATGCTCACCTGCAAACGCGCCTTCGAAAATCTTACCTTCGAGAGCACACTTGTCTCTTTTGGTTGAGCCGAATTTTTGCGTGCCCGTAAAAGTCGATCCCAGCTCTGAGTCGGTCTAACGGTAGTGAGAATACGCAATGGGGAGCGATCACAGCACGAGCTAGTGTGAGAGCAGGGCTGTATATGTCAGGCATGAGCTGGAAATAATCACCCCAGCGTAGGACCCCATTCGAGAATCAATGCAGCCCCGTTCGCGGCGCTAGAAACAGCCTCTCGCACTAGTTCTGGAACAATCCTTAGGATTTGGGGATGCTGTACAATTTCGCCAGAGTGTATGCAAACTCGGTGCCTAGCTCTGCATTCGGGAGGATCTGTATGTGGCTCGATGGATCGTACCTAGGAGTACTTGGTGGAGTGTATTACGTGCTGGGAACGAGTTCCCATCGCGTATTCGGCCTCGTTTCGGAGCGACTGTCGGAGGCTCCACAGTCGGGATGACGTCTGTGCTGGCTGCGTGTGTCCCTGGATGTCCTGTGCACCGTTGTGAGCCCGGCAGTAGTGGCAGTCAGGTGTAATACTTCTCGTGAATCTGTTGACAGGTGGAGCTCGAGTGACCCTCTACACTTCCAGCCCGCTGAAGCTCCCACTTCTCGGCCTGAAACCCCGGCATCGGCCTGAAACGTACTTGTCCGAGCGGAGCATGAACGGCTGGCACCAAGCCTGCAGGTATCGACAGCTCACTTACTATTGTCGGTACTACTGATTGTCACCCCTTGGTCTTACAGATAGATCCTCGCGTGTGAAGGACTGAGAGGTTCCTAAGTCCTCGTGTTACGTTGCTCACTCACAGGTGTATTAAAGAACGTGCGGTCAGCCGACCACGCTGAGCAGCACAAGAAGCCAGCGGGCACCGAAACGACCATCTATTGGCACGTGACCACGTCATGCAACAAACTTCTGCTGTACCGGCGGGGCGCAAACCCTCTCTCCCACAGCCAGCCTTCCCTCAGCCCGGCCCGCCACAATCTGCAACTGCAAAATCACTTCCAAATGGGATAGTGGCTTTGCTGCCCATCGCGATACTGTTGTGGTTGTGGGACATCCTTCGAATTGCGTACAATCTTACAATCGATCTAGTCCACGTTGCTAAGTACTTTTACCGCAAGATTCGCCATCGTGGTGGCACCTACGTTCAACATGAGTCCATCCGTCGACCGGAGCAGCTCGTACATGATCCGACTCGGAAGACCGTTATTGTCGTTGGTGGGTCATTCGCGGGTGTATCAGCTGCCGTGCAGCTCGCGACTGACTCAAGGTTTCAAGTCATTCTGATCGAACCCAAAGAATTCTTCGAGTATACTCCGGGCATTCTTCGGGCCATGGTTGCACCTTACCACCATCCAGAGCTCGTAGCTCCGCTGCGATTTGATAACGTGCAGGTGATCCACGGGTGGGCAGGTGATATTACTCCAACGACCGTGACTGTGACCCCAGTACAGCCCTTGAACGAGTCATCTCAGGGTTCGCCGAGCAACGCAGAGAACCCACATCCAGCCCAACCGCTCGCGCCTTTCACCCTCCGATTCGACTACCTCGTCTTAGCCTATGGTACAACCTATGCTTCCCCCATCAAAGTAACAAGCACGCGAGGCCTGTTCCGCGAGACAAGGTCGTCGTGTATGCGTGCGATCGCAACCGAACTGGCAAACAAGAAGACGGTCATGATTGTTGGTGCGGGTTTGGTCGGAGTTGAACTCGCTGCGGAGATCGCAATCGTGATGCCACAAGTCAAGGTGACTCTTCACTCAGCCTTGCCCACGATTTTGCCCGGAATGGATCCAAGAGTCATCGAATACTGCCACAACTTCCTCGCGCGCAATGGCGTTGAGATCAAGGTGAACTCCCACTTCAATGTGAATAGTTATACCCCGTCCGAAACTGAAGCATTCTTCCCATGCGTCGGTGTGACTCCATCACCAATGACTTTCCATGAGTCATTTGTACAGCATGTAGAATCATCCGGTTCGTCCATCTCCCGCGCCAGCGCCAGCTCCAGCTCCAGGACAGAAGGAGCGCGAGACCGGCGTTTAGTCGTTGAGCCGCCGGCCATCTCATCCAAATCACAAGAAGAAATCGTGAAACGCGCTGCTGAGCTCGGGATTATGCTCCCCAATCGACGACTGCTCGCGCAACCATCTCAGCACGTGATGGGATTTACGAACATCTTCGCAGTAGGCGACTGCGCCCTCTACCCGATTCCGATGCCGCTTATGGCATTCACCTCTGAAGCCGAAGGTCATGCCGTTGCAAGAAGCATCGCGAACCTGGAATCCGGTTGCTCTGCTGTTATCTTCCCGCAAGATTACTTTCATTGTGAACAACCACCCATGCTGTGTTGCATATCCCTTGGTCCTTACGATGGTGCAATTATTTTTAACCAGACTATGATCTTTGGGCGTATCGCTGCATATGGCAAGGACTTTATCGAATTCTCGAAAGTTGCAAGCGTTCGTCAGAACCTTATCGCTGAACTTATTTGGGCTGTTGGTGATCCAGCCGCCTTTGCTATGTCCGCCGTGTACAACTCCACGCTGCTTCGGTTTGGCGGAGTCAAGACATTTGAGTGGATTGCCGCAGGCGTCTGTGCCCTTGGAGGTGCAGCAATAGCACTTCTACGTCTCATGAGAGCCAACAAGGTATAATCATCAGACAATCAACTTGCTTGGATTGGCCGATCGTTAGAGTAGCTCCAACAACCACTTTAGATACCCCTCATACGTGGTTCTTCACACACTGCTCCTCTCTTCCTCACCGTAAACGGGTGTCCTATTTCTTTCGCAATCTTGGTCAGACGCATTGAAGGCACTGTATCCCTTCTGAGTCTGCGGCACAAGGTTGCATGTATAGTATGATCTTTTACTTTTCCATTGGTCAAGCTTAATTCGAAACAACCTGCAAAGTTGCGGTTGGCATAAAGCTCCAGTGTATTTAATTCCGCTTCGCGTCACCAGTAGTCTGGAAGAAGCTCAGACACTCGTCTAGCGTGCCCATGGGCCGAATGGTTTCGAAGTGGATCTTCTCACCCTCCCTCGGTTCGTAGAAGCAGTACAATGCTGGAGCCAGGCGACAGTTGTAGTAGGACCACGAAGAGTGGAAGTAAGCGCCTGTATCGTGAATCATCAAGTAGTCACCCTCATGCACTTCTGGAAGGTTGCGCAAGTTCGGAGTAAGAGTATCCTCGATGCAGCACGGGCCTGCAACGTCGGCGGGAAGGATCGTCTTCAGTTCCTCTTCACTGGCTGGGGGCAAGTAGTTACCCGAAGTGTTGAAAGCGCTGATTCGCAGGGGCCATGCTTCGCCTCGATAGACAGTACGCACACAGACGTCCGCCCCAGCATGTTGGAGCACAATGCGTCGGCCACCAGCGACCTTGGTATACTCGATGCGGGAGACGATCACACCCTGCTTTGCTAAAAGACGCCGGCCATACTCTGTAATCACCTTTTTGTAGACTTCGCCAGTGAACAGTTCAGGGACGTGCTCCTCAAGTACCTTACGCCATTCAGCGAACGAAGGAGTGTTCTCTTCAGTCGCGAAGTTGACCGTAAGACCACCGCCAATGTCGATGACAGTGACCTGCGGAGGCTTGCCTTCAGCAGCGCGCTCTGCGTTCACCTCATTTGCGAAGTCGACTGCGATTCGAATTGCTCCAGCGATCTGTTCCAAAGTGTACGACTGTGAGCCAGCGTGAACATGCACCATATTCAAGAATGGGTAATTGCGGTACGCAGCGAGTAGAGCCTCCCTACGTTCGATAGGGACACCGAATTTGCTGTACTTCTTCGAAACACTGAATGTTGCAATTCGTCCTGTGCCGATTTGCGGATTGATACGAATACCCATCACACTTGTGATGGCGCGGCCTTCAGCAATGACAGTATCTCGGATTTTCGCAACTCGTTCAAGCTCACTCTCGTTATCGAGTGTGAGTCCGACGCCAGCGCAGAGGGCAGTGTAGATCTCGCGCTTGGTCTTTGCCGGCGAGTCAAGCATGATATTCGCAGGCTCGTGGATGTTCATGGCAAGAGTCATCTCGCCAATAGAAGCACCCTCAGCACCGGCACCAGCCTCACGCGCAGCGAGAATAATGCGTTGAAGGGGGTTCGCTTTCGTCGCAACGGTGTGCAGCCAGTGACTAGGAAATGCTGCTTTGAGCTCCTGGATCTGTTTCTGGAATTCGGTAAGGTTCCAGAAGAAGGCGAGAGGTACATCTTCTGAAACAAGGCCTGCCTCAACGGCTTGCTTCATCATGTCGACTTTCCACAACATACACTCATTCTTTGTGTCAATCTGAGTCTTGCTATCTTCGGACATTGGGGTTTCGGGCCTGGGGCTATAAAATCGGGATTTTGTACGGTATTGCGAGTGAGTTGTGAGGATGAATCAATATTAGTTGTGGATCACACACTTGACGGGCTCTGGTGCAGAGGTTAGTTGTACGGTGCGATATCTAGATCTCGAAATTCTGAACACTTGCAACTTCTGAACACCGTCGAGATTTCTTGCTCGAGTTGGCTCGTGGACGACATGGTAGCCTGACTAGAGGGTCCAACTGGCCATCTTGCGTTGGGATTCCGATAATGTGTAAATAAGCCAAACTAGAGTAAATGTATGTGTATTGTAAAGCGAAGCGTTAAAGAGCTCGAAAAAGTATCACCCGAACTCCACTCATAATAACCAAATCGAAAATGTAGAAGAAGCTGTGAAAGGTTTCACCACATTTGGGCAATCCCACGCCGTGACCAAGAGACTAGAAAAGGCAAGCGCACGTAGGAGTTATGTAAGGGTGAGAACTGAGGAATGTCGTGTGGGGAAGGATGGGGTAACATTCAAATTGCAACAGACGAATGACACTTGCAATAAAATCTAATAGATGGAGTCAGAGTATCTCAAGTATCCACAGAGTATGAGGTGAGCTAGTGGAAGAGAACCCGTTAGAGGAGAACCAAACCTAGAACCTCTAGATGTTGGAAATGTGGATCAAAGCATGGAGTTGAGAAGCAAACCAAAAAGGAACAGGAACCAAAGACTGAAAGAGCGAGCGTCACAAGACTCGGTCGCGACTGTCGATTATAGAGGTACGCTGGCAAATAGCCTAAGGTAAATCCAATGATAATTGGAATAGGAACAGAAGTCCTTAGATGTCGGTTGGTGTGGGAAACCCTCTTTCGAGACACGTAAGCAAGAGACAGAACCTAACGTTCGAGGGACTGAGGAAACGCAGAAGGAAAACTGTTAGGAGAATCAAAGGCAATCAAAGGCATCAAAACTAGAATTGATATGTTGAAGTTAAACCTCATTGAGGGCAACGTCGATGGCATCGGGGAAAAGGTTTAGCCATGCCATGTTACGGAGCTGGTGCTTCTCTGCAAAGGCTCTTGATGCCTGCTCTCGAGCCTGATGAGACGGCAAATCGGTGGGCATCAGGACCCTTGCGCGGGAACTACTCAGCGATGTGACTCCTTGATGCGACCGAGAATGAACAGAACTAGTGGCGGAATCTGTCTCATTGTTTCCGCGGGCTCGGCGGCCCGACGGAGGATCAGAACTGCCGGTTGGAGCGACAGGAGCGGCCCGACTTAGCGCATTAAGGGCTGAAGGGGCGAGTGCTGCAACAACCGAACCACGACGGCCCGACACAGGGATGATTTGGCGTGGTGCGACGAGAGACGAGGACGCAGCGGTAGGAGCAGGGCTGCGGTGGTCGGTGCTGTTTTGAGACGAGGAGGAAGACGGATGGGGCATTGAAATATCGTTTGTGGAGAGTGTAATCGCGTTTGCATAGTTACTACTGGTGTAGAATAAATCGCTTTGGCGCTCCTCTTCGAGTGAAATTCCAGTAAGGGCGTCGTCTGCGGTATTGACTTGATCTTCGGGCTTCTGGCTTGACCCCATAGCGATCAGAGGAATAGGGAAAGTTAGGCCAACATAGAATAGAGGTGTGTACGTGTAAGGGATGTACTCTCCTTCTCGAATCGCCCCAACAAAACGCTCGCCCAAACTGGCCTTGGACTTATCCTCTGTGGCCAACTTCGCGGGCGAGGAGTTGATGTTGCGAGCTGCATTCTGTTGTGGCCTTGTGGATTCTGGAGTATGTAACGGTACCTTCTGCCCCACCTTGCAGCGCATATAGATTGGCTTCATAGCTATTATAACTCTGTCTGACAGCACCGGTACACCTTCTTCGCGTACTGGCTGAGAAGGGGACTCTGGCCTGGACACTGAAAGCTGCCCTGAGACACTCCGGCGATGACCATGGGATTCAGACGAGGAATTAGCATCGCTTAACATCGCGGTAGCGCTTGTAGCACTACCTGCACTTACCTCGCCGGAGTTAGGTGCATTTTCTTCGTTCGGTCCGGAACCGGTGATCGTAGTTGGCGCGATACCTGGGGGTAGCGTTGCAGGTGACAAGGTCACAACGCCATAAATGCGCTCCAGTTTATCCATTGCTTCAGTAACCGTCCGCGATCGGTTATCCAGAGGAGCCTCGTGATTAGTCTCCACCACCAGCTTCGGCGAATGGCTCGCATTGCTCTGCGAAGTGTGAGTCCCAGTACCTGCCGTATCTTGCTCTGAGTGAATGATCACATCCCGGCTTCGGATAGTAATCGAGCTTGCCTCACGACCAAGCAACTCTCGGTAGCATATGGATGCGAGTGCATATGGTGGACTTGCCACGCCAGCACCGGCTCCCGGCCCAGAGTTAACTCCCGAAAGGAACGAAGGCGGGGCCATGGTTGTGATGTGACCATCACGGGTTTCTCCAGCGAGATGGCCCGAAGAGGGATTGGAACCCGATGCGTTTGGGGTAGAGGATGGAGCGGCCAGAGCAGCAGAAAGTGCTGCGATCGAGCCGCGACGATCAGTTGGTGTGCTTGGGGGAATTGACATCGATGCACGCGCCGTTGATGATGATGATGATGATGAATGCATTGACGATGCGGATCCTAGGCCAGCCAAAGACGGTCGTAGCCAAATAGGACGGCCATTATGACAGATAGAAGGAGCGATAGTGAACTGCGCAAAGCGAGCATTACAAAGTACAACGCGGCGACTGTGCATGCTGAGGCGAGGCCCCGCTTGGTAATTCTCTGAGAATAAACCGCGAACGGCGCGTTGTAACTGGTCATACTTGTACTGAGCGAGGCGATGTGTTTCGTAGGCTAAATGATTTGGGGACTGCGAGAGCATGGATACAACGAAGACTCCAATCGAGTCTGGGATCCAATTCAGTGCCGACACGAATCCGCGGATAATGTCGCGATTCAGCGTAAATCGGCTGAGATCGAAGGCGATGGGCCTGGGCGCCGGTGGAGTAAATTCACCCGATTCAGCTACAGCGACCTTCTCGGACACACCCGCGGCGACCTGCAAAGCTTCCTGGGTCAGCGTATTTGTGCCGGACACATTCGCTGTGCCGATGACCGTCGTGATTTTGTTTCCTGCTGCATCCGTAACGGTTTTCGTGATGGTTGCCGTCGTGCCTAGCTGCTTCATGCGCACACTTTGAGTTTGACGCCTCGAGCTGGCCGTAGAAGGATCAACCATTGATTGCGGACTACCATCAAGTAACGCGGTGGGTAGGGTATGCCCAGCACTGTTTCCGATTGCCTCCGTGACAGTTGTTGGGAAGGCTGCGGCAGTATTTGGTTGGCATTGAGTAACATTGCTCCAGTCTCCAACAAAGAGTGCGTATGGTGCGCATCGGATGGCGTCATTGAAGAGAAGTTGCGAGGAAATTGTCTGTGGCAGGTTTGGATTCGTATCCCTGGCCAGTGAAGTGAAGCCGCTTACAGAGAACGAACCCGATTTAGTGGACGGATGTTGAGGGGACAGCGTTGACGCAGGGGGTTGAGAAGCAGTGGATGAGGTAGATGTGGACGACGATGGCCCTACCGCTGTCACGGGGAGAACGAGCTCGTTGGTGCCTTTGAGAAGAGCGTTCAAGGCATGCATCATGACATTGAATGCTGGTGATGCGACAAAATCACTAAAAGTGGCCAGTGTCAACAGCGTCAGCAAAGCTTCACGAACAAAAGCAAGAGATGTGAGCGCGGCGGGGAGTAGGAATGTCGCCTCAGATGGACTCAACGACACACCAGTCATACCAAAGACACCCATCTTTTGCATCCACATGTGTGTGATGGGGTCGATTTTTCGTGTCTTCAAGATGCCTCGAGAGACGGCTCCTGGGGATACCTGAGTGGCATTGCTAATCTGTCGGTCGGAAGCAATACCAGTTGGTGGTGCTGTCAAGTATGCTACTGTGTCTTTCAGTGGCTGTTCCAGCTGAACCAAGTACTTGCGAATTGCACGCGCCAGTATGTTTGCGTTGAGTGGAGTGATGCGGCGCAAAATAAGCTCTTGGTCTTTACCTGATGTCTTCGTATGCAATGCGCCCTGGTTAAACGCTGCCTTTGTTCTCAGCATCCGCAGAAGCGACTCAAACGCGTCGTGAATGAGCCACGCTCGCTGTAATCTGTGGATATCAGTAGGCGATGCTGATGGGAACATCGAAGGGGGTAGTGTGAGCGGAGGGGGAACTGCTCCTCCACTCGGCCGTTTAGATCCCGATGCTTGAGAGGTGGATGTCTCATTCGTCCTCAAAGCGGCAGCTCCTCGCGGGGACATCGGGGGCGAATCACCGTGGACTTCGGAGCCTCGGATTTCCTCCTTTAGCTCTTTGGGTGCGAGCAGTCGCGCCAAGAGTACAACCTGTGAATAAAGTGACGATATAAAGTCTCGCTGAAAACTCCTGAGGTGTGGGCCCATAAGTGAGCCAAGTGGAAGCTTTTGATTCGAAGAAGCAAGGTTATGATCAGAAATGGTGCCAGTTGCTCCAACGAAAGGGTCAGAAAATAGAGACTTGCCTGACGCACCTCCAGGCTCCTTGCGTGCGCCTGCTAGCTCATAGGGTTTAGTCGGAGTTTCAAACTCTGAACGGTGATGTGCATCACCAGGTGAGGATTTGGCGCCACGGTTTTTTTCCTCCACCTCGTTGTCACTTGGCTCAGAATCGCTATATGGGGAGAAGTCATTCGAAGCGGTGTTCTGAAGCCGGCTTGGCCGTGAGGATCCACCACCGTTACTCTCAAAGGTGAAAACTTTTGATTCCTTTCGACCTTGCCTCCCGGAAGGCGACGGCGCTTCCTCAAGAGCCTGAAGTTTCGATGTACCACGCAGGAAAGAAGGCTTCGCTCCTGGGGTACTTGGACTCTTGCCACTCGACGGTGGAGAACCAGATGGGGTGGCAAACGCGGTCGGCGCTGTAGGATCCAACGGATCACTTGTGAATGGATTCCAAATAGTGGGGATAAATGTGCCAAACTTGAGAACGGTTTCGCAATGAATGTAAAATGCGACGAGCGCTTCTACCGCCTCACGAGTCACGCTGAAGTCATCGACAACGATAGACTCACCACTCTCGGAGGGAACGAGTCCACTGGGATAGTAAGTGTGAACAAACGCATTGAAATGCGTGAAACAGAGTGGATGGCGCAGAATTCGGGCAAGCAAGAGCATCCTCTGTGAAAGTGGGAAGACATCGTGAGCTCCGCTCTCGGACTCATGCTGAGGTCCGTTTCGTTGTTGATTAGGAGTTCGCGGGGTCTGAACCTGGGCAACTTGGTGCTTGTTAGGGGAGAGGGAGTTCGCAGCCGCTTGTGCAAGCAGGTTGCGTTGGGAACCGGTTTGAGACAGCACGTTCCGCTGAGACTGGACATGTTTGGATGAAGTGAGAGCGGAGAGAGTGGGTTCCTTTCGGTTTAAAGAAGCGACGTTGATAGCCTCATGCTTAGCTTGCTGAGTATCAAAAGCACGGACGGCGATGGAGCCGCGACGTGCGGATCCACTTGGAGTTCCCAGTGCCACCGATGCCCTGCTGCTGCTGCTGCTGCTGCTGCCGCTGATGCCAGCACCTCCGAAGCTCCGAGTATCATCTCCACCACCTCCTACGGCTGCAGGAGCAGCAGATCGATTTGGCCGGGTCTTCAAAAGTCCTACCGTATACGGTGGCTGATCATTTCTCAGGTATGCGGCTGCAAGTCTCAACGCGCGGAAGAGCGCCGAGGTTTCATTAGAGTCACGTGGAACGGTGGTTCGAGGAAAGATTGAATATACCTCTAAGTCCGGATCTACTGTGACCTGGACGGCGGTCTGTGACGACGCGCCGCAACCCATGGTCCGACTTAGGATCTCTACTACACAGGACCAGGGGCCGTGCAGAGGGACTCGAAAGGAGTGAGGACTGGAGAGGTCTCCTTGGCTAGAGCAACTGGAGAGTCGTCGGCACGTGGCCAAACGATAAATGTGATACGAAGAGAGGCTGTAAGTGATGTTATTGGACGTCTACGGCGCAGTCAGATCCACCTTCAAGTCAACTAGCCTGCCCCCACCGAGTCGTTGCGTGACTTTGCAGAGTAACCGCTCCAGTACTCAAGTCAGGTGAGGATCTTGGAGGGGCTATTCACTGTAAGTAGCGAATATCTGAGGTTTAATGTCCGCTCAGCAGTGATATAAAGCCTTGACTCATCGACTAGGTTGGAGAACACAGACAAACACGCACTCGTGGCCGAGATTTCAACCCGCATTCTATGCAAGAAACAGAGTTGGAATCACCTGAGGAAATCTCCAAATCCGGGCCAGGACGGATAGGTCGCGACAGCCTGGACACACATTTCCGCATATCGCGACTGCGGGCAATACCACCTCGCTGTTGGGTTAAAACTCTAGCGTGAGTTGGGATTGTTGTATGCCAACTTATTTCGCACTGTTGGAATCCCCCACACTCGCCTCTAGGAACGCACGCTACACTGGTGCCGAGACTGTGACAGTAAGCTGGCAATAGGCTCATCGAAAGTCGACTTCATCGCGTCATAGAGAGATACTGCAGCTCCGTTTAAAGTATGTCAGGATCTCGCTTGCTTCCAAATATCCTTATTACTGGTACTCCCGGTACGGGCAAATCCTCCCTCGTCGCGAGACTGAAGGAGTTCCTCAACTTCAACTTCATCAATGTTAGTGAGCTCGTCAAAGAGAACGGCTTGTATGAGTCATATGACGCGGACATGGATACATACGACATTGACATCGACCGAACGCTGGATGAACTCGAAGGACCTATGGCCAAGGGCGGCAACATTGTAGAACATCACGCGTGCGCATGGTTCCCTGAGCGATTCTTCCAGTTGGTGGTGGTGCTCCGAACAAACAACACGTTACTATACGATCGTCTCGCCGCGCGAGGCTACTCAGATGCAAAGATTGAGGGTAATATGGAGGCCGAACTACTCGAAAGTGTACTTGCAGAGGCCTATGAGTCGTACAACGAGAACATTGTCATGGAGCTGCCATCTGATACAGAAGATCAAGTTGATGAGAATGCTCGCAAGATCATCGACTGGATTCGCCGATACATGCGAGGCGAGGAAGACTACCCAAAACTCTCAGAAGACCAAGATGACGACGATGAGGACTATGAGGGTGATGATTTGGCTCACTACAATGGTGATGACGACGACGATGCGCAATTAAGTCTTCAATGCGATTCATACATACAGTGAATAACATGCCAATACACGCGGAGAATGGATCTTACTCAGACAATCAGAAAGATCTAGTTTATGATGAATCACAGGGTGTTCATAAGTACTTAAAAGTTCCTAGCGCGGGAGGATTTTGCTTTTCTTCTGAATGAGTCGGCAACGTATGTTACTCGAAAGCGCATGCAGGCAAAACAAAAAAAAACCAATTTCACCTCTGTTGCTAGTGGTCAAGACGCTTGCACTTACACCGCCTGCGATGCATTGCATCTTCACGAACCCGGGATCAGACGAGGAGAACGATCGACAACCGGACATGGCTAGAAGGAAAACGATCGTTTGAGTGAGCATATCTTTTCTTCAAAGAAAAAAAGCCCAATTTAGGAACGAAGCCACAAATAGCATGGCATGGTGTCGTGGCGTGTGGTGTTGTTGTGTGAATTGATTGAATGACATGCTTTTGACGGTTTTAGAAAAGTGACATGGTGAGCAATTGGTTGTCTAACGATACACAAGAATGAATAAACGAATATGTAAGGGGAGATAAAGGAACGATTAGTAGACAGGTCCCGTGCCATCGCAAGGTCGTGTGTTGGTTGGATGGATTACATGAGTTAAGGGGTATTGCTGACGTTGAGGTCACCGAACGAGAAAAACACTCCTGATCCGCAACCTGCCGCCTCTTGCAGCCACAACATTATCATGACATAAAGTATTGTGAGGTCAATTGGTATGGCGAAAACAGGTTGAAATGCAGCCTAGACTCAAGATTCATGAGTGCTGTAGTACAGAACGAAATTCAAGTAACAAAACGAGAATCCCGCCCTTGTCGCATGGCTTGGACCTTCATCCATAACTGTGCGTGACAATGTAGCGATAGAAGTTCGAACTTTGGAGGAGGGGAAACGCGAGCCATGGTTCATTGCTCCGACAAATCATCTTCCGAGAGACGGTCTTCGACAGTGACTTACAGGGCTGGTCCGTCCGCCGTAATGCGCACAAGCACAAACGAGAACAAAAACAACCGAATTGTGGAAAGCGAAACTTCGTAGGCGTTTTTGTAGTGTGGACGTACTTGACTGTTTAGTCGCAGTTGTTGCTAGTGTTGTGTTACTATTGTAACCAAAAAGAGGGAATTTTCTGGTACACGACTCGAGCTACAGACCGACGGCTATTGCACTCCCATACACAAGCATGCATACATGCGTCCCGATGGCACGATCAAATGAGCGCTCACTACCGTGGACCAGGATAAAGAAAAAAGGGTCCTCAGGACTACGCGGCGAATCACTCAATCTGAGGTGGTGCTATCGAGACAACGAGTAGTAAGACTGTGTGTCGTTAGTTGATACTGCGGGGGGGGGGGGGGGGGGGGGGGGGGG
>Ga0180217_1001079_pt1 | contig 32818 bp, 26 predicted proteins | sample eDN3rd37CBELigOP_FD_128521 | JGI IMG/M metagenome (GOLD analysis project Ga0180217, IMG submission 128521) | Enriched Organic Plus compost microbial communities from Emeryville, California, USA - eDNA 3rd pass 37_C BE-Lig OP (version 2) (version 2) ... | reverse complement strand
CGGAATAACGTGATTAAAGGAGTTCCGTTCCGATCAATAGTTTTCATTAATCGTTGTAAAAATCTACTTGATCTCAATGAATTGGGATTGTAGTTGATGAATGGAGCCGGAGGGATTGCTTGCGCCCTACAACCCCGCACGCAAGGCCGCAGCCATCACTTTAGGGGGGTACAAAGCAACCGAATGCCGTTCGCTACCGCTCACTGTTTTTCTGTTTTCAATGGTATTCTCAAGCGAGCTTGGCACACCACTGAAAACAGAAAACCCGACTATTGTCGGGCATTCGGTTGCGTTTGTGGAGCCGGAGGGTGTAGAACTTTCTCCGTAACTCACTGATAGTATATCGTTTATAAGCATCATTTTTACGAGGTCTCGGAAGGGTCTCGCAAAAACTGTCAACCTATATTCCCTATTTCCTTTTGCTACACAAATATACGAAATGAACAACTCTTATTCATATATTTGTTTAGTAATGGGAGTGTTAACTTATTCATTAATTAAACTCCTTACACAAATATTTGATATACTAAACAAATTGCCCTTCAATATGGAATTAGGTTTTAAGATCGGTCATCATAATGATCACTTATTGAAAAAATTAAAAGAAGATGCGACGGCAGAATACAAATGTTGGCATAATTTACTGAAATTCTATAGAACATTTTTTGCAAAGGAAATCTATTTATATGGTGATTACCATCGGACATTTGACATCTACGACATCGATGGAGATTTAGAAATTAGATTTCCTTCTTCAGTTCTTTTTTTTCACCAATATAAAAAGCTTGGTATTTTTTGCTCCAATACATTCAATGAGCTATTAGATCAGACTGTTTTGGTTATTGTTTATAATGCACTGTCCCGCATTAAATACGAAAACACTCAAATTAAGTCTGTTTATTTCAGTTATCTTCCTCACAAGAAACTACATTCCAATACTTTAAAAATCTTGGAACAAGTAGCAGCGGAGAATTCTAATATTCGCTTCACGTATATTGACCAATTTTTCAAAACTTACGATATAGATTTTCCACAAGAATTGTCCAGACAAAATGAAGAAAGCATAAAGAATGCGTTATTCTTGAAAAACAATCAACATATTTACAATAACGATCTCAGTTATGGTTTAGATAATGAAGAGGGTCGAATTATGAGGAGCTTGTCTGGAGACGGAGAAGATCCAGATATTTACGGATTCTAGATCAAGTGTACAACTTTATTTACTTCTAAACCTAAATATTCACAGACTTCCTCCATGCTAAGCAATTGATGAGGTTGTTTGCCACGTATTCTTTTGATGGTATTATAAATGCGTAGGCTCTGCCGGTAGCTCTTGCCGGTGATACGTGCTATATCCTTCGGATAAATACAGATTCTTCTCATTTCAATACTTTATGTACGCTTTATCTACCCGTTTGATATTTAGATAAGGTAGCGTAGCTGTTCATCATTCTGATGCCCAACTTGGTAACAAGTTGGTATAAAGTTGAGGTGGAATCTTTGTTGCAATTTACGAAATAAACTTAGGAAGTATGTGACCATACTGACCTATTACCGCCATTTGGTACGTCGGCTCTTTTATAAAGACCTAATTATCCCAATTTTTAACCTGTGATCACTGATTAGCTGCAGCAAAGGTGAATTTTAAAGTGAGTGTGATATGGCAAGACAATCAGGTATTATTAAATTAAAGGGTACTATCGGGGATATTACCTTTTACAAAAGCAAAGATGGCTATTTGGCCAGACAGAAAGGAGGCGTTGATAAGGAACGCTTCCATACCGATCCAAAATTTCAGCGAACGAGGGAAAACGCAGCAGAGTTTGCACGAGCTGGTAAAGCGAGTAAGGCATTGTGTACTGCGATCCGACCTGTCTTGAACAAAACTCAGGATTCGCGCATGATCTCCCGCTTGGTCAAGTCAATGATGCAGGTAATCAAAGCTGACCAAGTCAGCAATCGAGGATTACGCAATGTGTTGGATGGCGAGTTAGTTCTTTTACAAGGATTTGATTTCAACGGGAATGCCCGACTGAGTGCGACGGTATATGCTCCATATACCCCAACAATCGGTCGTGCGACAGGCTTATTGGAGGTGAACGTAGCGAGTTTTGTCCCGGACAGTCAAATTGTTGCTCCCGGGGGCACAACGCATTTTCGTTTGATCTCTGCGGGTGTTGAAGTGGATTTTGAGAATGAAACTTTTGCGTTGGCGCAAAGCTCTTCTGCGGAGATCGCGTTTGACAATACGGTAAGCGGAGCTGTCAGCCTAAGCAACGACATCGGTGTGGTGGATTCTACAAAGCCATTGTTCTTGGTTTTCGGGATTGAGTTCCTGCAACAGGTTAATGGAACGTTCTATGCGTTGAACAACGGTGCATACAATGCTTTGAGTTTGGTGTTGGTTGATACTGGTGTGTAATGTTGGTGGCGAAATTGTTGCGGACGTACGGTGACCGAGGTACCAATGGTGAGATTTGGATTGGTGATGACTTGGTGTGTTATGCTATTGAATTGCCTTGGCGCGAAAACGTCCGTAACATTTCCTGTATTCCTGAAGGAACTTACCCATTAGCCAAGCGATACAGCAAACGATTTGGATGGCATATTCTGGTAAGAGACGTACCGATGCGAAGTGCCATTTTATTTCATCCTGCCAATAATGCAGAGAAAGAATTGCGTGGATGTATTGCACCTGTTAGCGAGCTGACTGGGGAAGGCAAAGGAATAAGATCCAGAGTAGCATTCGAAAAGTTGAAAGGGGCTATTTACGCTACTTTGGATCAGGGACAGGAAGTAGTTTTGGTTATTGAAAGAAAGGAGAAAGAATGAATGTTTTAGAAAGAGCTCAGGCGCCAACACCCAAATTTTTCAAGGTGCTGCGCAGTATAGGTTTGATCGTTGCTGCCGTCGGCGGAGCAATTGTAACCGCTCCAGTGACACTTCCGGTTGCCGTGGTGACCATTGGTGGTTATTTGACTGTGGCTGGTGGTGTTTTGTCTGCCATTAGCCAGATTACGGTTGATGATAAAGATAAGTCGGAAGGCTCAAAGGAGGCTCCCGATGAATAGAACTGCGGTAGGTATGGGAACATGTGGAGGTCTATTGATGGGAATTTTTCCATCATTGCTCATAGGCGATATTTTCCGTACCGTTATACTGGCAATTGTTGGCGCGACAGTTAGTTTTTTTGTATCTTTACTACTCGCGCATTTAGTGAAAAGAAAACGATAAAGTTGTGGTGGCTTTATTCATTAGAAAAGCTCGGCAAATGCCGGGCTTTTATTTTGATAATCTGAAATATGAACAATATCTGAAAATATACATGGCTAAGTTTGAGGAAACGGAAATAAATAGTCTTTCAGAATTTATAAAACTTATTGAAAGACGTGGTCGACCTGACGGAAAGAGAATGATTCTTTACCGAGGGCAAAATGTGGACAAAGCTTTAATTCCGGGCATCGCACGACATCTTTATAGAAAGAGTAGAGAGGTTAACGAAATAAGAATGTTCAATGAGTTTAAAAGATCTTCCCTTCCGCACTTGCAGTCCAACCCAAAAAATGATTTAGAATGGTTAACAATTGCACAACATTATGGTATTCCTACTAGGCTACTGGATTGGACTGATAATCCATTGGCTGCCTTATATTTCGCAGTTAGCAAGGAGTCTATGGAGGAGAGCAATGCTGTGGTTTGGGTCTTTTCGGCAAGTATGGATAATAAAATTTTCACTGAAGATCAGAATTTTGATGTTTTTAAGGAGAAAGAATTGAAAATTTTCAAACCTTCAACAATTATTGACAGAGTGGGATCTCAGTCTGGATGGTTTAGCTACCATCCTTATCATTCACAAGGCTATTATCAAAGAATAGATCAAGAGTATAGTGACAAAGATATCAGACTACATAAGATCTTAATAAAGAAAGAAAAATCAGATAACATTAAGCACACTTTGGAAGCTTGTGGTATAAACAAGTATTCAATATTCAGAGATTTAGATTCACTCGGCCAATATATCTTCTTAAAAAACAAGTCTTAGAATATTTATTCCAAAAGAAAAAAGAGAAAAAAAGAAAGTGGTATTTCAATGACTTGCTGGCTAATAAAGCAAGGTTTTTCCAAAAAATACTATCCAGAGGATGGAGATTTTTTGGAAAAGCTCGTCCTTGACCTTGCTGTTTAGCCATCTTACATTATCTTACTTTGCTTTTTTGATTTTTATGGGCTGTTATATTTATTGTATGCATTTTTTGTCGGAAAGCTTAATTCTTCTGCTAACGGCTGGTAGCTGGCTGCAATGAGCGTAGCGGATTGCTGACCAGCTACCAAGCTTCGCGAGCCGCCTGCGAGTGGAGCGAGGGTGCCGGACCAAGAGGTACAAAGTACCGGGGGACGGCGTATGTAGGTGAGCTTGGCTGGCGGTATTTTTGATGATTTGGGTTTGTGCGATGTGATTTTCAAAAATGGTGACAGCCAAAAGCTCGCCTACACAAGGTGGACTAGGCATGCATGGGGAAAAGCAAGTGATAGAGAACTGGAATGGTGCTGGACCACGTAGCCGATAATGAAGCTAAGCGGAATGAAGGCGCCCCGCAGGACAGCTCCATGGAAGGACGAAATCACTTGCGGGAGCAACCGACTGGCTATGCAAAAATAATGACAATCTGCGTAGCACCCGGAGGGCGAATAGGCTCTACACTGTGTCGGCATTGTGAAGGGTGTGTAGTGCCTATCGGATTGGCGTTATTTTTTGCAAAAGGAGATTGCGACCTGTGCGTTGGCCTGCCTATGGTCACCGCAGCCCGAGCGACCTGCAGGCGAGCCAAACTCGAGGCGGCGGTGGATGGCGTGGTGCTACATGGAATGAAATGGAATACAGCTCCACGCCAGACAAAGTAGCCGCCTATGAGGAGGACGAACTGAACTGCAAGGATGGTGACAATCTGCGCAGCACCCGAAGGGCAAATAGACGCTATCCCAATGCCTTTGGAATTGAGCCCCCATGGATAGGGTCTATTTGGATTGGCGACATACTTGCTGAAGGAGGACGACGAATGCCTTATTTCCTCCCCTTTATACTATTGTGTCATAAACTTAGGATAGTTTAAGATAAATGGTATCATTACCAATCGTGGTACGATAAGACCTAAAAATTGGGTCTTATCGTACCACAAAAGGTAAAGGTATTGGATAGTGTTATCATATCATGCAATTTTTACGGTATCAATAACATTCCATCAACCCCGTTTCACCGCCTCCTCAGTGTCAATCACAGACAGGACGCCATTTCCAAGTATCGGCAAAAGGCATTTGCCAATTTCATCTGCTTCACACTTCGACAATCCGGTTCGAACAATGAAGGGTTCCCTACGAGTATAAAGACTGCTTTTGCGCGCGATACCGCTACATTCAGCCGATTTAAACTGTAAAGAAATTCCATTCCACGCGGAGCGTCTTCCGGAGAAGAAGTAGCTAACGAGAAGATAACTATGGGCGCTTCTTGTCCTTGGAATTTATCTACGGTACCTGCTTGTACTTCATCTGGCAATTTTCCTTTCAGTAAATCAACTTGTGCATTATAGGGAGCAATTACTTTAATATGCTCGTGTTTGACGATATGCTGTCTACCTTCCGCATCGGTGTAAATAACATCGCCTTTGATCAATTCCTGGATAATTTGTGCCACATGTTCGGCTTCTTGAACGGCGGAATTTTGATTGCCTTCATGAGTAACGGCTTCAAACCACAACCCGGAGCCGTTGAAACGTGTATTTCCCGAGATGTTTTGCTGTACCAATTCTGATCTTGAGTGCAATTTGCTCTCGTAGAAAAGTTCGGAAACAAATGCGCATATCGAGGGATGGAGCCGCCACGTTTCATGCAGAAAAATTCCCTTCTCAGGTGTTATTGTTTGCGAATCCTTGAGAATGTGTTCAAGCGCAGACACTTCCGTTCCTTCCGGGTGGCTACCCTGTTGAGGCTGTTGCAACTGCTGCGGGTCTCCTAACAACACCAGATTTCTGGCTGCCTGCGAAACAGCTACAGTATCTATAAGCGACAGTTGCCCTGCCTCATCTACAAATAGTACGTCCACGCTCGTAGCCAGTTCTTCCCTAGACCAAAAAAATGTCGTACCACCGATCAGTTGTACATCAGGATCTACAGCCGCTTTGGCGCCGGCTCCATTGTCCTTATAAACCTTTATATTCGCTTGAGCATCATCAAGTCCTGCTGCACCTGCTTTTATACAGTTCAGTTGGATGTCGCGCCCCGAAGCAAGTTTTATCACTTTCTGCATCAGTCCAACGATGACCTTATGGCTCAATGCGGTTATACCGACTTTTTTACCGGATTGAATCAGGCTGATGATCATATTGGCGGCGGTATGGCTTTTGCCTGCACCCGGAGGCCCTTGAATAGGCAATACTCCGTTATCCAATACTGAAGCCCACGCCACAGCTCGTTCCTGAGGGTGTTTGTCGCATAAAAAGGGACTAGCCGTACGAGGCAAATAATTCAACAATAAATCTCTACCTGCCCGATAGTCGCCCTCAGCGTCGATTCCATGGGTTGCTGCCCATTCCGCTATTCGGAAAATAGCGCTTTCTTTCACCCCCTGATCTATCATCGAATGTTTGAATACCGATCTTGGATGGATGTCAGCTTTTGATGGTCCTTTTTTTATTGAAATCGTACTCAGATCTAAGTCTATGGCCATAACCTCTCCAAGGTTGTCCACGTCCCCAGTACATAATTTATCCCCCGGTCTTAGATCGACATCCTGAATTGGAAAAACATATGTGTCAATCACGCTTTTCTTATCAGGAACGCGCTGCCCCGTAAATTGCAAGCCGGAAAGAGCCGATTTCTCCTCCAGTAATTCCTCGTCTGGCATCTCGGTTAATCTAAAGTATTCCCACCATTGTGTCTTTTTCTCTCGCCTGTACCAATCCAACATATGAGCCAACAACCAACGAGCATGCTGCTCTTCGGTTCGTTCTGCCCGGTCAATGGGGATCCCCTCCATTAAGGCTTCAAATATAGGCTTAATTTTTTCCTGGTATTCTGTCACTCCATCACTTGGTGCCCCCTCTTCTAACGCTGGTCTCGGAATATCGAAACCTTGTTGTATCTGTTCGCTTCTCAACTGTTCAAGCCATATTCTCAACTCCCTTGTCGATAGACAATCTTCCATATTATACTGTTCGACAGCCTGTTTTGTTTCATCGGTAATAGCGTCCACATTGTTCCTTTCCAGCAATCCCTCCAATAATCGTAATTGCGAAGAGGCATCACGCAGGTCAAGCTGCCTAATAAATCCATGGAATTGTTCCAATTCCTTTAGGGAATACGTTTCCACACCGGCCCGTAACGCCTGCCGGGTGATGCTGTGTAAATCAACGAATCGCTGCCCCCGTAGTAAGCGGTCAACCTCCTCCTCACGTGTTCCGTATTTGCCCGCCAGTCTCTTCAGTGCTCCGGTTTCATATCCCGTAAAATGGTAAATATGGAAATCAGGATAACGCTCCCAGTTTTCCATCATGAGATCCATGAACGATTCAAAGGCAACTTTTTCTTGTTCTGGAGTAAATGCCCATAAAGCATGGTAATCTTCGAAGGTGTGCTCGAAAACGAATCCGAACAAGTATTCCATTCCTGAAGTGCCCACAAACGGATCACCCTCGAAATCAAAAAACACATCCCCTGGCGAGGGTTCGGGTAAGCGACACAGACCCCGGCCCATTTCAAGCGGAAGATATTCGTAGACTTTTTCATTCCGTTCACGAGCTTCCAGCTGTACACGAGCCTGTTCTTTAAGTCGCGTATAAGTTTCTTTAGCGCCTTTTGAAGGTTTGGGCAAAGGAAACGGCATGTGTGCAAAGCCTTCCAATGTATCGACCTGCCATTCATTAATCTGCTTTGCGTGTGTGTTGGCCAAGCCGGCCACTAGAGATAAATGATCATCCGCTCTGCGTTTCCCTATGCAAGACTGCCACCAACGGCATATATCGCAATGCGGCACCGGATCAGGGTAGGTAGCGGCTATATTGCCTGTCTCGATGAACCGCTCTAAGTTTCGTTTTACCAATCGATAATAAGCCAAGTAATCATCTACCCGGTACGAAAGTCTTCTAAGTCCGTCTTCGGGTGTGATGACATGCACATACTCCGGCATCACACCTTGTATTTCGGCTACCATCTCCGCATATAAACACAATTGCAATAGCGTTCCGGCTCGAGTTTCTTTCGCCAGTTTAGAATCCACTACCTCATACGACCAATTACCCAATACACTTACTCTATCTACACGCTCTAGGAAATCGGCGCGTCCTGTCCACTGTCCACTCTGTAGGGTCGCTTGATAAATGACATCGCTACCAGCCTTCATGGCGCTCAGTGTTCGCTCAAATGCACTTCCATTATCTTCAGAAGGTATTACGACCAGATCTTTCCCTTGTTCTCGGAGGGTGTTCAGATACATGTCCTCAAACTCCTGTCCCCGTTCCTGCAATAAAGCTAACATAGGGTCTCGGTATTTCGGTGCCTCTATTTCTCCATTGGCCAAGGCCATATTCAGAAAACTCAAATGGTTACAAGCGATGTGGTTGGACAGGTCACTTGCCGATAGTACGAAATTGTTATCAAGTAGGTTCATAATTATAAAATTTGTTAGATTTTTCTCACTATTTCGCTGATGTTGAAGTTTACAGTTTGACCAGCTGGAATATTTTTTATACGATTTAGGCAATCAAGATTTTCTTCGTCAGGATGTGGAAGGAAAATAACATATTTGTACACGTGGTCATCTAGTTTAAAGCTCAAATTAACAAATAGCGATCGGTAATCTTTGGGTTCGTTTATTACGCCGACGTCTGATTTCTCTAGTGGTGCATGATAACCAAAACCTATAAGAGGAAAAGCATTATTATCTGGGTTATTAAGCGCCTGGATTAAAACACCGTAAGTCCCGTTTTTAAACCCTCTTTTGTCAAATAATAAGTCATACCCAATTCTAGAAAATGCAGTTAAATATGCGCATTTTAGCATCAATTTTGCGTTCACCTTCTTTGACATTTTCCCTGATATTCTAAAAGATAGTCCGTCCCAGTTCCTGAACACTCCATTGTATTCCATTGCTTTGATATTCTTCTCGGATGTAGTAACTTGTATTTTTGCTTCACCGCTTTCTAATGGAGCGTTTCTTTTCAAAGCAAATTGTGCCGTAACGCCATGCATACCCAACATCTCTGCAGATATTCTTGCTTCAAGTTCTCCGCCGTATTCGAGGAAGGTCTTCGTTTGAAAAAATAACAGGAGATCTTTATCGGCAGTATGTCCGTCCTTATTATTAATCTCCTTATCAACAAGGACCAACCCATTACCTCCAAGGCTATGTGGTGGCACATGTTCAAGAGTTAACCTTTTATTTTTTAAGCTATCAGCTGAAAAGAGTCTTAGGGAAATGGGACATAAATAGTAATCTGGCGATAATACCATACCATTTGCCTTGATTGTCACTGAATGTTCTTTCAACGTATTTTGCAAATTGGATACAAATCGATTAAAAAGGTTTGTCTTGTTCATTACTTTTACTTTATTAGTCAATTATGCAAATACAACTGGCCTATCTTTTAAAAACTTAAGATAATAGGCTAAGTAGTTATTTCTTAAAGGCAAGTTCGACAATATTATACTAATCAGAAGGATTTAGATTTGATCTGAACACCTCGCTTTCATTAGAAAAAGTGTTTATATCGAAATTACTGTCTTTCTTGAACTCATTTTTTTGGACAAATGTCATGAAGTCCTTAGAAATTTGATCTTTGTTGTCCTTTATAAGAAAAAATGTTAAAAGGAACACCGAACGAAGTTTGTAAGTATAGAACATATCTAGTTTATCTTTAAACATGACTTTAAGCTCTTCATTGATTTGTGCTTTTTCTACCGCTTTTTCTGTCAACTCGAATGTAGAAATCATAGACATGAATTTGTCCGTTTCGAAATTGATTGCGAAGTTATTCGCATCACCCCGAATCAGATGCAAACTTTCTACTAAGGCTTGGTGACCGTGGTATATTTCCAAGTATTTTTCTTTTACTCCGTTCGTTGTACGTGTTCCTGCCTTCTTGATCGTTGTATTAGCATATTCTGTATTCAGCTGATTGTAAAGCGTAAAGCACATATCTAACTCACTTTTTTCTAACTGGAATTTATTACTTTCTGTTTGCTTGACAAGAGCAAGATAAAGTAAAACTGAAGAAATGACGGCCAATATTGGCGCGGCGAGATTTGCTATAACCGAAGCAATTGTTAATTTATGACTTTGGCTAAAATCAAAAACCGGTAATAAAGCTGGAAAAAAAATGAATGTGCTAAAAAGTATTATGGTGAAAATAGATATGATAGATACAAACGCTAGTGTCTTAAAAAAGCTACTAGTGTTTAAAGACTTCTGATTCAACACAGCTTTTAATGCTTCCATAATTTAGATTCTTATCAATATATACCTTCAAATTTGCTTTAAATATAAGCAAAAACCCTTATATTAGCCAATATTTGTCAAGTCAAATTTCAAACAATAAAATCATGATTGGAGAGAAGATCCGGGAACTGCGTGAAGCGAACAATATCCTAATTAGACAGCTTGCTGCTCAATTGGATATCGACACGGCTTTGTTAAGCAAGATGGAACGAGGTGACCGCTTTTTCAGGAAAGAGGATCTAACGAGAATTGCGAAGATCTTCCAAGTATCCGAGCAGGAACTGTTGACTTTGTGGCTGGCGGATCGGATCCTTAAAACGGTGGAAGCAGAATCCCACCAAAAAGAAGCATTGGAATTGGCATTGAAGACGATTAAACAACCTAGATAGAATAGCGAAATGAGCGTAGATAAATTGGATATGCAATCACCGGATTTGGTGAATCAGAATATAGAAAAATTGGCTGAATTGTTTCCGAACTGCGTGACGGAAAGTGATGCAGGTAAGGCTATAGACTTTGATTTATTAAGACAGGAATTAAGTCATGCCGTAGCCGAAGGAAACAAAGAACGCTACCGACTGGAATGGCCGGGCAAGAAAGAGGCCATTGTGACCGCAAACTTGCCCACAACCAAGACGCTGCGACCTGTTCGTGAAGATTCCGTCGATTTTGACAATACCGAAAATATCTACATTGAGGGCGACAATCTGGAAGTGCTTAAGCTTTTACAAGAAAGCTACCTCGGCAAGATCAAAATGATCTACATTGACCCCCCATATAATACAGGAAAGGATTTCGTATATAAGGACAATTTTACAAAAGACGCTCAGGAAGAGCTTCTTGAAAGTGGTCAGAAGGATGAGTACAATCAGCGCTTGGTCGTTAATCCGGAAACAGCAGGGCGTTATCATTCTGACTGGCTGAGTATGATGTACCCGAGACTGAAATTGGCTCGAAATCTTTTGAAAGAGGATGGAGTGATCTTTATTTCGATTGATGATAATGAGGTGCATAATCTGAGGAAGATTTGTGATGAGATTTATGGGGAAGAAAATTTACTGGCTCAATTCGTTTGGCGGACAGATGGTAATTTTGATAATCAAGCAAAAGTTAAATATTGCCATGAGTTTATCCTGTGTTATTGCAAAAAGATAAGTTATTTTCCTCATCCACCTACAATCGATCCTAGCATCGATAGGAATAGTAAATTATTCAAGGACGAGATCCGAAATACTATTGTTAAAAATGGCCCTGCTAATCCAATTAGTCAAATAAAATTACCTGTAGGATTTCCAGCTGATTTTGACAATGGTTTGATTGAAGAGCGAAAAAATGCCTGGCCCTGGTATTTGAATGATGCAAAAATAACTAATGGAAAGCTTGAAAATCAGACTGTTATTGAGAGCGGTTGGAGTTCCAAAGAATTGATAATGAAATTCATACAAAATGAAATGAAACCAATTGTTGATGGGAAAGGGCAAGAAACAAGATTTGTTTTGACTAAAACCGGTGCTTTAGAGGTAGTTAAAAAGAGAAGTGACAGTCAAAGCCACGTTATTTCAGTTATCAGCGGTGTCGGTAATACGCAGGCCACGAGTTCAAAACTTAAAAGTGAGGGAATATTTTTTGATTATCCAAAACCGATCAATTTACATAAGTATTTAGTTTCAATGAATGCTGGAAATGATTTTACTGTTCTTGATTTTTTTAGTGGATCGGCTACTATGGCGGAAGCTATCGTTGATCTAAATAAAGTCGACGGAGGCAAACGTAAATACATTATGGTCCAACTCCCTGAAGCTACCGATGAAAAAAGCGAAGCTTACAAAGCAGGATACAAAAACATCTGCGAAATAGGCAAAGAGCGCATCCGCAGGGCAGGCAAGAAAATACAAGAAAGTCTCAACCAAGATTCGCAGGATAAAAAAGATAAACAGGATTTGTTTGCCGAGAAAGGAAATCAAGCTCATCAAGAAAATCCGAATAATCATGGTTTAGATATTGGTTTTCGGGTGTATCGTTTGGACGACAGCAATATGCAAGATGTGTATTATAAACCTCAAGAATATACTCAAGCCAATCTGGATCTGTTTGCAGACAATGTGAAATCCGACCGAACTGCAGATGACCTTTTAGCACAGGTCATGCTCGACTGGGGACTTCCATTGAGTTTGAAGATCGAACGATTGGAAATTGCAGGCAAAGAGGTTTTCCGTGTTGCTGAAAACTCCCTGTACGCGTGTTTCGATAAAAGCCTTGATGAGGCATTTGCCAAAGAAATAGCAAAAGATAAACCTTTACGTGTGGTCTTTAGGGATAATGGATTTAAAGATGATACTGCCAAGGTCAATGTCAAGCAATTGCTGAAGCAGTTGAGTCCAGAAACTGAAATGAAGGTGATCTAATGAAGAGTGCAGCAGAATTAATTCAACAGCTCAATCACACCGATGAGTGTAATTGGATAGAAGCTAAGCGCGGAAGCGCTATCGATCGATCCATATTGGAAAGCGTGTGTGCCTTCTCCAACGAACCAGGTCTGGGAGGTGGTTATATTTTGCTTGGTGTAGAACAGGAAGCGTTATCCTTATTCCCTACTTACTATGCTTCTGGTGTAGAGCAGTCAGATAAAATACAGCTGGATTTAAGCACGCAATGTGCTTCGATGTTCAATCAACCCATTCGTCCTACTATACAGGTCGAATCCGTAAACGGAAAAAACGTCATTGTGGCGTATGTGCCGGAGCTTCCAGATGGACAAAAACCTGCTTATTTTCGGAATGAGAATCTCCCGCAAGGGGCGTACCGTCGTATAGGTTCTTCAGATCAACGCTGTACAGACGATGATCTGTTTGTATTCTTTAATAAAGAAGATAGTTTTGATAGTACTTTGGTAAGCGGTTCTTCTCTCGATGATATTAGTGAAGAAGCTCTTGCGTTATATAGACAGCTTCGTAGTAAGGTAAATGCCTTTGCGGAAGAACTGCAGTACAATGACGAAGATTTACTTTACTCATTAGGGTGTATCCGCAAAGAAAAAGGAAAAATCCAATTGACGTACGCAGGTTTACTACTCTTTGGAAAACGCATAGCACATCGCCGGCTGTTGCCTATGGTCCGTGTGGATTATGTACGAGTTCCAGGTAATGAATGGATGGAAGATCCTGAGAATAGGTTTACGACAATTGATATGCGGGGTTCCTTATTGGAAATGGTACAACGTGTGTTTAGTCAGATCACGGATGATCTGCCTAAAGGTTTTGTGTTGCCAGAGGGCGAATTGCAAGCCGAAAGTATCGGCTTACCTACTCGTGTCCTTCGCGAGGCTATCGTCAACGCGTTAATCCACAGAACTTACCGCGAGAATCAACCTATTCAGATCATTCGATATGGTAATCGCATCGAGATTAAAAATCCGGGCTTTTCGTTGAAACCAGAAGATCATTTGGGAGAACCGGGTTCAAAAAGTCGGAACCCCTTTATTGCAGCTGTATTTCACGAGACGAACTTGGCAGAGACCAAAGGTTCGGGTGTACGTACGATGAGAGCTTTGATGGAAAAAGCTAATCTTTTACCGCCTACATTTGAAAGTGATCATGGACGAAACCAGTTTACGGTACGTTTACTTCTTCATCATTTCTTGGGTACTGATGATGTCCAATGGTTGTCTACTTTTGAAATTTATGGTTTGAATGAAGATCAGAAACGTGCTTTGATCTTCACCCGAGAAGTGGGTGCTATAGATAATTCTTCGTATCGACAGCTTAATGGTGTAGATATTCTCAAAGCCAGTAGTGATCTTAGGGATATGCGTATAAAAGAATTACTAGACCAAAAAGGTAAAGGAAGAGCTACCTATTATGTTGTTGGGAAAAACTTTGTTAGCGGAAATGAAGCAGAAGATAGTAAACCAACTGTGAGCGTTAGTGCACCAGTTGATGATCTTAAGACACCACCTCTAGAAGATAGTGAACCACCTCTAGAAGATAGTGAACCACCTCTAGGAGATAGTGAACCACCCCGTAAGGTAGAAGGTGCTAAATCTGAAGAAATACTAAAGCGTCTGCCTCAGGAACTGATAAGTGAAATACCACTGTTTAGGAAGCGTATACAAGATAAATCCTTGTTGTCAGATTTTATCTGTCGACTTTGTGAAGCAGATAGTTTCCAAATCCATGAGCTTTCTATCATACTCAACAAAACAGAAAAATACCTCTTGTTTAATTTCATCAAACCTCTTCGGGAAAAAGGAATGCTGGAATACACGATCCCGGACATGCCAAATCATTTCAAACAGGCTTACCGTGCCGTCAAAAAATAAGCTGAAACATGAAATTACAATTTAAAGAACAAGACTTTCAGATTCAAGCGGTCAAAGCGGTGGTCGACTGTTTTCAAGGGCAACCGTTGAAAACGAATCGATTCACACTAGAGCGGAGTCGTGAGCTTATCCGAAAAGCGAAGCAAGCTGCCAGTGGCGCTATACAAACCTCGGCCTTTGATCATGAAGTCCTTGAAGATATTGGTTATAGAAATGGTAGCATTCAGCTAGTAGACAGTCAGATTCTTGAGAATATACAGGAGGTTCAACGGGGACAGGGACTGAGCGAAAGCCAAACTATAGAGCGTCCAAAAGGTGTTAAACTTGGCTATAATCTGACTATAGAAATGGAAACGGGTACGGGTAAAACTTATACGTATATCCGTACCATGTATGAGCTGCATAAACATTACGGTTGGAGTAAGTTTATTGTCATTGTCCCTAGTATCGCCATTAGGGAAGGTGTTTATAAATCATTTCAAGTGACGCAGGACCACTTTCAGGAACTGTATGGGCATAAGATCAATCCGTTTATCTATAATTCCGGTAGACCACAAGATATAGAGAGTTTTGCATCCGACAATCGCATATCGGTTATGATTATCAATACGCAAGCGTTTAATGCTAGTGGTGCTGATGCACGACGGATCTACATGGAGCTGGATCACTTTGGTACGCGTAAGCCCATCGATATCCTTGCGCAGACCAATCCAATCTTGATCATCGATGAACCTCAATCCGTAGATGGTGAAAAAACACTGAAAAGCATGCAGGATTTCAATCCGCTATTTACTTTACGCTATTCGGCCACACACAAGGTTGAATACAATAAGGTATTTCGTTTGGATGCGCTGGATGCTTATCACCAAAAATTGGTTAAGAAGATTCAGGTCAAAGGAATTAACCTCAAAGGATCGACCGGGACTACGGGCTACCTCTATCTCGAACAAATTAGCCTAAGTACAACGAAACCTCCATTTGCGGTGGTAGAGTTTGAAAAGCGTGTCGGCGAAGGTGTCAAGAAAGTACGGCAAAAATTGCCCGAAGGAGCTAACCTTTATGAGCTCTCTGGCGATCTTCCCGTATATAAGAACCACACGATTACAGAGATCAACGGCTACCTCAATAAAATAGTTGTCAACGGCGAAGATATTTATCCGGGTGATATCGTGAACGACAAAGACGAATTGGCCTTTCGTCGGGTGCAGATTCGCGAAACTATCCTGTCTCACTTACAGAAAGAAAAGCAACTATTCGACAAGGGAATTAAAGTATTGAGCTTATTCTTTATCGATTCGGTAGAAAAATATCGTGTATACGATGAATCCGGCGAAAAAGCGCTCGGTGAGTATGCAAAGCTATTCGAAGAAGAGTACGACAAAGTACGTAATGACTTTTTAGATTTATTTCAGCAGGATTATAACGACTACCTAAAAGATACCGATCCAAGTCAGGTACATAAAGGCTATATGCCCACCAGCTATTTTGATTATCTACAGCGTGATGATGCAGGCAAGATACATGAGGGCTATTTCTCCATAGATAAGAAGGGAAAATCTATAGATCCTTCACTAAAACGTGGCAAAGAAGATTCTGACGACATATCAGCCTACGACCTGATCATGAAGGACAAAGAACGTTTACTGAGTTTTGAGGAACCCACGCGTTTTATTTTTTCCCACTCCGCATTGAAAGAAGGTTGGGACAATCCCAATGTATTCCAGATATGCGCTCTAAAGAGCGCAGAAACCGGAAGCCAAACCAGGCGTAGACAAGAAGTAGGACGGGGTATGCGCTTGTGTGTGGATAAACGTGGGGTGCGCCAGGACTTTGAACTCATTGGTGAGCAAGTCCATGAGGTCAACAAACTGACCGTCATTGCTTCGGAAAGCTATGAAGCCTTTGCCAAAGGATTACAAACAGAGATCGCAGCTACACTGGCTGACCGTCCACAAAAAGCTGAAATAGAATATTTCGTTGGCAAACTGGTCTCCAATGAACAAGGTGAATCACGGCGATTGACAGAAAATGATGGTAAAAAGCTCAACAAGCTACTTTATAAGCACGATGTGATTGATGAGGATGATAAGATTACAGCTGAAGGGCGGGAACTGATTGAACAGAATAAGGTACCGTTGCCAGAGCAACTGGAGCCTTATCGAGCATCGATTACCCAATTGCTCCAGTCTATCTATACCGGAGAACCGTTCAAACCTGAAGACGAACGACAGACGATTGTATTGCAGACCAACCCAAACTTCAAAAAGAAAGAGTTTCAGGCACTGTGGGACAAAATTAATCTCAAAACAGTCTATGAAGTTCGCTTTGACACAGAAAAATTAGTTTACGAAAGTAAAACGCTGATCAATGCCAACCTGCACATCAGTACCCGGATGTATGAAGTGAAAACCGGAGAACTGGAAGATGGCACAAAGGAACAGATGCAGCAAGGGTCATTGATCCGAGAGTCCAAGCGGCAATATCTGAAGCTGGATAATGACCTCTACACAAACACCCTGTATGACATTGTTGGCGAGATCGAGCAAAAAACAAATCTTACCCGGCGTACCATTGTGGATATCCTAAAATCTATCCACGAGGAAAAGTTTCTAATGCTCCGTCGAAACCCGGAGGAATTCATTGCCAAATGCAGTAAATTGATCAATGAGGCAAAAGCCAAGCTGATCATCAATAATATCGTGTATCATAAACTTGAAGATAGGCATGATGCGAAAACAGTATTTACAAATGATAAGTCTGCTTTGCGAAATTCGGATCTTTTGAAGAAACATATTTATGATTACTTGACTTCGGACTCTAAAATAGAAGCTGATTTTGCAGAAGCTTTGGAGAATAGTGTAGAAGTAGTTGTATACGCTAAATTGCCGAAGAGCTTTTATATCTCTACACCTGTAGCGAATTACAGTCCGGACTGGGCAATCGTATTTGATAAGGATAAGGTGCGCCATATCTATTTTGTTGCTGAAACTAAAGGTTCTGATTCGGAGATGGATTTGCGCGAAATCGAAAAACTTAAGATTCATTGCGCCCAGGAACACTTCAAAGAGATCAGTGGCGGTGTCGTGAAATTCGATACGGTCAGTAATTATGGTAAATTGTTGGATATTGTTCAGGTAATATAGGCTATGCAACTCATCGATAACATCAACAAACGCCTTGGCGATGATCTAAGGCAACATATTCAGCGAGGAAGCAAGTTGAGCATAGCCGCTTCTTCTTTTTCGATCTATGCCTTTGAAGCGCTGCGCAAGGAGTTGGGCCAAATCGATGAGCTTCGCTTTATATTCAGTTCGCCTACATTCGTAGAGGAAAACTTAAAGAAAGAAGTTCCCAAGTTTTTCATCCCCCACCTGTACAAGGAGGCTGACCTTTGTGGCGGAGAATTTGAACTTCGGCTCAAGAATCAGCTTAATCAACGCGCTATTGCCCGGGAATGCTCAAAATGGGTAAAAGACAAAGTTCGTTTTAAATCGAATCGGCATTTTCATCAACCCTTACATGGAATGATACATGTGAAGAACAGCCCTGATGATTCCGTCAATTATGCGCACATTGGAAGCTTTACGACGGCCGATTTAGGCTTTACACACAAGAAAGGATTCCCCACACTGATTCAGAAAACCAACTATCCAGATAGCGAGGCTTATCTGGAATGGTTTGATCAGGTGTGGAAAAATGAAGACGACCTTAAGGAAGTAACCGCGCAGGTGCAAAGCTATTTTGAAACTGCTTACAAAGAAAATAGCCCGGAGTTTATTTACTTTATTACGCTATACAATATTTTCAATGATTTTCTTGAGGACCTTTCTTTAGATACTTTGCCCAACGATCAAATCGGCTTTAAAGATACCTTGGTCTGGAGCAAGCTCTACAATTTTCAACGTGATGCCGTCATAGGTGCTATTAACAAGCTTGAAAAATATAGCGGCTGCATTTTAGCGGATAGTGTAGGCTTGGGTAAAACCTTCTCTGCTTTAGGAGTGATCAAGTACTACGAGATGCGGAATAAGGATGTTCTGGTATTGTGTCCGAAAAAATTAGAAGCAAACTGGAACGCCTACCGTCATAATGACAAGAACAATTTTTTGGCAGCGGACCGCTTTCGGTATGATGTATTATTTCATACAGATCTCAGTCGCGACCGGGGTATGAGCAACGGTCGAAGTTTGGAAAATGTCAATTGGGGGAATTATGGTCTCGTGGTCATTGACGAATCTCATAATTTCAGAAATAACAATCCATACTCAGACCGGGAGAATCGATATCAGAAGCTGTTACGTAAAGTTATCAAGGAAGGTATCGAAACAAAAGTCTTGATGTTGTCCGCAACGCCAGTCAACAACCGCTTTGCGGATTTACGGAATCAATTAGCATTGGCCTATGAGGGCGAAGCAGCCATCATAGATCAAAAGCTGGATACCAAAAGCTCCATAGAGCAAGTTTTCAGAAAAGCACAACAAGCGTTCAATACCTGGAGTAAATACGATGCAGGATATCGTACTACCGAACGCTTATTGGAAATGCTCGACTTTGATTTTTTCGAAATATTGGATTCTTTAACCATCGCCCGATCAAGAAAGCATATCACCACGTACTACGATACCAGTGCTATCGGTAAGTTCCCGAAAAGGAATGAACCACTCGCTATCCATAGCCCGTTAACGGAGGATGGGCATGTCACCTACGTGCAAATAGCAGAAAGTCTCACTTTATTAAACCTTTCGGTCTATACGCCATTAAACTACATCCTCGACAGCAAGTTGGAATATTATCGATCGCTGTACGATAAGGAAGTTCGTGCCGGAGCGAGCCGATTGTCACAAAAAGATCGTGACAACAGCTTACGTATTCTCATGCGTATTAATCTTTTAAAGCGGTTAGAGAGTTCCGTTGATTCATTCCGTATCACGCTTGAAGGTATTATCGGCTTAATTGAGAAAACACTACAGATCATTAGAGATGGTGTAAAATCAGATTACGAAGGTATACAGGCGAAAATTGATGATGAAAATTTTGACTGGGATTCGGATTGGGGGGATGAGGAACACTTTATCGGTAAAAAGATCAAAGTACATGTTGCCGACATGGATGTTTACCGTTGGCAAGAAGATTTGCAGGACGATTTAAAATTACTACGTGGAATTTGGGACAGCATTGAGGAGGTTCGCGGACATGAAGATTATAAACTTCGTCAGCTTCTTGAGCTGTTAGAAGGAAAAATCAATCGCCCGTTTAATAGCCAGAATAAGAAAGCGATTGTCTTTACCGCTTTTGCGGATACGGCAAATTATCTGTATGAGCATATTCACACCTATTTTAAGAATAAGTACGGCATCCATACAGCGCTGATTACCGGATCCAGAAAAATCAGCTCAGCGAAAAATATACCTTCGGATCTGAACCCGTTACTCACTTGTTTTTCTCCGCTGTCAAAAGGAAAATCTCAGCTATATCCGCAGATAAATGAGGAGATTGATATTCTGATTGCAACAGACTGTATTTCGGAGGGACAAAATCTTCAGGATTGTGATTATTTGGTCAACTACGACATTCACTGGAATCCGGTACGTATCATTCAGCGATTTGGTCGTATCGATCGTATTGGCTCCAAAAATGATACGATAACGCTTGTCAATTTTTGGCCAGATGTGACGCTGGACGCTTATATCAATCTGAAGCAGAAAGTAGAGAGCCGTATGTTAATTTCGAATATGGCTAGTACGGGAGATGACAATATCTTAAATGCTAGAGAGCAAGATATGGAGTACAGAAAGATACAGCTCCAAAAGCTGAAGGATGAAGTAATTGACCTGGAAGATCTTCGAGAGGGCGTGGACATTACAGATCTTGGATTAAATGATTTTCGAGTCGATCTTTCCAATTATTTTAAACTGTATGGAACATTGGATCATATTCCTGAAGGACTACATGCTGTTGTTCCTGCTGATGATATATTGCCTGCAGGTACTATATTTGTCCTGAAAAATATAAATTCGTCCGTCAACATCAATAAAACTAATCGTTTACATCCATACTATCTGGTATACATTAGTTCTGATGGACTTCTTCACCTGAAACACGTAGAATCTAAAAAGATACTCGATGCCATGCGCAAGCTGTGCAAAGGTAAAACGGAACCACTAACCGATCTATGTAAAGCATTGAGTAAAGAGACAGATGAATACCACCGCATGGATGGCTATTCAAGGTTATTAAAGGATAGTATCAGCTCCATCATCCAAGCAGAAGAGGAAAAAGAAATACATAGTCTGTTCCGATCAGGTGGCACCACCGCTTTAACGGATAAAATTAAGGGATTGGAAGATTTTCAATTAATCACTTTTCTAATCGTGCGCTAATGGTTGATCTTTTTAATTTACCGATCAGTACAGTGTATGGTCAAACTATCCCAAAAAAGATGTTTGACGCTCATCTATCCTACAAACAAAAAAAGATTCTTACTGATAAAATCAGTAAAATGACTTGGACGCATAAATTGGCGCCGGCAACAATAAACCTGTCCGGAACGTATTTTGCGGAAATCCAGATCATCCATATTGAACTAAAACGGGAGGAGCGAATATCAGAATTGCTCGCTGTTATCAATAAAAGCGTTCCTTACGGCGTCATATTTGTTATGCAATTTGGTGACCGATTTTATTTATCCGCCTCCGCTAAACATCCTCATCCGACACTTGCTGATACTTCTGTCCTGGATTGGGAGTTTGTTTCAGAATGGTTCGCGGCAGTAGACAATACGTTTCGGCTGAATTTGAGGGAAAGCTTAGATGCTGTATTTTTTGATTTGTGTAAACAGCTATCTGCTTTTGCATCGAAAGAAGTGGATTCTATGACTGAACTTATCGAAAAGAGTTCGAAACTTTTTCAACTTCGAAAAGACATCAACAAACTACGGTCGGCCATATCTTCCTGTAAGCAATTTAATAAGAAGGTGGAGCTGAATCTTGAGCTTAAAAGAGCGGTACAAGTGATGGATAAATTAATAAATATGTGAAGATACAATGAAAGACTATTTAGTTGCCAAGGAAGCTGAGATTGATGAATATTTCAATAATCTCGGAATATGGAAGTATCCATACTTTACGATATATTTGAGTCTATCCTTTCATGCAGAAAAAATTGATTTTGAAAAAGACGGAGATAACTCAGGTGATTTTTTTGCGAGGATGTCTACATTTCATGAAAAAATCGTAGAACTATCATTACGGAAAGAATTTGATAGCACTTGGTCTGCACTGTCATTATCACTAGGTGATCACCATTTCCCCCAATATCTAGACTTTTTATATGCGTATGGACACTTTAGTTTTCTCATGCCACAAATTCACCGGAATATATTTAATATCACAAAATCTGGTGATAACAGTGTTTTGTTGAATTTTAAAACCGAGAATTTTGTCAGATCGGAAATAACTGACCGTTTCTTAAGCGAAATATCTCTACCGGTAACAATCGAATATAGCAAGAAGAAATTGCTAGAAGAATATTTATATCAGAAAGTTAAAAAAGATAGCGAGCCATTCGATGATCAAGATCTTCTATGGATAAGAGATATTTTCAGCCATCACCTTTCGTGTAAAAATAGAGTAGAATTATTGTCTGATAAAGTTCTCGAAGAGAACTTAGGATTCAATAATCTTGACTTCGACAGGTTTGAGGCTTCGCTACGAGCATGCACTGATTTTATGCTTTACTTAGCCCGTGTATATAAGAGCCTTTCAGACGAGATAGATGATAAAAAAAAGAAAGAAGAATTAGTAGGTTGTTACCTAGAATGGTGTAATTGTTGTTTAACCTATAGATTTATTGATCTATTAATTCACATATCTGATATAGATGGCAAAACTTTTCATAATATTCTACCTTATTTCATAACCATTTACAGTCAACCAAAAGCAACAAAGATCCGGACATGTTCACATTTAGGTGAAGGATATATGCCTCCATTAACATTAACAGAAAACAGGATACTTCTCAATCCATTAATAACTAGAAATTTTTTAAGTTTCAACAACATTCTTTACTCTCTCAGCAAGAAAGAACGAAAACTATTCGACGAAAAAATTTCTGCAAATCTTGAGCCAACCCTTATTAACCAAGTCGATAGAGTGTTTTCTAAATTTAATGCACTACGTAGAAAAAAGAATGTGAAGATTGAAGGAGGTGAAATTGATTATTTAGTACTGTCTGAAGTCGAAAAAGTATGCTTAGTGTTTCAGATAAAAGCCACTTTGGCTCCAGTAAGCAGTAGATCTACTGATAGAGTTCAAACAAGAAGTCTCGAAGGAATAAAGCAACTAGAATATTTTAGATCGAAAACGGAAAAATCAAAATTAAAACTAGTTAACGAGATCTTTGGTACGGATATGAGTGAATTGAAATTTATTGATATTTTACTAGTGAGATCATGTGCTGGCTCTGAAGATGTATGGAGTCACTCACACACAATTATAAACTACCAACTTTTGTGCGGTTTATTAGGGAATAAGCTAAACAACAATAATAAAGAGTTTTCAAATTTCGAAGTCGAAGTTCGATCGTACTTTGACAAAAACTTAGAGATATCCTCGCCTGAAGTCTCGAATCAGGAATTAAATATTAAAGATTTAAGTCTTACTTTCCCAATAATTGATTTTAAAAGGATGGTCAAAGCAAGGTTAAAAATATTCAAGGACTGCTCAATTTTAGATAATTATCGGTCGGCACAATAGATTTTTAATGATATAATAAATCCTATTTCCCCTTCAACAACTTCTCCAAATACTCCACCTTTGATTTTTCCGCTTCTAAGAGACGCTCGTAAAGTTTTTTGTTTTCTTCTTGAGCTTCCATAAGTTTATCAAGCGGATTGAAGGTGCATCCAGTTGCATAAATAGCCCCATTATTAGAACTGCTGTCGTGAAAGCTGTTAAAGAAGTTGAACACAGCCTCTTCGCTAAAATTCTCTATCGCTTCCGGAGTAACACCCAAAATATTGGCTACCTGAGCTAATAAATCCGCTTCAATAGCGGCACTTTTCTCAATATTGGATACCGTCTGCTGACTTACGCCTAATTCAATAGCTAAAGCTTCCTGTTTCATACCACGTAGTTCGCGGATACGGCTGATTTTTCTTCCTATATGGTTTGTCGTGTTGGTTGTACTCATAAGTCCAAAGTTAACAAATATTCAGCGTTCAAGATACGAAATATCTTCAGATGGTACAAAACAACATATTACTTGTGCAATACAATGACCATTGGTTTTATACAAACCGTTTTGGTTCGGTACGTGGATAATGCTGTGTTCATTTGTGGAAACCAAAATAAATTTGATATGAAGAAGAAAAAGAAAACTAAAGTTGTGACCGTAGACATGTATCACAAGTATGCTGAAATCGATGAAATGTATTCCAGTAAAGTTAGAGAGGTAAAATTGGATATTCCATCAAATTTCAGAATGTTGTGCGCCATACTGGATGTCAAGGTCGAAAAACTGCTAAAGGATTTTATGTGGATGTTAAGTTATTCCCATCATAATTCAGCTACACCTAAACAACGAAAAATAGCAAAGAAGTTCTTTCTAGCCTGCAAATATGGCCAGCCTCTGTATAGTAAAAAGCAGATCAAACAGATGTTTGATGAACTAAAGTCTGAGCGGAAAATATATGAAACCATAGAGGGTATGGATTACGAGGACATGAAGCTCTTTTGGAAAAATAATCATATGTATATGCAGCATTGGTTCAAACGTTGGTTCGAAAAGAATAGACATAAGGGGGATATTTCTATACTGGAAGAACACTAAATGAAAAAACATGAATGATTTTAACAACTTAGTCGTACAAACTCGCTGTACGATTAAACTATCACATGGCGAACAACCGTCTTTCTCCATCGACGAAAGCGGAGAAAAAGCGAACTGGGTAAATATATCTATCCTCAACGATCAATTAGTCGTATACACCAAGCCTGAATATTACGGTTATCTGTTGCTACACGATTATTATCCGCAGATAACGATCACCTACAAAATCTTGACAGGATTGCAGATGCTGGATAAGTGTTTTGTAGAGTCTGATGGAACGCTCAAATTACAGAAGTTGGGCATGATCGTCAGAGAAGGGCACATAGATATATCTGTAGATGCTTTTTCAATCGACTGTACTGTGCTAAAAAATGCGTGTGCGAAAATTTCTGGCGAAACAATCATCTCATACGTCTTGGCGCATCAAAGAAGTCTCTATGATGGATCGGAGCTGGAAGCCTCGGAAGGTAATGTGCATGTCCACGACGAAGCTAAGGCGTCTATATGGTTCGAAGAAGAGCTAGATATTGGGCTATTTGGACAAAGCAGAATGGACTACAAGGGTAATCCGAGAATGAAAATATTGCAGTTAGATGAAGGGTGTGCCATGAAGCAAATCACTGGTGCCGATAAAATAGAAATATAATGCTATGGAAAACGTATATATCAAAAATCCTAAATGCGAATTAGAGCCTCAGTGGTTCTTCTTGGAAGGTGGTATTTATGAAGCTTTTGAGTTCGAAAGCTTTGATTCGTTACGTGAAAGGCTCAGGAAATTATTTATGGCCCTGACATCCAGAACTCAAAAAACGGAAGATGAGCAACGTCAATTGCAAATAACATTAGATAAGCTTATTTTGATGGTTAAGGGATGTCATTATTTTTTACACCATAAAAAGCGATTGAATTATGAGGAAGAATGGATAGACATCAAATGGCTAAAAAATCCTTACCGCTGTCTAGAAAAATATCGGCATCGTAGTGATGAAAAACTCAATCATCATTTGGCACATTTCGATTATGACTTTACGCAGTTGAGCCGCGAGGAGGTGCAAAACTTTACCAAAGCCTTCAAGAGCTTCTTTTCTTTAATGGATCTATCCTCATGGCTAAACCTTTTTGACGATTACAAACAATGCCTATCCGAAAATGAAAGCCTATTGGAATGGTGTGTAGATAACACTCCACTGAAAACCTACGAGCAATTACTGAAGTTAATAGAGGCATGTATTATCGCCTTTCATTGGGCTAATATTGATTATCCACCGCCAAATGCGCATTTGTATCTTTCTTTTTTGAATACTACCTACGAGTGCTATCGTGATGCGAATCCAATTGAAATGACTAATATGCTATTTTGTGAAGTTAGCTACGATGAACTTCGAAAGAATATTTTGGAGCTTTATTCGGGATGTCGTGAGGGGCGCCAAGAGTTCACAATGAAACCAGATGATTTAAGATTTAATCTGCGGTGGCTAATACAAACTGGGTGGTTATTACTTCAAACTAATTATTTTCCCGAGGATTGGCTATCGCCGGATAGTTTTGATTGGCTAATATGTCCAATACCAGAAAACGAAATCAAGTACTGGCGGCCTAAAAATCTAAGTTTAAAGCAACGTAAAAAATTGGCAAAAACCTTGTCAAAAGTGTATTGGGATGTAGAAGTTCACGATTTGCTGTATTTAGTAGAAAACAGACTCATCTGCTATCTGAACGAACAGGAAACGGTCTGCTTGGATATTGAAAACGTGAAAACTCGCGATCGGCTCCTGAAAATACTAGATGTCGTAACCTTGATTTTACTTGACTTTTGCGAGAGGCGAACAAAGATTGATGGAATCAAATATCCCAAAGAGATCCCTGCTCAAGAGATCATAGATAAACAAAAAGAAGAAAATGAAACCGAAAATATATGAGTTATGGAAATTAAAAATAAAAATGATCAGACTGATTTGAATAGCATCATTTTGATTCTAGCGAGCAAATACAATATCGATCGGATATTCCTGAACACCTACTATGCAATTGATGTTCCTTTCTACGAGTTGGTTATCCTATTATCCAATAAGGAACATAAATCTGTTGGCGAACTCGATCCACAGATTAGAATGTCTTTAAAGGATTTTCCGAAGTTTCATCATGTCACGTTAGTAGCCTTTCAAGTAAAAAGTAAGCTAATTGATGGAAATCTCTACCTACACATGACCTGCTACCCAGACAAACTTATTTATCAAAATCCATCGTCAAAATTCGAGCTATACCCTGAAGGGCATTCTCAAGAAAGCACACTGAAGTCGGTTAACGAATTATTTGACCGCGAAAATCATAAAGTAAATGAGTTTAAAGAAGGGTACTATTATTTCAAAGAACGTGGGGCGCTTTCACATGCAGGATTTATGTTGCACCAGGTCTTTGAGTTGAGATATAGATGTATGGAGATTATGGTTATGGGAAAGGAGCGTGCAACGCACTCTATCAGGTCTCACCACCGCTATCTTGTCCGGATGGCTCCCGCATTGGCAACAATATTCAAAGAAGGCAAGCCAGAAGATGAAATCCTTCTTCGTTTTTTGGAAGATGTATATCGGGCCGCACGGTATGAAGACGATTATGACGTCGATCTTGATGTTCTACAGAAGTTGGAAGAACGGATGGAAAACTTTATGCAGATCACAGACACGATGTTTGAGGATTCCGTGACGAATTTTAAAAACTACTCTTTTGAGGTCGATAGTCCCAATGAGAAATTAGAAGATCGTGTCGAAAGCGAAGTCAAGTCGCTACAAGACATTTCTAATCACGATTCTATATCCTTTGAGTACTGTGTCAATGAAAGTGCTGCTGATAATAAATTGAACCTAATTATTTCTCGTTTGCAGGATGCTATTGACATACAGGGAATTTATCTAGTTGGGCAGCGAACTAGATCATTTGTCATCGATAGTATTAATAAACCATCAAATACTGCCATTTGTGATTACTACTTCGATTTACTAATTGTCAGCGAAAGCGATATTCGGGAGATAATAGGTAATATACAAACGTCGATAAACAAAGAATTAAACGTTTCCGTTTTATTACTTTCTTTCACTCGAAATCAAATACAAAAACAGTTGGATAAAAACAGCCCATTCTTTCATCGGTCTTTGCAATATGTCGTTCCCCTGCATACTGTGGAAAGCAATTTGCTGAATTGGGAATTTCATGAACATAATGGAGAGCGTACTCCAGCCGAAATGAACGAGGCGAAAACAAAATGGTACCAAAGAGAAAATAACGCGAGTGGCTTTTACAATGGAGGTAAGGCTATAGAACACTCTGAAGAAGTTGAAATTAAAGTACTTCTTTATAATCAAGCTATTGAACAAGCATGTTTGGGTCTACTGGAATATTTTTATGACTATACGCCATACCAATACAATCTAAAGCATTTGTTCAGTCTGTGTGCTAGTTTATGGCAATTTCCAAACGATATCTTTCCACGTAATACCGAAGAAGAAAAATCGCTATTCGACGAATTTGCACAAACTGTAAAAGATACCCGGTATCAAGGCTGGTCTATGGTTGGTTGGGATGAAGCATACCGTTATGACGAACGATGCGAGCGGTTTTTGGAACAATGTAGCAACTTGGTTCGCAGATAAATATATAGATATACTTCAAAGTCGTTGTCCCAGAGAACAACGACTTTGTTATTTCCTTTTATCCTTCACCTCCTTATCAAAGCCGATCAGATTCACCATTTCCCGGAGACGCGAACGTAGGCGATTGCCGTAGGTCTGCTCAAGCTCAGTTGCGGAGAGATTGGTCGTGATATGGGTAACCAATTTTTTTGAAACAAACAGATCGTATCGTGACAAAAGCACCTCGGCCATTACGTTGCATTCATTACCAAAGTACTTGATATTGTTCTCAGTCCCTAGATCGTCAAAGCAGAAGTTTTTGTAATCAGTGTTGTACAGCTTACCACGGCTGTAACGGTGAATAACCTCATAACCATCCTGAATAAACTCAAATGTGACATCCCGTGTACTCTTCATAATATAGCGGTTTGCATTGCCTACCAGATAACGCATCAGATTCATCAGCGTCGTTTTGCCACATCCAATGGGTCCGGTCAGCATAATGCCTTTATCCAGATCTACTTTTTGTTTCTTACACAATTCTTGGTCACGGAGAAAATAACCAGCCAGTTGGAGCAATATGCTTTGATCATCCGTACATAAGGTGAACCGACTTCCATACAATTCCTTACCCTTCTGATCAATAAACTGGAAAACCTTAGCGTAATCATAGTGGCTCGAAATAATTCTTTCGCGTGCTGGTGTGGAGTTGTTGCGCGCGGTTTGATTTTCCATAATTTGCAGATTTGGTAAAATTGATACTGTTACTGATCCAGTTCTTGGCCGACGCCTTCCAGTCCTTCATCGGACTCTTACCACCAACGAGCCAACCATTGGCCGTGTAGTGATTCATGAACCGGTGGGCTTCCTGGACAGTGGATTGATTCGCTAAGAAAAATCGTTCGACATGTTCCGGAAGTGGTGGGATTACTATTTCTTTTTGCGCGGAACGTTTTTCTTTTTTCGGGAACAGCAGCACACCTTGATTTGAACTCGCCATTTTTTTATTTTCTTCCCTCTTTTGATCTATCGATAGATGACTAGTATTATCCATGATAATACTAGTACTATATAGTTTATTATATGGCTCGTTTATTGGTCTTGTGGACAGCATTTGAACCGGTTCAACAGTTGGCGTGCTCTGAACTGGTTGTTCTGGAAAAAAAGTGATCGTACTTCCTTTGTACGGATTGTAAGACGGACGATAATCTATATATCCCTGCTTATGCAGATAAGCCATTGCTTTGTGATAGGTCGCTTTAGAATTGATCTTTCCCAGACGCATAGCGTCGTCCCGGATGATCTGTATCTGTTTGTCAAAGCGTGCTTGGTTCCAGAGCTGGAAGAGCGCCATAAAAAGGCTGAGGTGCGTGGCGGAAAAATCTCTGTCAGCCTGCGCCTTATTGAAAAAGTGTGTCAGTTGTTTGATGTAGTTCATGCTTTAAAATTTGATGTGATGGACATTAATTGTGTTTGTTACCACCTTCCTCCAGCAATTTTTCAATTTCTGCAAGCGAATAATAAATGGTATTCCCGAACTTCTTGAACGGAATAGTTCCATTGATGCGGTAGTTTTGTAAAGTGCCAGGCGATATTTGCAACATCTTGGTCACTTCTCTGGTCCTTAACCATTTTTTCGGTTGTTGCATTTTGCTGGATAAGAGCGTTTGGAGTTCGCTGAGCAACTCGTACTTAAACTTCATGAGATCTTCTTTGGTAATAATTTCTACTGCCATGATATTTATAGATTGGTGAACAGCAAAATTCCATATTAAACAAGACTATTTTTCACAACTTGTTAACAAGTTGTGAAAAATTATTACATAAACAATTCATTGTCAGTTTCTTTAATTCGCTTGATTAGATTCTCTTTGAGGCTATCCAAGAGTTTGGTTTTATTGATCTTTCGCGCCCGGATATCATAGAACACACGGTTATATTGACCAAGCTCCACATTAAAAACCTGCTGAAAATATTCTGCTATCTCCTTGATATCGGCTTTACCGTTGTTAAAAGTTCCTGAGGCGTGCAACGCATAGATCAGTTCAATCAGATCGGTTTTGGATATAGTCCATTTTAATACGGAAGCTGGCAGAACTGCTTGTGGTTTCTTTTTGCTACCTGCACCATAACCTTTAATCTTTTTCTTGAGGTAGTGCCGCAGCATTTCAAATGCTTCCACCTTGGCGAATATATGTACAGTGGGTGTATTGTTGCGTTGGTCTATATCCAGGATAAAAGAACCGGCCGGGACAAATAGATCGTGGTCGATCCTTCTAAAAAACTGATTGTCTAGTTGACTCAGATTGGCCTTGTAGTAGTTATAAAAGAACTGCTCTTTCCGTAGTTTCTTTTTGATTTTATAGAGTGTGTTGAGATAATATTGCTTTAGCTTTTTTTTACGCAGCGGAGGCTTTTTCAGTTCGATCTTTTGCACCAGCGTGTAATACTGGATCAATGCCAATAAATGGCATTTGATATTCTTGAAATAGAATATCTCTTCATCAGGTGTAATGCTGTTGTCCTGCTCGAACCTATCTTTAACGACCTGTAGCCGATCAGAAATATACCTAATCGCCAGTTCGGTAATTTGGGAATAGTCATGTGCATTCGCTTGTTCGATGTCTGCTACATAATGTTTGATTTCTTCGTTGATCGTTAGTAGAGTTTTATGCATAGTTTACGGTTTGATGGTGATACATCCGTATAATATAAAAAACTCTACCCAGACCTTTGATCTACCGAAGGCAGCCGGGACTATCCCGATCGCTTACTAGTTGTATCTTTGTTCGCAGCACTATTCAGAATGGCTTTTAGGCTATCCATATCATTGGCCACCTTTCTATCTGTAATTTTTGCATAATGCTGCGTGGTCTTGATGCTTTTGTGACCTAACATCTTGGACACACTTTCGATAGGTACGCCGTTGGATAGGGTTACGGTGGTTGCGAAGGTATGTCGTGCGCAATGGAAGGTTAATACTTTGCTTATGCCACAGAGATCGGCAATCTCTTTGAGATACGCATTCATCTTTTGATTGGTCAAGATAGGAAGCAATGTATTGTCATTATTGCTCTTGGGGTGATCCATATATTTCTCAATAATCTCTTTGGCGGTATCCAGTAAAGGAATTTTTGATGGTGTATCGGTTTTCTGCCGATGGGTGCTGATCCATAGTTGCCCATCGATGCCTTTGACGAGGTTATCGGGCTTCAGCTGCTTGACATCGATATATGCCAAACCTGTAAAGCAAGAAAAAACAAAGATATCGCGTACAAGATCAAGCCGATCGTTGTATAGATTCTTATTAATTAATGCCTCGAGTTCTTCTTCAGTAAGGAACGTTTTTTCTATCTCGATAAATTTGGATTTGTAATTGATGAAAGGATCCTTTTCCAACCACCCGTTGGCCAGACAAATCCGTACTACCTTTTTGAAATTCTTGATGTATTTCATGACGGTATTGTTGGCGCACTTATGTTCTGTACGTAGATAGAAATCGAGGTCGTGTATAAAGATGTTGTCGATTTTAAGTATGTCGATATCATCTTTTTGGTATTTCCACTTTAAGAATTTCTGTATGTGGGCTAACGTGGTTTCATAGCGCACGTATGTACCTTCGGCGTACTCGATACCGATTAACTCTTTCACTTTTTGATTGTGGTTCTTGAAAATGGGAATCAGTGTCCGGGCTTTTTCTTTTTTACCAGTGTAGGTTTCCATGAAATTATCCAGCGAAATGGCTTCGCCCTGGAACGATAGCTTGAGGTGGGTTTGATTGATCTGAAGCCTGATGGTATCGAGATAGCTATTTATTGTTCTGGCTTCTTCGGAATTTCCTCTGACACGCAAGCCTTTTTCATCCCATTTCTTCGGGTCAATGAATTTCTTAGTAGAAAATTCGGATCGCTTTCCATCAATGGTAATGCGTACATAAATGGGATAATGGCCTGTAGCGTTAGCTTTGGACGCTCTGGCGTACATGTGGATGGATAAATTTGCCTTCATTGTGGTGGTGTTTTATGTTATTCAAATTATTTCCTTTAGCTTTCAAAATCAAGATGTTCAGATTTTGAACTGTTCACATAACTAATTGATAGCTATGTTTTTGAGACGTTTAGCGAGACCCTAATTCTGAAAATTTAGGGTCTCGCTAGGGTCTCGCTGCAATTGGGAAATATGGAATAATCGGAAGGCTTTTAAACGACAAAACCCTATAAATAGTGCTATTTATAGGGTTTTGATACGTTTTGTTTACTAATTTGTGGAGCCGGAGGGATTCGAACCCTCGTCCAAACATAGTATGATTTACGCTTTCTACATGCTTAGTTTCTCTTTAGTTGTCGAGAGAGGGAAGGTGAGAAACTTACCTATACCGTTCTCCGTAGTTGCTGTATCTCACAAGTGCTTAGCAACATCACACTTGCCAGTTCTATTGTTCGATGCCCCTAATGTTAGACCAAAGAACAGGATCTAACGGGACAAATAGCTATGTTAAGTCTAACTTAAGCAGCTAAGGCGTAGTTATTTTCGCCATTTATAAAGTTGAAAGTTCAGATT
>Ga0180217_1001075_pt1 | contig 32968 bp, 27 predicted proteins | sample eDN3rd37CBELigOP_FD_128521 | JGI IMG/M metagenome (GOLD analysis project Ga0180217, IMG submission 128521) | Enriched Organic Plus compost microbial communities from Emeryville, California, USA - eDNA 3rd pass 37_C BE-Lig OP (version 2) (version 2) ... | reverse complement strand
CGCTTCCTGCGCAAGCGGCTGGAGCGGGTGCAGGTGGTGGATCCGGCCAAGCAGACCCGGCGCGACCGGGCCTTTTTCGGTGCCACCATCACCTATGCGCGCGAGGACGATTCCGAGGTGACGGTCACGATCGTCGGCGTGGACGAGGCCGATACGGCTGCCGGCCGCATTTCCTGGGTCTCGCCGGTGGCCCGGGCACTGCTGGGAACCCGGGCAGGCGATGTGGTGCGGGTGCGCACGCCGCAGGGTGTGGAGGAGATCGAGGTCCTGGCTATCCGCTACCCGGAGGCCTGAGCGCCTGGGCGGCCAGCGGCAACGGAACGGCCGGCGCGGCGTTGGCCGGGGGCCCCTTCATTTCCTTCGGACCTCGCCACCCCATGCCGGACCAGGCCGATCGGCTCCTCGACCCCGCTCCTTCCGCTCATGGCGCGACGATGCTGGCCGGCGTCGTCGTGGATGCCTACAATGCCGAACTGCGCGCGCCTGAAGGCTTCCTCGGCGACCGTGCGAGTGGCCGCGCCTTCCGCAGCATACTGGAGTGGTGGCGCGGAAGGCTGCGCGAGCTGGACGACGATCCGCTCGGCGGAACGCCCACCGAGGCGATCAGCCGCCGCCAGCTGGACCGGGTCCTGACCGACGGCGACCCTGAAGCCGCCGGCCTGGTGCATGGTGTGGTCGAGGAATTTGCCCAGTCCCTGGCCGAGGTGCTGCAGCGGCTGCTTCGCCTGGAGGCATGGCAGGGCACGGAACGCATCGTCGTGGGCGGCGGCATGCGCGGCAGCCGGGTGGGGGAGCTGGCGATCGGGCGCGCCGCGATGCTGCTCAAGGATGCAAGCCATGTGCTCGACCTGGTGCCAATCCGCCATGATCCCGACGAGGCCGGGCTGATCGGCAGCCTCCACCTCGCGCCGCCAGGTCTACTGACCAGCCATGACGCCGTACTGGCGGTGGATATCGGCGGCACGAGCATCCGTGCCGGCGTGGTCCGCACCCATCGGGACGAAGCGCCGGACCTCTCGCTCGCGCGCGTCTGGGCATCGGAGCGCTGGCGCCACAGCGAGGAAGAAGTGAGCCGGGACGAAGCCATGGAACGGCTCGGCACCATGCTGCGTGGGCTGGCAGGCAAGGCCGAGGAGCAGGATCTCGCGCTCGCGCCCTTCATCGGCATCGGCTGCCCCGGCCAGATCCGTGCGGACGGCGTCATCGAGCGTGGTGCGCAGAACCTCCCCGGGCACTGGGAGAGCGACGGCTTCAACCTGCCCTGCCTCATCCGCGCGCTGGTGCCGGAGGTCGCGGGTCGGCCGACCGTGGTCGTGCTGCACAACGATGCCGTGACGCAGGGCCTGAGCCAGAAGCCCTTCATGCAGGACGTGTCGCGCTGGGGTGCCCTGACCATCGGCACAGGGCTGGGGAACGCGCGCTTCACCAACCTCCGCCCCGGCGCGTGAGATCGGCGTAGGTGCCACCGCCGGTGGACAGCCCGGCCGCCCTGGCGCAGGAATCCTCGCCGAGATCGAAAGGGGGCTCGGCAGGACATGGACGATGCGATGACCGCAGAGGGCGAAGCGCCGGAGGCGACACTGGCGCGGCTCGACGCCATGGCACGGCGGATCGAGACGCCCTGCGGCGAGGGCAGCATGGTCTGGCGTCGCTGGGGCGCGGAGACGTCGCCTCATGCCCCGCTGGTGCTGTTCCATGGCGGCAGCGGGTCCTGGCGCCATTGGGTGCGCAATATCGGACCATTGTCGCGTGACCGGCTGGTGATCTGCCCCGACCTGCCCGGCCTCGGCGAAAGCGCCATGCCGCCACCGGCCGAGGATCCGGCGCCGATCGCGGCCGTCGTGCGCGCGGGCCTGATGCAGGTGCTGGGCAGGGATTCGCGCTATGACCTCGCCGGCTTCTCCTTCGGCGCGCTGCTCGCCGGCCATCTTGCGGCACAGGCGGGTCCGGAGTTGCGTACCGTCACGCTCGTCGGCGCTGGCGCGCTTGGACTGCCGCGGCCGCGGACAGAGTTGCTGAAGGTGCGCGACAAGAGCGGCGAGGCGCGCGTGGCCGCGCATCGGCACAACCTCTCGACCCTGATGCTGGCCGACCCGGCCAGTATCGACCCGCTATCGCTGGTGATCCAGGAATGGAACACCACGCATGGCCGCTTCAAGAGCCGTGGCTTCGCCCACGGCGCCTCGCTCCGTGATGCCATCGCGCATGCCCGCGCGCCCGTGACGTTGATCTATGGCGAGCGCGACGCCATCGCCTGGCCCGAGGTGGAGAAGCGCTTCGAGGCACTGCGCGCGGTCCAGCCCACTGCCTGGACGGGCATGATCCCTGGCGCCGGCCACTGGGTGGCCTATGAGGCGCCGGCGGCGTTCAATGCCATGCTGCTCGACGTGCTGAGTCGGAGGACTGGGACATGAACCGTCGCGGGCTGCTCGCTCTGGGTCTCGCAGTGCCGGCGTTGCGGGCGCGGGCACAGGGGGCGGCTTGGTCGCCGCCACGCACGGTGCGCATGGTGGTGCCCTACCCGCCTGGCGGCGGCGCGGACACCACAGCACGGCTGCTGGCGGGCCCGCTCGGTGCATTCCTCGGCCAGGCGGTGGTCGTGGAGAATCGGCCGGGCGCGGCCAGCACCATCGGCGCCGGCGAGGTTGCGCGCTCGGTCCCGGACGGCACCACGCTGCTGCTGGACAGCGCGGGCCACGTCATGGCGCCAGTGCTGATCCGGGACCTGACCTTCGACTATGCCACCGCCTTCACGCCGATCAGCCAGGTGATCATCCTGCCGCAGGTGCTGGCGGTGCGCGCCGACTCACCCTACCGCACGCTCGAGGCGCTGTTGACGAAGGCGAAGGCCGAGCCCGGGCATATTACCTTCGCATCCTCCGGCAATGGTGGGGCCCAGCATGTCACAGGCGTGCTGCTGTGGCGCCGCGCCGGCGTCGAGATGACGCATGTGCCCTACCGCGGCGGCGCTCCGGCGATGCAGGCACTGCTCGCTGGCGATGTGGACTGCGTCGTCGCCACGATCACCTCCAGCCTCGCCCTGGCGCAACAGGGGCAGGTGCGGGCACTTGGCGCCACGTCCGCGCAACGCATCTCGTCCCTGCCCGATGTGCCGACCATCGCCGAGCAGGGCTTCCCCGGATTCGATCAGAACGAATGGAACGGCGTGCTCGGGCCGGCCGGTCTGCCGGCGCCTGCAGTGGCGCGGCTGCATGAAGGTTGCGCGCTCGCGCTCAGGGACCCGACGGTGCAGCAGCGGCTGGAGGCGCTGGGCGCCGTTCCCCTCGGCACCGATCCGGCCGTCTTCTCCGCCTTCCTGACGCGCGAGCGGCAGGTGATGGCACGACTGGCACAAGAGGCGGGCATCACCGTCGACTGAGCCCTGCCACCAGCGCCCGGCACCAGAGGGGCCGGGGCCGCTGCCCTGCGCCCCGCGGGCCGAGTTGGCGCGGCGCGGCTTTCGGTTCACTGATCGCGTACAGGGGAGCTCCGGTCCTAGTCGGCGCAGCCGGAAGAGGCGCGAGATGCCGTGGCGCTATGCCATGGCGACTGGATCTCTCCAATGGAGACGCGGCGCGCTGCGCCCCGAAGACCGTCGGGATGTGCGCTGCGGCACAGCGCCACTACAGCGCGTTGCGGCATGTTGCCACGCAACCAGCCTTCGTCCGCCCCTTGCTTCCATACTTCACGCGCCGCCGAACAGAGCACCGCGATGTCCGCCTCCGCAGACCTGCCGCCCGGTTCCCGCAATCTCTGGGGACAGACCCTGGACCGTTTGTTACGCCGCGCCTCCGGCCCAGCCATCACGGATGGGGCAGCGAGCGTCCCGCCCTCGCCAGCAGCCGGAGCGTCGGACCCGAGCCCACAACCACGGTCAGCGGCCACTCGGTGCTGCCCGACCTCGCCTGGGGCGCGCTACCCGACCCAGGCCGCAGGGTGGCGGCCGAGGGGAACGGAAGGCAGGTCCCAATGCGGCGGCGTCGCCGCCAGCTGTCCAGCATGACGCATGGCGGTCAGGCGGCCGAAGCCGCTGTCGCTGTCCTCCAGCAGGTGCGCGATGTCCTCCATGGCGGGAGCCCTCACGGCAAAGCCTTCCGACAGGCGGCCGAGACCGCGCAGCCAGCGCCCGGTGCCCGCCAGCGAAACGCGCACCAGCCACGACCCGCCCTCCTCTGCCCGACGCAACAGCGCGGCAAGCGTGCCGAAGGCCAGCAGATAGCCGGAGGCATGATCCAGCGCCTGGCAGGGGAGCGGCTTCGGCCCTTCCACCCCCGCCGCCCTGGCCTCCGCATGGTTGAAGCCGCTCGCCGTCTGCACCAGGGAGTCGAATCCGCGCCGGTTGGCCCATGGCCCGACCTCGCCATAGGCCGAGAGCGAGGTGCAGACGATCCCGGGCCTGAGCGCCGCAAGCCCGGCCGGGGCGAAGCCGTGACCGCTGATGGCGCCGGGGCGATAGCCCTGAACGAAGACATCGGTGCCGGTGACGAGATCACGCAGCGTGGCGCGATCCGCCTCCTGCCGCAGGTCCAGATGCGTTGCCCGCTTGCCACGGTTCACGTCCAGGATCAGGTGGGGGAAGGAGGGCAGGTGCGGTCCGGTGATGTGCAGTACCTCCGCACCATGCGCCGCCAGTGTTCGGCCGCAGACCGGCCCGGCGATGACACGTGTCAGGTCCAGCACGCGCAGGCCCTGCAGTGGGCGCGCCGCTGCGGGTGGCAGCGGCATGGGCGGGGCCTCGCCGATCTTCTCGATGCGCAGCGCCGGCAGCAGCGCAGTCGCCTGTCCCTGCGCATGTGCATCCCATTCCGCGAAGCTGCGCATGGCGGTGACGCACATGCCGGCCTCGGCGGCTGCCTGCTCGAAATCCTCGGCACGCCAGGCCTCGAGCGCCTTGGCCACGGCATCACGGCTGCCCTCACAGCCCAGCAGGTGCAGCACGCCTGCGCGGTGGTGCGGGAAATTGGTGTGCAGCCGGACATATCGGCCATCGCCACAGCGGTAGGTACCGGCAATGGAATCCCAGGAATCCCCGAGCGGTTTGCCGTCGAGCAGCAGATAGTGCTCGCTGTGAAACTCCAGTGTCGCATGACGCATGTCCACCGACACGCCCTGAGGACGGCCCGTGCGGCGCCGCCAGACCTCGGCGGCGGCAAGGGCGGCGGCAGCGATCGCGGCCTGCGCTGCAGCGCCGACCCGGAAGGACGAAGGCAGAACCGGCTCCGTGCCGGTCAGCACGACATGCTCGAGCGCCTCCTCGGGAAGCCCCGCCAGATGCCAGAGCGCTGCCAGGATCTGCCTCGGAGTCGGGTCGGCCATGACGGGATCCTCCTCTGCCGCAGCTTAAGACGCAATTGCTCGAAGCTGGAACAGCCGGAAGCATGACCCGCACCGCGCAACCATTCCGGACGCCGGCGCGTCAGGGGGCGGAACCCGGCCCGGTCCCAGGGAAACAGCAGCGGACGCATGCGTTGTCGCTTGAGGCTTCCATTGGCGGAAGCCCGCGAGGTGCGAGACTGATGGAAACAACCATGGACAACCACCAGTCCTCCGGCGACGGCAAGGGTAACCCTGGCAATTTCGCCAACGACCGCCAGAGGGCCGCCGAAGCTGGCCGCAAAGGGGGACAGAACCAGGGCAAGGCGAACAATCCCGGCAATTTCGCCAACGACCGGGAAAGGGCTTCCCAGGCGGGTCGCAAGGGCGGTCAGCATAGCCACGGCCGTGGCGGTGAAGACGCCGATAGCAGCCCCTCGGCCTGACGCGCCGCAAATCGCACGGGCCAGGCGCGTGGAGTATCGGTGCAACATCCGATGTTCCCCGGCCGCCCATCCGCACTGCACCCAATCATGAGGCTTGTCGCTGGCGGGCGACAGGCGGTGGATGACCTTGAGGTGTCCGGGCGGCCCCCCTGCCCTGCAGGCCCACGCGCCTGACCAAACGCCGGCAGTTCGGCAGGCGCCGGGCGATGGTGCCGATCCGACGCCGGGCACCGTGAATGACAACCGGGCCTGGCGCGTCAGGGCCGGCTTGGCAGCAATGCGCCCGTAATCTCGACATCGAGATTGCCCAACCTCCCGACGAGCCGCTCGGCCTGCGTGTGCTGCAGGCACGGCGTGAGAAGATCCCGGGCCTGCCGGACGGTGGCGAACTTCGTGTGGACCTGATCACGCGGGACGACCCGCGCAGACCACGTCAGCCGGGCGCGCAGCCAAGGTGTCCGCGGGAGTTACACACTCGGCGAAACCACGAGGGCCGGAGGTGTGCGCCGCAATGCCACGAACCGGCGCGCCCCGGGGCAGGGCGCGCTCACCTGCGCGGCTACTGTGCGGCGACCAGCGCAGGCTTCTGGAATTGCGGCGCCACGCGCGTCATGAACAGATGGATGGACTGCCGTGCCACCTCGGCCGGCATGGGCCCAAGACGGAAGGCGCAGATGACGCCGCCTGCGCCCGTTGCCTCGATCTCCGCCATGCGCTCCGCCACCGTTGCCGGCGAGCCGTGGATCAGAGCCTGCTCCACCTGCACCCGTGCAGGGGGCACCGTTTCTTGCACCATGCGGATGCCCTGCTCGGCATAGATCCGTTCCCGCAAGCTGCGGCGCTGCTCCTGCATCGCCTCGAAGGCGGGAATGCCCAGTCGCGCTGCCTCGGCATCCGTTTCCGCCACGACCACGTTTCGCCATACCCAGCTCTCGGCCATGCACCGCGCGACATGCGCCTCGTCGTGGCCGGATGCGGCCAGAGCGGCGCGGTAGGCGGCGAGGCGCTTCCGTGTCACTTCCAGCGACTGGACATTCATCATGAAAGACAGGCCACGGGCGGCAAGATGCAGCGCGCCCTCCTCCGAGGAGGCGGCGCGCAGCACGGCAGGATGCGGCTTTGTCCAGCATTCCGGACGCAGTCGGGGGACCTTCACGTCCCAGAAGCGCCCGTGATGCTCGAACCCCCGGGGACTCGTCCAGGCGCGCAGCATGATCTCCTCGGCCTCGGCGTAGCGCGGACCGGCCTCCTGCCAATCGATGCCGTAGCCCTGGTATTCGTACACGTTGTAGGCCGTACCGCGGCCGAGGCCGACGATGAGCCGGCCTTGCGCAAGATTGTCGAGCAGCGCGATCTGCTCGGCCAGGCGCACCGGATGGTGCAGGGAGACCTGCGCAACGGCGAAGCCGATCTTCAGCCGCGTGGTGCAGGCGGCGACCGCGGCGGCGAAGGTGACCGGGTCCACATAGGCGCAGTTGCCGTCAAAATGGTGCTCAGCCAGCCACAAGACATCGACACCGAGCGCATCGCAGAGCTTCGCTTCCTCCAGGCTCTCGCGGATCACCTGGGCATCCATCTCCGGCTCGCGTGCCTCCGGAAACAGAAAGTTGCTGAACCGGAGCATGCGCGCCTCTCCTTTCGTCGGGGATCTGGCCAGGGTAGCGCAGACCTGCGCCACGGCAACCATGCATGATACGGCTGGACCATCGCGGCAGGCCGCCGCGATCTGTCGAACCCGAGGACCGGACCTCCGCGGGCCGACCTTCCCGAGCGCAGCCACTTGAGACAGGAACAGCTGAGAACGTGAATTGCGCCCCCTGCCTCGCTTCCAGGGCGTGACCGGTTCCACCTGAGCCGGTCACGCTCTAGGCGCAGATGGCGACACGCGCCATATGCGCGCCGGCGCAGAGGATGTAGAGCGATGAAGATCAATTTGGAGATCGACTGCACGCCGGAAGAGGCGCGCCACTTCTTTGGTCTGCCCGACCTGCGCCCCATGCAGGACACGGTCATGGCCAGGATCCAGCAGCGGATGCTCGACGCCGTCTCCGCCAGCACGCCGGAGGCGCTGCTGAGGGTCTGGATGCCCACGGTGCCGCAGACTCCCGAGCAGATGCGCGACGCCATGACACGCATGTTCACGATGTTCACCCCGGACAGCGGTGCCGATCGCCGGGATTGATCCGCCCGGACCGGGGCTGGGTGTGGACCTGCCTGGAGCAGCCCAGGCGCGGCTGACCGTATCCCGCCGCCGGCGAGAGCCGCGCGCGGGACGCCTGGGGCCGTGGCTGGCGGCATCGCTGCTGCTGCATGGCGGGCTGGCGCTGCTTGCCCTGCTGGCAGCGGCCTATCGCCCACGGCCGCCGGAGCCCCTGCCGCCACCCTCCTACGAGGTGGTGTTCGGGTCCGGCGCCCCGGAACGCCCGGCGGAGCCGCTGCCGGATCGAATCGAACGCGAGCATATGCAGCGTGCCGCGCCGCCTCCGGCACCTCCAAGTCCGCCGGCGGTCGAGGCCCCGCCGACACCGCCGCCCGCCAGTCCCGCCCAGCCGCCGCCCCTTGCTGCTGTCCCGCCGGCACCTGCCCCGCCTCCGGCCCCGCTCCCGCCTGCGGAACCGGTGCCACCGCCCAGGCAGCCGCGCCTCGAGACCCCGCCGGCGCCAGCGCCGCCACGAATGGCCGAGGCGCCGCCCGACGAGGCCGTCGCGCCCCTGCCACCTCCGCCCATGCCTCGCCCGGCGCCACAAGCGCCGCCGCAGCCAGGTCTGCCGGGTCTTTGGCTGCCGGGAGGAGTAGCATTGGCGCCGTCCAGACCGCCCTCCACCAACCGCCCGTCCTCGGCGCGGCCGCCACTCGATCTGGCCCTCGGGCCGATCATCGGTCGCATGACGCCAGAGCCGGAGACAAGGGTGCGTGGCGCACGGGTCGGCCCCAATTGGCTCAACGCCTTCAGCGCCTGGGTGGAAGAACGGAAGCGCTATCCCGAGGCTGCGGCGCTGCTGGGGCAACAGGGCAGCAGCCGGGTTGAGGTCCTGGCGGCCCCCGATGGACAGGTCCGTGCGGTACGGCTGACCCGGAGTTCGGGCTCGCCCTGGCTGGACGCCGCTCTCATCAACATGTTCCGCGGCGCCAGGCTGCCCTCCTTCCCGCCCGGCTCGGATCCCGGGGGCATCACCATCAACTTCACGATGCACTACATCCTGACCGCGGACTGACGTCGCCAAGGGCATGGCCGGCGCAGGCATCCGTTCCGCAAGGGCAGCACAACCCGGCCCGGACGCTCGCGTTCGCAGGCTGGAGGTTGCCCGTCGATCATCCTGGCGGGTGGCCCTCGAGGAGGGCTTTCATGCGCGCGCTCTGCTGGCACGGCAAACAGGACATCCGCTGCGACACCGTTCCCGATCCACGCATCGAGCATCCGCGCGACGCGATCATCCGTGTCACGAGCTGCGCCATCTGCGGTTCCGACCTGCATCTCTATGACGGCTTCATACCGGGCATGGAGAAGGGCGACATCATGGGCCACGAGACCATGGGCGAGGTCGTCGAGGTCGGGCCCGAGGCACGCGGAGCGTTGAAGCCGGGCGACCGTGTGGTGATCCCCTTCACCATCATCTGCGGCGAGTGCGAGCAGTGCCGGCGCGGCAACTTCTCGGTCTGCGAGCGCAGCAACCGCAACAAGAGCATTGCCGACAAGATGTTCGGCCACACGACGGCGGGCCTCTTCGGCTACACCCACCTGACCGGCGGTTATCCCGGTGGCCAGGCTGAATATCTGCGTGTTCCGTTCGCGGACAAGACGCATGTCAAGGTGCCGCAGTCGCTGACCGACGAGCAGGTGCTCTTCCTCTCCGACATATTCCCCACGGGCTGGCAGGCCGCTGTGCAATGCGACATCCAGCCCACCGACACCGTCGCCATCTGGGGCTGCGGCCCCGTCGGGCAGATGGCGATTCGCAGTGCGCTGCTGCTTGGCGCGCGCCGGGTGATCGCCATCGACCGTGTCCCGGAGCGGCTCTCCATGGCACGCGCCGGCGGCGCGACGACCATCAACTTCGAGGAGGAAAGCGTCGTCGAGCGGCTGAATGAACTGACCGGCGGCAAGGGGCCGGAACGGTGCATCGACGCCGTTGGCATGGAAGCGCACGCCACCGCCACGCTCGACTCGATGTATGATCGGGCCAAGCAGGCGGTCATGTTGGAGACCGACCGTCCGCATGTGCTGCGCGAGATGATCTATGTCTGCCGGCCGGCGGGCACGCTCTCGGTGCCCGGTGTCTATGGCGGGTTGCTGGACAAGATCCCCTTCGGAGCCCTGATGAACAAGGGCCTGACGCTCCGCACCGGTCAGACGCATGTGAACCGTTGGACTGACGACCTGCTGCGCCGGATCGAGGAGGGACAGATCGATCCGAGCTTCGTCATCACCCACCGCGTCCGGCTGGAGGACGGGCCGGAGATGTACCGGACCTTTCGTGACAAGCAGGACAACTGCGTCAAGGTCGTCCTCAAGCCGTGAATGGATGACGCCATGGCATACGGAGCAACTGCGGCAGGGCGGCACAACGGCGGGTCGGCACAGGCCCTCGCCCGCAGCCTTGGCTGGTTCAGTCTTGCGCTCGGCGCGGCCGAGTTGCTGGCGCCGAAGGGTCTGACGCGCAGCGTCGGCCTGCGTGGCCAGGAGCGGGTCGTCTCCGTCTATGGGCTGCGCGAGATCGCCACCGGAATCGGCATCCTGGCGTCGCGTGACCCGACGCCCTGGCTCTGGGGCCGGGTGGCGGGGGACGCGTTGGATCTGGCGACCCTCGCGCCCGCGCTGCACAGCCGCAACCCGCAGCGGGAGACAGCCGGCCTCGCCTTCGCTGCAGTGCTGGGTGTCACCGTCCTGGACCTGGTTTGCGCCCGCGCGCTCGGCACCACACGGCGACACGTGCCGGTCGCCGACTACAGTCACCGCAGTGGCCTGCCCCGGCCGCCGGAGGCGATGCGTGGCGCGGCACGCGACTTCGAGGTGCCGCGCGACTTCCGCACGCCCGAGGCGCTGCGGCCCTGGCCGACAGCCGCCTGAGCAGGCCTTCGGCCAGGAAATCGGGCTGCTGGAGCGGGTCTGGCGCCGGCGGTCCCTGCACGCCGCCGTCTATCTGCTGGCGCTCGCAGCATTGAATGGGTTCGTCCGGCGCAACCTCTCCATGGATACCTGGGCGGCCTTCAGGACCTTCGGCGTCACTTCCATGAGGCTGCTGTTTGCAGGATTCCAGATCCTGCGCCTGCGTCGCCACCGGCTGGCTGTACGGAGGGTATCGGATGCGCAACCCTAGCAGCTGACCGGCCGATGGCGTCCGACAGGAAATCCAGCAGCGCGGCATCGGAGCGAACCAGCACGCGCTCGTCGCGCAGCATGTGGTAGCCGCTCGGGTCCATATTGGCCAGCAGCATGGCGGCGCGGCTCATTGGCCCACGCATGGTCAGGCGCGTGCGGGTGTCCCAAACCCTGTTGTCCGGCTCGACCACGAAGGCATAGCGACGTAGGCTCCAGCGGGTGAAGCGTGGCGTCAGATCCCTCGCATCCCATTGATGATAGGCATCAGGATAGAGATGCACGTGGACATCGGAACCGCCGCGGCGCAGGTCGCCCGCGATCGTATGGGTCCGCTCGACGCAGACATTCTGGTCCAACCCGCCGACGAACAGCCGCACCGGCGCCCCGGTCGTCACCGGATCTGTGAAGCGCGCCACGGTGCAGCCGTAGTAGGCGGCATGGGCGGCGAAGCGCAGCCCGCCGGGGGCATAGATCTCCTGCACCTGCCGGTAGGCCGCGAAGACAGAGACCATGGCACCATAGGAGAAACCCATGACCGCGATGCGGTCGCGGTCCACCATCGGCAGCCCGGCGAGGTAGCGCAGCGCGCCATAGGCATCGGCAAGCATCGATGCCTCGGTGACGCGCAGGGCCCGCATCGGATGGCTGATCGATACGGCGCCGCGTGGGCCGAAGGTATCCACGGCCAGGGTCACATAGCCGTCGTGCGCCAGCATGGCAGCGTAGCGCAGCTCGCGTTCCGGGATAATTCCGCCGAGCCCTTCCAGGACGACGACAGCAGGTCGCGGCGCCCCGCGCCCGGCATCAAGCGGAAGGAACAGCCTGCCCGAGGTCATGATCCGCGGGCAGCGGGATGCGGCCGTCCCAGCCTCCGCCAGGGTGCAGGGGTTCATGCTGGGGAACGTGATCTCGAGCATGCACGCAGCCTTCCGGGTAAGTTTCAACAACTTGCGCCGGCTTGCGTTCCTCGGCGTTCCAGTCGCGGGTAGGTGCAGGAAGTGCCTAGGGGCGCTCCGCTCCGGTGGGCTGCAGCCATTGCAGATGCGGGAACTCCGCCTGAACGGCCGTCCTGGTCATGGGCAGGCGGATCATGCGGCCCTCGCGCCAGAGCGACAGCTGGTCCAGCAGCGTGTCGCTGCCGAACCAGCCATCCTGCCCGCCGAGCAGCACGGCATGGGATGCATCCGGGTCCGCGAGATCCGTCACGAAGCGCGCGACGGAGCCGTAGAACGCACGATGCGGCCGCGCTACGGTGGGATGGGCAGTCTTCATCACTGCATCGCTCGTACCGCTAACGGGCAGGTCGGCGAAAACGAGGCGCCGCCCCACGACCGGCAGCGCACCTAGCAGATGTGTCAGGTGCAACCGGTGGATGTCGCCCCAGACACGCCAGCGCCTGAGATCCTGAGCCGCCCTGCGGAATGCGACCGCAAGCTCCGCCCGCAACGCGGCGGGATCCGCGATGTCGAGATCCCGCGCGATCAGCGTGCGCGCCGTCCAGATCGCGCCGTAGAGAGCGCGCTCCGTCTCGTTGTGCCGTTGCTCGCTAAGATGCGCGAGCAGCAGCTCGAAGGCGAGCGCAGGTCGCGACTCCGCAGCATAGGTCCCGTCCCAGTCGGCGATCAGAGGCAACACCTCTGCAAGCGCGGCGGCAAGGTCTCGGTCCGTGCCCGCAGGCAGATCCCTGGCCGCGCCCAGCAGCTTGTCGCGCAGCAGCAGCGAGCCTACGACCCGCACGTCGCGCTGCAGCGCGGCCATGACGTCGCGCGTCACCGGGCGCGCTCCCGCCAGGACATGCGCGATGCGCTCCGCCCGGTCCACCGGCGAGAAGAAGAAGCCGACCGGCACCGGCACCTCCACCGGCCGGTCGTTGGCCGAGACGACGAAGCCACGGTTCGGATTGCGCTCGGGCGGGAAATCGCGTGCGGTGGCGAAGCCCTGCCAGTGGACCAGGCTGTCGGGCGCCGCTGTGAGTCCGGTTGCACGACGCCCGAGCGGCCGCCGCGGATACTTCCCGGCGATCTGCTTGGCCACGCCGCCGGAGACCTCGGCAACCACGAAATTCTGCCCGGGGACCGCCATCAGCTCCGCGGCTGCCGCAAAATCCTCGAAGGACCGCGCGCGGTTCATGCCAAGCATGGCCGAGAGCTCGTCCGACGGCTCGTGGCCCACCCAGCGCAGGGCGAAAGGCCCGCCTGCCATGGGGACGGCGTCCGAGACGAGCGGGCCCCAGCGCGTCTCGCGCACAAGGAAGCGGACGGGAGTGCCGCCGCGGACCCGGATCACCTCCTCCCGCGTCTCGGGCTCCAAGGCGATGACGCTGGAGAGGTCAAAGAGGTCACTCACTGCCGCGTGCGGGCTGGTGCCGCCCCAGGCGATCCATGGGTTGCGCCCGATCGCGACGAAAGGCAGGCCGGGCAGCATCAGCCCGACCACATGGTGGCCCGGGCAGCGGTAGCCGGCCGCGAGCCAGATATTGGGCAAGGTGATGGGCAGGTGCGGATCGCTCGCCAGCAGCGCGCCGCCACTGGCGCTGGCACTGGCGGCGACCGCCCAGGCATTGCTGCCGCTGCGCGCCGAGGCGAGGCCGATGGCACCGGCGAGCAGCGCCTCGGGGTCGCGACCCGCGAGGCTGGCGACGCTGCCCGTACCATGGGCCATCAGCCGGTCCCAGAGCTCCGGCCAGGCATCCTCATGGCGCAGCCGCATCAGCCTGAGCCAGAGCACCCAGTTGACATCGGCCACCGCCGCCCTGCCCAGGGCCATGACGTCGGCGGCTGTCCATGCCTCGCGCCCGATGCCGAGCAGCGCGCAGTCGGGCGGCAAGTCCTCGGCCGCTGCGACATAGTGATTGATGCCGTCCACGAAGCCATCGAGCCATGTGCGGGTTTCCGCAGGCATGGCCGTCAGGATGCCGGGCACCGCCCTGGCGATGCCGATGGTGCGCAGCGCGCGGTCCACCTCGATCGCTATGGGCCCGATGATCTCCGCAGTGCGCCCATAGGCGACGCGGCGCAGCACCTCCATCTGGCCGAGGCGGAGATGCGCGTGGACGAGGCCAAGGGCGACGGCCGCGTCCCGGTCGGCCTCCGCCTCGATCCAGGGGATCTGGTGATGGTTCCAGCGGATCGCGACTGGGCGTGACACCGGTGCACCACGCAGCGGCACGGAGGCGAGCCGCTGCGACAGGCTGCGCGGACGCACCGGCTTCCGGGCAAGCATCGCCGCCGCGAGGATGGCGAAGGACCGGGCCGCCCGAATGGCACGCTGGAGTTTCGGCATATGGCGCCCAACCGGTGCCGGCCACCGCGGTTCCGTTCGGCTAGTCCCGGGCAACGCGCTGCCCCTGCCCCGCTTCCAGCCATCGGCCCAGCAGGGCGATGGCGAGGATCGGCAGCGCCAGGCCGACCAGAGTCGCTGCGATCACCAGTTCCGGCAGCGCGGCATAGGCGCCGCGCGACACCTCGAAAGCCGCGTTCAGCCCGCGCGAGAGAAGCGCGCCCGCCTGCAGGGCGAGGTTCATCAGCGAGGCCATCAGGGCGAACCAGGTTGCGCGGCGCCCCTTCGGCGCCTGCAGGGCAATCAGGGTCAGCATGGGTATCATTGAGAGCTGCACCAGCGGTGCGGAGAAGGCCGTGTCCACCAGCCCGATGGTGTGGGCGCCGAAGCCGAGCTCGCGCTCCGTCCAGCGATGCAGGCCGAACAGCATGCCGATGGTCGGCAGCATGAACAGCGCGTTCAGCACCGCCAGCCAGAAGAACACCGCCCCCAGCGGCCATCGCACGATCCGCCCGCCCAGCAGCAGCGCACCCAGGATGGCGAGGCCGCTGCCGAGTTGCGCCAGCGTGCCGAAGAAGGCCTGGCTGTAGCCCAGCACGTCGATCTGCCACCATTGCAGCCCAGGCCCGGGCGGCGGCGCGGCGCGGAAGGCGAAAATGACGATGCCTGCCGCGGCCATGGCGCGACGCGTCTGTCGCGGCACCCCCTCCACCGTCGCCCGCAGCAGCCAGAACAGCACTCCGAGCGAAAGCAGGAAGGCGATCTCCTCCGACAGTGGGGGACGCCCGACGCCGAGCGCGAGCATGGCCAGGCCGAAGGCGAGGCCACCCCAGAGGATGCGCGGATCCGGTGGCGGGGGCGGCTCGACAGTCGATCCTGCCGGCTCGCGCAGCATCGCGGCCGCGGCGAGCGAGGGCAGCGGCAGGGCGGCGGCCAGCAGAAAGACCATCTCGGGCGGCAGTATCTGCGCCACCCACCCGCCGGCGCCGGCAACGGCGAAGGCCCCGCCCATGACCGCGACACGGCCGAGCACCTGCACATCGCCGAGTTCTGCCTGGACCCTCTCCGGGTCCCGCGGCGTGCCATCCGGCGCGGTACGGTCCACCACCTCGGCGGTCATCGCATCAGCCACGCAGTCCTGCACCACGAGGCCGACCACCGCGGCGAGCGAGGCCGCCACATAGACCGCCTCCACCGGAACCGCGCCGGTCAGCCCGGCCGCGGCGGCGGCGAGCGCCAGGCTGGCGCCCATCTGGAGCAGCGCGCCCAGCAGCACATAGGCACGGCGCCGCGAGCCGAAGAGCGGCACGGAGTCCACGAGATGACCGAAGACCATCTTCAGCGTCCAGGGCACCGTCAGCCAGGCGGCGAGCGCCAGCAGGTCCTGCGCCGAGAGCACCAGCCGCTCCCGTACCCAGAAGGTCTCGGCGATGGAGGAGAAGCCGCTGGCGCCGGCCACCAGATAGATCAGCAGCGGCGGCGCCGTGCGCCGGTTGAGCATCGCCAGCGAAGCGAAGGGGCCGGTGCGACGGGTGGGCGGTGCCTGTACCTCTGTGGAGGGAGAGCTCGACTCGATCCTCTGGTTCCTCCGCTCGGCTGCCGGCATAAGCCTGGCCTGAATCTGGCCGGCCTTTGGCGCCTATGCGCCGGGCCCGGGACTGCGTAGCGGCCGTGACGGCGCTTCCGGCATCCGGTCGGGCCGCATCACGCCGGGACGGTGTCCCGCAAGGCACTGCCCGGGATCGACGCGATCACCGCGGCTCATCGCAACTCATAGAGATAGGTGGCGATGTCCCGCGCCTCACGCTCGGTCATGGAGAATGCCGGCATGGCCGTGCCGGGAATCATCTCCGGCGCCGCCTGGATCCAGCGGACCAGAAGGTTCGGCCGGTTCGGGAACTGGCCCGCGATGTAGCCGCGGCGCGCGAAACCCTCGAGTGACGGCCCGACCCGACCTCGGGCGGTTCGCACGCCCGGAATCCGGTGACACGCCCCGCAGCCGTAACGCTCGATCAGATGGCGTCCGCTCATGCGATCGCCCTCGACCAGATAGTCGCCCTCGGCCGTCGGGGGCTCGTCGCAGGCGGCAAGCACAAGCAGGGTTGCCACAGCGACCAACGCCATGCGCAGGATCGTTGGCGCCCGGGCCCCGGCTTGCCGGATCGGAGGTCGTGTCATGGTCTCGCCGGAGCACGCTGCGCCAACGCATCCTCCTCCGCAGGAGGCAGGGACGCGTAGTAGAGGGACACCGCACGGATCTCTTCCTCCGACAGGGAGCGTGCAACGCTGTACCCCGCCGAGGCGCGTTGCTCGTAGAGCGCGCCGACCGCGCGCGCCATGACACGGCCGAGCTCCGTGCGCGTCCGCATCCCCTGCTTCCAGAGGCGCAGCTGTGCGGCGATGTACTCCGCATGCTGCGCAGCCAGGCGCGGGAAGAGTGAATGCACCGGTCCTTCCTTCGGCCCGTGGCAGCCTGCGCAGGCTGCGATGTTCCGGTCGGGCAGACCCTCGTGCGCGATCCGCCGCCCCAACTGGAGCAGCGGGGCGTCGGCATCCGACACTGGGAGCGGCGGCGGCGGATTCAGGCTGGCGAAGTGCTCGGCGAGCGCCCTGAGTTCTTCCTCGCTCAAGAACGCTGCAGCGGGCTGCATGATGCCGCTCGGCCTGGCCCCCAGGGCGTAGTTCTTCAGTGTCTCATAGAGGTAGTCGGCGGTCTGTCCGGTCAGGCGCGGAAAGGCAGCGGTATCGCGTCCCAGCCCGTCGAAGCCATGGCAGCGGGCACAGGCGGCGATGCCGCCGCCTACCGGGCCATTGAGCAGCAGCAGATTCAGCCCCTCACCAGCTCCCGCGGTGAAGTTGGCCACCGGGCCATAGGCAAGCTGCCGGTAGGTGGCCGGATCCATGCCTGGCAGGCGCTGCAGGAAGGCGACGACCGACCAGACCTCGTCCTCGCGGTCCGGTGCCGCCCAGGCCGGCATGCCGGCATATTTGATGCCGTGCTTGACGATCCAGAACAATTCCGCCTGGTTCCAATTCCCGATGACGTCGGGCAGGTAGGGCGGCTCAGGCAGCATGCGCCGTGTAATGGGGTTGCGCGCATATCCGGGCGCCCCGTGGCAAGGCGCGCAGCCGCCCTGGTAATGCCCGGCCCCGCGCTGGACCATGGCCAGGTCGTCGAGCGGCGGGGCGCGGATGCCGCTGGTATGCGTCTCGACCGACTGCCGCAGCGCGTAGGCCAGGAACCAGCGGAAGAAGGGATAGTGTCCCTGGGTGGCCGCCACGCTGTACACGCCGGACCAGGCGAACAGCAGACCGCTGGCGAAGAGGACGCCCAGGAACACCAGAAGGACCCGATGATACCTGCGGATCTGGTGGAGCAGCTCGACCGTCTGCTCCCGCAGCTGTGCCAGCAGCCAGCGCAGCGGCCGATGCCGCCAGTGCGGCGAGGGTGGCTCCCCCTCCCGGGGTGCGCGTTCATCGGTGGCTGCGTCCGGAGGGGCCGACGCCTTGCCGCGCAGGTCGCTATCCGCTGCCATGCGCCGGTCCCTGCCGCCGGTCTAGGCCGCACTGGCCTGTGGCATGGCTCGTGCCACGGACAGCATGCGGCATCCGCGGCGAATGCGACACCGACCGTGGCGTGGCATGGCTGGCCCGTCGCCCTTCCAGCCCGGTGACGCCCGATGGTGCTTGGACAGTGCCGTTCATGGCGTGCATGCCCTCGGCAGAGCGGTCATCCCGGATAGGAAGTGGGCCTGCTTGTCCCTGGTTCCCGTGCCGGCCGGCCAGGGCGGTCCCGCGCCGTGCTGCGCCGCACCCCGCGCGCACCGTCAGGCACAGGGTGGCACCAGCAAGGTCGGCACTCCCTGGTAGAGGATGGCGACGATTGCCAGCAGCGCCGCGGCGGCACTGAACCAGGTCAGGAATTGCGGATCGTGCTCGCTGCCCTCCCCGGCAAGGCGGATGGTGCTGTGGCGCAGCCGCCGCAGCGCACGGAACAGGACGAAGCCGGCGGCCAGGAGTGCGACCGCTGTTGCGCCGAGCACCGCCACGATGATGATATCGAAGCCAAGGACCCGCTGCTCCTCCAGTCCGCGGGCGCAGACATAGGCGGTCATGGCGTAAACCGCGGTGAAGTGCAGACCCCAGATGATGAGGCCTGCGATCGCGCCGGCGATGGGACCGAAACCGCGGTTGCGCATCATCGCGCCCCCTGTCGCATGGTCGAAGGAAAGCCGAGGGCCAGCGCCCACCGGAGGTGTTGCCGTGCCACCTCGCGTCATGTCGTACCGCCCTGACAGGGAGCGCCGCCACGACGCGCACGGTGACGGCGAGGCCGCGCCGCCGCATCAGACGGCGCCCTGCCCGATCGCCAGGGGGAAGCCATGGGTCAACGCCAGACCGAGCAGCCCCTGCACCACGGTGTAGTGCCAGAGCAGCATGGTGTTGTCGAAGGTCACGCGCCGTACGCCATCCAGTCTGCCGGCGAGCGAGCGCGCAAGCGTGTAGAGCGCCATGACCAGCAGCACCACGACGTGGAAGCCCTGCCAGGACAGGATCATGGCCACGGTCGCGTCATAGCTACTCTCCGACGGCCGGAGCCCGGCCGCCACGCGCTGGTCGAAGTCGAGCCACCAGGATGCCGCCAGCAGCGCCAGCGCGCCGAGCATGGCCAACCGCATCGGCCATGCGCCGCGGCCACGGGCCACACGCCGCAGCAGCCGGCTCGCCGCCCAGATCAGCTCGCTGCTGCCGAGGAGCAGCAGCGCTGCGCCGCAGGCCCAGAGCAGATCGGGGGCGGCCTCGGGTGGCGGCAGCCAGCCATCGCCGTTCACGAGCCAGAGGTAGAGATAGCTGAACAGGATGCAGGCATAGCCCGTGCCGTCCACGAGCAGCAGCACGACCATCGCCCACCAGGAGACCTGCGCGGGACCGGTCACATAGACCGGCAGCACCAGGTCCTTGCCGACGGCGACCGGTTCCGAGATGGGCCCGTGATCCGTATCGCGCCAAAGCCAGACCAGGATGGCGATGACACCGATGATGCCGAAGGCGAAGGCGAGATAGACCAGCTTCACCGTCAGGGACAGGAAGAAGCCCGCCGTGCCCACGGCACCGAGCACATGGCCCCAGCTCGGACCCGGCAGGATCTGCAGATATTGTGGTACCGCGTCCACCGGGCTGGTGATGATGGTCTCGCGCCGGCCAGTCACCGTGCCCGGAAGGTAGTAGCGGCCCGCATTGACGTTTTCCACAAGGTCAGGATCGTCCCAGAGTGGCTCGCGGCTACGGATGATCGGGATGCTGCGCGCTGCATAATTCTCGTTCGGCAGCCATTCGAGCGTGCCGGCATTCCAGGGATTCCCGGCATCCGCGCCGACGTTCAACCGGAAGTTCCGTGCCACGTCCAGGACGAAGCAGATGCCGCCGAGCGCGACGATGGCCGCACCGATGCTGGAGAGCAGGTTCGGCAGTTCCAGACCCATGCCCGCAGGATAGGTATAGACCCGCCGCGGCATGCCGAGCAGGCCGGCGATGTGCAGCGGGAAGAAGGTGAGGTTGACGCCAATGAAGGTGAACCAGAAGGTGGCCTTGCCCAGGCGGTCCGACATCTTCTTCCCGGAAGCCGTCGGCGCCCAGTAGTAGAAGGCGCCGAGCAGGGGAAACACCATGCCGCCGATCAGAACGTAGTGCAGATGCGCCACGACGAAGTGGGTGTCGTGCACCTGCCAATCGAAGGGAACCACCGCTACCATCACCCCGGTCAGGCCGCCGAGAACGAAGATGAAGAGGAAGCCGAGCATGAAGAGCATCGGCACCTCGAGCCGTGGGCGGCCGGAGGCGAGGGTCGCGATCCAGGCGAAGACCTGGATGCCGGAGGGAATGGACACTGCCATGCTCGCGGCGAAGAAGAAGGAGAGCGAGAGCTGCGGGATGCCGGTGGTGAACATGTGGTGCACCCACAGGCCGAAGCTCAGGAAGCCCGTGCCCACCAGCGCCAGGACGACCAAGCTGTAGCCGACCAGCGGCACACCGGCCATCGCAGGGATGATCATGGAGACCATGCCGGCCGCCGGCAGGAAGATGATGTAGACCTCCGGGTGGCCGAAAAACCAGAAAAGGTGCTGCCACAGCAACGGGTCGCCGCCCCTGTTGGCGTCGAAGAACGGCCAGTGGAAGGCCCGCTCCAGCTCGAGCAGTGCGGTGGCGACGATGACCGCAGGGAAGGCGAAGACGACCATCGCGCCGAAGACGAGCATCGCCCAGGCGAAGATCGGCATGTCGCCGAGCTTCATGCCCGGCGGGCGGGTGCGCAGGATGCCGACGATGATCTCGATGGCGCCGGCGATCGCCGAGATCTCGATGAAGCCGATGCCGAGCAGCCAGAAATCCTGGTTGATGCCGGGCGAATACTGCTCGTTGGTCAGTGGCGGGTACATGAACCAGCCACCGTCCGGCGCCGCACCGAAGAAGATGCTGCTGAAAAACACCAGCCCGCCGATGGCGTAGGCCAGGAAGGCATAGGCCGACAGGCGGGGAAAGGGCAGGTCGCGAGCAGCCAGCATGGCGGGCAGCAGATAGACCGCCACCGCCTCCACCGCCGGCACGGCGAACAGGAACATCATCATCGTGCCGTGCATGGTGAAGAGCTGGTTGTACAGCTCGTGGCCCACGACGTTCGCGTCCGGCACAGCAAGCTGGGCACGCATGATCAGCGCCAGTATGCCGGCGAGGATCAGGAACAGGACAGCAGTGCCGATATAGAGCACGCCGATCCAGTTGTTGTTGACCACCGTCGGGAAGCGCCAGCCGCGTGGCTGCCTCCACACCTTCTTGAGCTGTGCCTCCTCGTCCGGCGGCCGCGGGGCGGGATTCGGCAGCCCGAGTGGCGGTGCCCACTGCTGCCGGGGCTCGGTGGCGGCCTCCGAGGGCGGCGGGGTCACTTCAGGCTCTCCAGCCAGGCGGCAACGGCACGCAGTTCCTCTCCCGTCAGGACTGAGTTGAAGGAAGGCATACGGTTGCCGGGCTTGATGTCCTGAGCCCCCGCGATCCAGCCGCCGAGAGTGCCGCGGTGGTTGTCGAGCGCGCCTGCGGCGAGGCTGAGCCGGCTGCCGACATGCGTCAGGTCGGGGCCGTACCCGCCCGTCCATTCGGTGCCACGGATCGCGTGGCAGGCGCCACAGCCCGCGGTGCCGAAGGCGCGTTGCCCGAGGGCGAGGAAGTCGGTGGACGGGGCCGGGGCAGGCCGGCGCTCCTGCTCAAGCCAGCGGTCAAACTCCTCGGGCGGGTGCGCCACGACATAGAAGGCCATGAGCGCATGCTGCGCGCCGCAGTACTCGGCACACTGCCCGCGCACCACGCCCGGGCGATTCGCCATGAAGCGGATGCGATTGGTGCGCCCGGGGATCATATCGATCTTGCCCCGCAACGCCGGGATCCAGACGCTGTGGATCACATCCTTGGAGATGGCGACCAGTTCCACCTCCCGCCCTACCGGGATGTGGATCTCATTCGCGGCGACCAGCGCGCCCCCCGACCCCAGGTCGGGGTAGCGCACCTCCCACCAGAATTGCCAGCCGATCATCTCGATGCGCATCGGCTCTGCGCTACGCGGCAGGACCAGTGCGCGGGCGATGTCGAGCGTCCAGACCAGCAGGGCAGCCAGGGCGAGGGCAGGAAAGACAATGCCCATGACGAGGATGCTGCGCCGGCTGCCGAGCACCTCCCGCAGCTTCCAGCGGGTGAAAACGACCGTGCCGACGCAGGCCATCGTCAGCAGGAAGATGACGGTCCCACCAATGAACAGCACGCGCGTGATGTTGTGCACGAGCTCCGCATCCGGGCCATGCGGATCCAGCACCGACTGCGGACTCTCGCCGCAGCCCGCAAGGAGCGCTGCGGCGACGGCCAGGTTGGCGATCGTGCCGCTGGCACGGCAGCGACCATGCCGCACGCCGGCAGGATGCGGCCCTTCCTTCATCGGCCAGGACGGGACCACGGCTGTCGCGCCGGACTCTGTGGCTCCACGGCTCGATCCCCAAGGCAAGGCGCCCGGGGCACCGGGCGGCATGGCGGGCGCCGTACGGCCCCCGGGCGCCGCAACGCGTCGCCTCCGGCCGGGTTCCATTCCTGCACCGAAGCGCTGCGCCGGCCGCCTTCAGCCGGATCCGCCGCTGATCGCAAAAAGGACCACGAGCCCCGCCACGAAGGTGATGATCACCGCGAAGGACGGGTAACCCATGCGCAGGAAGGTGCGGTCGCCGCGCTCGAGCAGGCCGATCATGTAGATGCAAGTGACCAGCGTGGCGAGCAGCGTCGCCACCAATTCGAAAGTCCCGGCCTCAGCCAGCACGGGCGGGCCTGCATAGAGCAGGTCGGCCAGGAAGATCAGCAGGACGTTGAAGATGTTCGTGCCGAAGATGTCGCCCAGGACCATGCTGTAGCGCTTCAGCCTGACCGCCTCGTAGATCGAGCTGATCTCCGGCAGCGAGGTCGCGAACCCGACCAGCACCAGGCCGACGAGGCCTGCGCCGACTCCGGTCTTCTGTGCGATGGCGTCGCCCGTGGTCGCAAGAACGATGCCAGCCACCAGGATCACCAGCGCTGCGACGCAGGTCTTCACGACCAGCAGGCGAAGCGACGGACCATCCTGCTCGGCCCGCTTCCGGTCCCTCCCCGGCTCCTCCGCGGTGCCGAATGTCTCGCCGCCCCTGGTTCCGCTCGGCACCCAGACCCGCCGCCGCTCGTATTTGGAGGTAAGCCAGAGGGCGAAGAGGAAGAGCGGCACGAGGGCCATGGACCAGGCCCCGACACCAAGGACCGCAACATCACCGGTGGCGATCGCCATGGCGATGACGGTGAACAGCAGGATATCGAGAGTGCCCTGCAGCAGCGGCGTCGGCTGGCCGACCACGGAGGTGAGCGCCTCCCTGCCCAGCAGCGCATCGGCGATGGCCAGCAGCACCACGTTGATGGCAGCACTGCCGAGCACATTGTTGATGGCAAGCGGTGCGTTGCCGATCCACGACGCACTCGAGGCCGTGGCAATCTCGGGAAGCGACGTGATGCCACCGAGCAGCAGCAGGCCGACGAAGGCCTCCCCGAGATCTGCCTTCTCCGTAATCCTGTCGAGGTATCGGGCCAGCCGGGTCCCGGCTGCCCAGACGAAAGCCGCTGCGATCAGGAAAGCGAGGGCGGTGGTCCAGAGCGACGAGTTGCTGAAGTCGAACACCGCGGCGCCTCCTCCGGGCGCCCGCACCGTCCCGGAACCCGATTGCGCGGCCACCCTGCACCAGGGATGCCTCCCGGCGCGGGAACACCCAGGCGGTCCTGTGGTTGCCCCGGCTTACCAGGCGGTGCCGGAGCAGACGGTCCGGCCGATGACGGGATGGAACGCCAGGTCGGGCCTTCGCCCGCCCGCATGTTCTGCGCGGGGCCAACCAGCATATGCCAGTGGCGCAAGCCACCAGGATGCGCTGCGAACAGCCGCTCGGAACCACTGGCGCCGCTGACCGCACCGAAGTCCCTCGCAGTCGGCTCCCGCTATGGTCGAGAATCGCCTGCGTCCGCTGCTGCGTACCTCCCGCCGTGCTGCACAGGCAGCCGCGACCCTATGGCATCAGGCGCGATCGGTGGCCCATGCGACTTTCGGGAAGAAGCGGCAAATGCCGAGAACGGCGTGTCATGCCAGGTCGCAAGCTCCAGGGCTGGGAACGTGCCTCACCCGACGGCACCCGGTCATCCGGCAGCAGAACTCCGCTCCGCCGGTGTGGCGCAACGGGTCGCGCATCCGCCCATCAGCCCCAGATCAGGAACGCAATCTCGGCCGCCGCCCAGGACAGGCCGAGCGCAACGATCCCGACCCAGGAAGCCTCCTGTACCGGACCGAGCCGTGATCCACGCAAAGGTGGACGCTTCGGCCGCCTGCGCGGCATGCCCGCCATGCTGATCTGCGCTGGCGGCGGCGGGATGCGGAGATCGCTGTCGCTGGGTCCTAGATAGCTCATGCAGTGGATGAGAACAAATAAAGAACACAAACGCAAGCGCAATCCATCCTTGCACTTCGATCACCTTCTCGTGAGTTAACGGCCGGCGACCCCGGTATGCATTGGCATGTCGCGCATGTGGCTATGTCGCTGGCGATGCGCCGGGGCCCGCAGAGGAAGGCGATGCTCGTCCCCAACCCCTCGCCGGAAGGAGGCTGCCGGAGTATCCGATACGCAATCGGCCCGTCTGCAGCGGTCGCTGCATCTGGCTGCCGTCGGGCTCATCAGCCCGACGGCATTGAGGCGTGATTCGTGGCGCATGCGCGAACCAACGGCTGGTCAGCGAGCTTGCACCCTGGTCCATGAGGGGCGTCCATGAAGACGCTGTTGATCGTGTTTCATTCCCGCACGGGTGGGAGCCGCCAGATGGCCGAGGCGGCCGAGGCCGGCGCAGCGCGCGATGCGCAGGTGAAGGTGCGGCTGCTGCCTGCCACAGAGGCGGAACCCGACGATATCCTTGCCGCGGATGGCTACATCTTCGCCGCGCCGGAGAACCTGGCGGCCATGTCCGGCCTGATGAAGGACTTCTTCGATCGCGCCTATTACGCCGTGCTTGAGCGCGTCAACGGACGCCCCTATGCGATCCTGGTTTGCGCCGGCAGCGACGGCCGCAACGCCGTCCGGCAGATGGAGCGGATCGTCACGGGCTGGCGATTGCGGGCCGTGGCCGAACCGGTCATCGTCTGCACCCATGCACAGACGCCCGAGGCCATTCTGGCGCCGAAGACGATCGGTCCCGACGATCTGGCCCGATGCGAGGAGCTTGGCATGGCCTTCGCGGCAGGGATGGCGATGGGCATCTTCTGAAGTGGTCTTCCACGCCTGACCACGGCCGCACCGGCACGATCCCCCATGGCGGCGGGGGCGTCGGCGTCGGCACTCGCGCGCCGAGCCAACTCCCGTCCGGTGCCTTGCGCGACCGCGCGAGGAGCCGCCGCAAAGCGGCGCTGCCCGCCCATTCCGAGGCTGAATGGCCGTCATAGCGGTCGCCCCGTCTCGCGCCGCACTCGATGCGCGGGACAATCACCTGCATGCCGAACAGCGGCAGGGCGCGCGCCAAGGGGACGGACGCATGGTCCCCTGTCAGCAAAGGCAACTTCTACGCCACCATCCACAAGGGAGCGGAGGAAGGGCACGTCACAAGAAAGTCGATCCAACCTCGCAACCGGCAAGGTTTCCCTTGTCTCTCGGCATCGCTGCAATGCCTTCTGTAGCTCTGGCCGGGCTGCCTTCCTGCCCGGCTCCACTTCCACGAACATCGGGGCAATCAGCCGATCCGCAGGCTTGAGGAAGGCTTCGATTGCAGCCTGCTGCGCTTCCAGGCCAAGCCCTGACCGGCCCTGCCTGTCAGTGGATACCCGGCAATAGGCCACATGAGCCCGCCCCTCCGTGGCATCTGTCACGGTGGTTGTCTCCGTTTCAATCTGGATTGGGAATGGAGTCCACCGCTCCATCGTTCGATGGTGCGATGCTCCTCCATGTACGGGCTAAAAATGACCCCTCGGTGGGGTGCCGGTGCATAGCCTCGCAAAAGGGCGGCGACTTTGTTGTTATTATTAGCCGCTCACGGCGGATTCCTCTCGCTTGAGAGCCCGCCTTCAAGCCCGGTCGGTGTATGGGCTTCGCAGGTTGACAGCCGATCAGGGCGAAGTGGCGAACGTTGTGCCCCAATGAATGAAGTCGTTCATCGCCTCCCCGACCGTGCTGAGATCACGTACACGGCTTCCAAGCGTATAAAGGCACTCTTGGAACTGCATTGAGATCATATCCGCCAACGGCGACTTCGTCTCGCGAACGGCGGCAAAGCCCTGCTTTCCGCCCTCCATCCAACAGTGCACGGCATGTTGGCTGCCAGGCGGTGCCCGCAGAGTGTAAATGTGACATGATGGCCTTCGCGCAGTGAACACGTCGCGGAGGCGAGCAACAGGAACGGCAGAATCAACCGCAAGGCCGCAGAAGCCGATTGAGCCCCAGGCATTGTCCTTGTGCAGCTTCCGGCTGATGCGCTCGATCTCCCCGGCCTTCTTTACGACCGAGGTCAGCTTCCTCATGTCCATGCTAGTCGTCAGTTCGACAGCGGCGACGACCGCTGGAGCCATGACGTAGCGATGCGGGCCAATGCTCGACAAGAAAGGATAGGCGCTGTCCACAACCAGCGCGTCGAAGTGGGACGAAGCTTCCCCGTCCTTTTCGACAATGAATCCAGGCACGATTGAGATACCCGAGGGTGCGATCCGCGACAGAAACTGTCGGAAGCCATCCTCGAACAGTGTCCCGATAACCTCGGGCTTGCGCGAGACCCTTATGGCGTCGACATCAGCGATTATCGCCTTCTCTTGGGCGCAGATCATGCGCCAGCCTGCCCCCTCCTTCCCCTGACACTCACCCGGCATGAGTTCTCCCCCTCCGGAATCGGCGTAAGGCCGAAGCCGAAGCCTCATTACGGCCCATGCCGGTTCCGGAACAGGATGTTCTGCTTCGGTTATGCCCAAGCATGGAAGCTCAAGGAGAGAGAAACCTGTGGGGAAGGCGCAGGCATCGCCCTCAAACAACGAAGCTGTTCAGTGTATTGGGCGCCATGAGGATGAGTGGCGTCCCCTAGGGGATTCGAACCCCTGTTGCCGCCGTGAGAGGGCGCAAAAGCGGGTACGAGCGGACAGCGAGGGACAGCCAGGGACATCGCAAGTGATTGATATCGCACTGTCATAGTCCCCTATCGTCTCCGGGTGCTTCCGGGTGGATATTAGACCCTCATTCGACCCTGGAGGCTGTGGGGCTGCCGATGGCGAAGCGGGTTCGGGAGGTAGCACTGAGCACTCGGACGGCGCGGCTGAGGCTTGCGCCCCGGCACCAGCCGTATTTCCGGCTGCTGGTGGACGGCCTGCATCTTGGCTACCGGCGCAGCGCGGTGCAGGGCCGGGCCGGCGCCTGGCTGGCGCGCCGCTACCGGAGCGCGGGCCGCTATGAGACGCGGCATCTCGGGGCTGCTGACGACACACCTGACGTTCCGGCGGACGGTGTGGCGGTCCTGACCTTCGATCAGGCCCAGGCTGCGGCGCGCGAGTGGTTCCGGCAGCAGTTGGCCGCCGAGCGTGCCCTGCGGGCGGCTGAGGAAGCCCCTACCGTCAGGAGGGCGGTGGAAAGCTACGTTGCGGCCCGGAAGGCGCGGCACCCCGAGGCCGGACGGGACGCCGAGCTACGCCTGACGCATCATGTCCTGGCTGCACCGGTTGCGGACCTGCCGCTGCTGGCGCTGACTGAGGCCGACCTGCACCGCTGGCGGGGCGCGCTGCGACGCGGTGGGCGCGGCGCTAGGGCCGAGGCCCCGCCGCTGGCACCGGCTACGCTGGCTCGCCTGCTGAACGACCTGCGGGCGGCGCTGACGGCGGCGGCGCGCAAGGCGAAGGCTCCAGCGGATGTGTTCACCACCATCAAGGAGGGGCTGCGCGCGCCGGAGAAGCCCGACCGTGCCCGACCCAAGCAGGTGCTATCTGATGCGGACGTGCGGCGGTTGGTGCAGGCCGCGCAGGCGCAGGATGCCGACTTCGGCGCACTAGTGCTGGTCCTGGCCGCAACGGGCGCCCGGCTGAACCAGGTGGCGCGCTTGACGGTGGCGGATTTCCAGCCCGAAGCGCGCCGGCTGATGGTGCCCGCCAGCCGGAAGGGCAAAGGGGAGAAGCAGGTCACGCACATTGCGGTGCCGCTGCCTGACGACGTGGTGGCGGCACTGCGTTCCCTGGCCGCCGGCCGCGCCGGATATGAGCCGCTGCTGCTTCGCTGGCACCACCGGCAGGTGAAGGGCGACAAGGCTACAGGCGCCGCGCCGCGCTGGGAGCGGGTGGATCGCCGCCCGTGGGGCGACGCCGCCCATCTCGTCCGCCCCTGGCGCGCAGCCCTGAAGGCCGCAGGCCTCCCTGCCAATCTCGTGCCCTACTGCTTACGCCACAGCAGCATCGTGCGCGGCCTTCGTGCCGGCCTTCCCGTGCGCTTGGTCGCGGCCGCGCACGACACATCTGCTGCCATGGTCGAGAAGCACTACGGTGCCTTCATCGTGGATGCGACGGAGGACCTGCTGCGCCGTGCGGTGGTGTCGCTGGCAGATGCTCCGGTGGCCCACCTCCGCCGCGCCTGAACCGCTCCGCGCCGGGCGGTTCCCGGCACCAGGGCAGCGCGGCCCGGCGGCTGCATCGCCGGCCGCGCCTGGCCCAGACGTGGGGGGGGAGGACCCATGAGCAAGGCTGACAGGCCCATCACCACTGGCTGCCAGGGGCCTGCCGCCGCACTGGCTGCAGCTTTCCCGGCGCTTGGAAGCAAGGACATGCTGTCGCCGACGCAAATCGCACGAGAAGCGATCCCGGACCGCGCGGAGTGCGGCGAAGACGAAGATGCGGTTGCAGCGTTCAACGACCGCGTTGCTGCCGGCATCGCCCGGCTCGCGCAGGTTCGAAGCCGCAACCTGCGCGACCTGGTGGTGAAGCTTGAACTCGTCCTGACGCGCATGGATGCCTACGGCGGCTGGGAAGGGCTAACCGCGGAGGAGTGCGCCCTTCTCCGGAGCGTTTTGCGCGACGCGCGGCGCATGGCGTGCGCCCCACGCCGCGCCGTAGGCACGGCGCGGCGCAGCACCTAGATTGCGCCGCGGCGGGGCTAGGTTGGCCGCCGAACGCCGGCCCTCCGCGCCGGCTGCCCCGCCGCCCCCCCTGCGGAGTGCGCGCTGCGGAGGCGCGGATGGGCGACCTATCTGATGACGACCGGGCTGCGCTGGCGGCGCTCCCAATGCTGCACGCGCGTTTGATGGAGGCTGCGCGGCTTCACGACCAGGGAGGGCGAGACGGCGCGCTGACGGCCCTGGGGGCGCTGCATGAGTTCATCAACGGTATCCCCTCCTTCCGTGATGCCGGCTTGCTCCGGCCATTGCGCGCCCTGGCCGCTGGCATGATGCAGCTAGGCGTGGGCAACGTCTCGCCGCTGCTGGCGCCCGCGGTCGCTCAGAACCGGCACCCCATGCCGCTGGATCGGCAGGCTCTCCAGGTGGCGGCTGCCGTCGCGCTGGAAGAAGCGATGTGGTGGGGCGACAGCAAAACGCGTGCTGCCGGAAGGGTTGCCGACGCGCTCCAGGCCCGAGGCTACCGCCTAGGCAGGGAGGAAATCACGGCCGCCACCGTCATTAACTGGCGCAAGGAGTTGAACAAGACCGACGGCTGTGCGGGCGAGATGGCGCGCGCCGTCTGGCATGATTTCAAGGCGGCGCTGCAGCAGCGCGAGCAGCGTCCGCCACCTAACACGGCGCAAGCTGTCGCCGCGGTCGAGGGAGCGCTGAGCGCCATCCCCGCCATGTCGGCGGATGCGGGGTGGGGAGAAACGACGCCTGTTTCTCCCCGCTGACCTTCGCCATTCCGTGCCCCGACGCCGCGTGGTGCTGCTGGGGATCGTCCCCAGCCGGCGCGGCAGCAAGGGCAACGACATGATGCGTCCCCACGAATGCGAGGTGCTGAAACAGGCCGGCGACGGCAACCCGTCGCATGTCGCCCACACGCTTGAACCCTTGGCGGTGCCACTGTCGCGCGCGCCGGCCGTCACTGGCCTCAGCCGCAGCACGATCTACCGCGAGGCGGCGAAGGGCAACCTTCGCTTGCTGAAGTCCGGGCGCGCGACGCTGCTCTGCATGCAGTCGGCGCGCACCTTCCTCGCCAACCTGCCGACCGCGAACATCCGCCGCCCGCGGCAGGCGGCCTGAAGCAACACAGCCCACCAGCGCGGCGCGCGGCGGGCTGCGGAAGGTAGGCGTTACGCGGGCACGGACACCCCGCACATAGCCGCTTCCGGGCCGCACCGCCAGTGCGCCGCGCCTACAGCGCGAGGGTCGCATGAGCGAGCTTCACAGCGGCACGGGCGGGCGCCCTCAAGTCCGTCTGCGTCCGTATCAAGCGGAAGCGGTGCACCGGGTGCGGGAAGCGTATCGCAACGGTGCCCGCGCGCCGCTCCTGGTGATGCCGACCGGCAGCGGCAAAACCGTGGTCTTCGGCCACATCGCCGCCGCGACCGAGGCGCGCGGCAACCGAGTGCTGATCCTGGTGCATCGCCGCGAGTTGGTGCGCCAGGCGTCAGAGAAGCTGGCGGCGGCGGGCGTGCCGCATGGCATCATCGCCGCCGGGCATGAGGCGGCGCAGCACCCCGTGCAGGTGGCGAGCGTGCAGACGCTGGCGCGGCGGCTGGACGATCCGCGCTATGCAGCGCCGGACCTCCTCGTGGTGATCGACGAGGCGCATCACGCAGTAGCGGGCCAGTGGGCCGCCATCTTGGCGGCTTTCCCCAGGGCGCGGCTGTTGGGCGTGACAGCGACCCCGGAGCGGGCGGACGGACGCGGCCTAGGCAAGGAAGCGGGCGGCCCCTTCGATGCCATGGTTGTGGGGCCTTCGGTCGCAGACCTGATCCGCGACGGCTACCTGGTCCCCGCGCGGGTCCTTGCGCCGGCAGACGGCGGGCCTGACCTGTCGGGGGTGCCCACGGTGCGCGGCGATTATGACGCCACCGCGCTCGCCACCGCCATGGATCGGCCCGGCATCGTTGGCGATGCGGTTGCGCATTATGCCCAGCACGCACCCGGCCTGCCCGCCATTGCGTTCTGCGTCAGCATCGAACACGCAAAGCGCACGGCGGAGCAGTTCCGTGCCGCCGGCTGGCGGGCCGTGGCCGCATCCGGCGCCATGCCCACGGCGGAGCGGGACGCTGCCGTAACCGGCCTGAGCGACGGCAGCGTGCAGGTTTTGTGCGTTTGCGATCTGGTGTCCGAGGGATTGGACGTGCCCTCTATCGGCGCGGTGATCCTGCTGCGCCCGACACAGTCGCTCGGCCTCTACCTCCAGCAGGTGGGGCGCGGGCTGCGGCCGGCACCGGGCAAGAAGCGGCTGACCGTGTTGGACCATGCCGGCGGCGCCCTCCGGCACGGTTTGCCGGATGCACCGCGCGCATGGAGCTTGGAGGGCCATGCGGCGCGCCAGCGGCGCACAGCGGCAGTGCGCCGCTGCCCAGCCTGCGGGGTGGTGCATGCTTCGGCCGGGGCGTGCCCCGCTTGTGGGCGCGCGTTCGCCGCCGCCAGGCCGAATGCGCGGGGCCGCGACCTGGCGGAGCGGGAGGGGGTGCTCCGCGAGATGGACGCCACGCGGCTTGAGCGTCTCCGCTGCACGCCGCTGCGGCGCCTGCTGCGTGCGGCGGAGACCTGGGACGATGTCGAGGCAATCCGCCGCGCCAGGGGCTACCGGCCGGGATGGACCTGGCACGCTTGGCGCGACCTCCGCGCCGAAAGGGCTGCGGCATGACGGGCGCGGCGCATACACCTGCCGGCTGGCATGCCACGCCCCCCGCGTGCGAGCCGCCGGAGTATTCCGACGACGCAATGGCGCTCGACTTTGCCGCGCGGCATTGCGGGCGGCTGCTGTTCGTCCCCGAGTGGGGGCAGTGGCTGCGCTGGGACGGGACGCGCTGGGCGTTTGATCGGACGCTGGCGACGTTTGACCTGGTCCGTGGCCTATGCCGCGAGGCGGCGGCCAGGGCGATGGCGAGGGGCAGGCAGGGCGACACGGAGAGCGCCGCCCGGCTCGCCAGCGCGCAGAGGATTGCGGCAGTGGAACGTCTGGCGCGGGCAGACCGGCGCCTCGCGCACCGGGCGGCGGCGTTCGACTCCGACGCCTGGGCATTGAACACGCCCGGCGGCGTGGTGGACCTCCGCACCGGCCAGATGCGGCGGCACCAGCCGACCGACCTGTTCACCAAGCTCGCGGGCGCCACGCCCGGCGGTAAGTGCCCGCGCTGGCACGCGTTCCTGCGGGAGATTACGCAGGGCGACGGCGCGGTAATCGCCTACCTGCAACGGTGGGCCGGCTACATGCTGACCGGCCTGACGCGCGAGCACGCCCTGCTGTTCATCTATGGGCCCGGCGGCAACGGCAAGGGCGTCCTGACGGGCGCCTTGGCCGCAGCAGCCGGCGACTATGCCGTGACGGTGCCGATGGAGACGTTCATGGCCTCCAGCGGCGACCGGCACCCGACTGAACTCGCCGCCCTGCGCGGCGCCCGCCTGGCGCTGGCGCAGGAGACGGAGGCGGGTCGCGCGCTGGCCGAGGCGCGGCTGAAGACGTTGACGGGTGGCGACCGGGTTGCAGCCCGCTTCATGCGGCAGAACTTCTTCGAGTTCGTCCCGCAGTTCAAGCTGATAATGACCGGCAACCACCGGCCGGAGGTCCGCAATCCTGACGCCGCGATGCGGCGGCGGCTGCACCTTCTGCCGTTGACCTTCAGCCCACCGAAGCCAGACCCCGATCTGTCTGACCGGCTGCGGGAGGAACTGTCCGGCATTTTGGCTTGGGCCATACAGGGCTGCCTCGCATGGCAGCGCGACGGCCTGGGTATGCCGCAGGTGGTGCGGGAGGCCGTCGCCGAGTTTTTCGCGGAACAAGACACGCTGGCGCAGTGGCTCGCGGAGCGGTGCGAGGCGTCACCGCGCGATACGATGCCATCGTCCGCACTGTACCGCGATTGGGAGGCCTGGTGCCAGGCACGGGGCGAGG
>Ga0180217_1001073_pt1 | contig 32995 bp, 15 predicted proteins | sample eDN3rd37CBELigOP_FD_128521 | JGI IMG/M metagenome (GOLD analysis project Ga0180217, IMG submission 128521) | Enriched Organic Plus compost microbial communities from Emeryville, California, USA - eDNA 3rd pass 37_C BE-Lig OP (version 2) (version 2) ... | reverse complement strand
GGAGAAAATGGGTGGAAAGAGGATGGTGGAGGATGGAAGAAGCCACCACCATCACCCCTGTACAGTCATGAAATTCAAAATCGCGAAAAATTCAAGTGATCGCAATCTCACTAAGTTCGTAGCGATCAAGGGGGCGTGTTTCCACCCCGATCCGGTTTAGCCGGATTTAGCCGTATCAGGCCAAATACACAATGCCGTCTTCGTGCAAGAGTTTGTCACATTTGACCACTCACGCTGTGATAAACTCTTGCACGAAGACGGCAATTTGTATTTGGCCGGATGCGGCTAAAACCGGCTAAACCGGATTTTCACGACATCCAGCAAACTGTTTGAAACCAGGTTCATAATGCGCCTCAACTTTACAGACCCTCCTCATACTCCTTCCTTCCAGAACAAACTCCTTCGTCCACCTCGATTTCATCAAAGGCGTTATTGTCTCAGCCACCACTGCAGTCTCGGCTCCTTGGCCATCTCAGGTGCTCGTCGACGCATTGTCCAACTTCTCAATCGAGTGGCCGTGGTATTCTTTACACCAGTCTGCATCCGTGTGAACTTTGACCTGGACCTTGTTCCTCTTGAGATGATCATTCAATTCTTGTCGGCCAAATCTCACCTTCAGCTCAGGAGTCTTTGCTACATACGCAACCAGCATAGCCGCCAGTTCCCAGACTTCCTTGGTGACCCGACCCCATGTGTGTGTCTCGCAAGTAGTCCTGTGTAGTGGCCTATTACACATCGTACGTCTACACCGAAGAGGTCTTTCCACTCGCAGCCGTCATCGCTCGGGGAATTCTCTCCATTCGCAATCGCTCTCTGTGCTGCCAGCATTCTATTCGCCGCCGTGCTGATGTTTGGTACACCTTCAAACTTCTTGACTACCTCGGAGTAGTCGCCAGCGACCTGTTTGATATAGGACTTCTGTGGTAGCAGTACTGCTTTTGGTTCCCGCTCCACATCCATTCCCAGGACGTGTGTTGTGTCGCCCTGGTCTGTGATCTGCCACTCCTCAGCGATTTCTAGGACCTTCTCTTTGCCCTGCAATTGTCATGTCATCCACATACACTGCCACAACGACCGCATCCTCCCCTTTACCCTTGTAAAAGAGTGCCGGGTCTCTCTGCGACGTCTGCATCTTGCACTTCTGGGTGAAGAACCTCTTCACCTCTCTGTACCAGGTCTTCGGGGCTATGTTCAGACCATATGCCGCCATGACCACCTCCATTATCGTTCCTCTCGGGTGGTTTCTACAGTGACTCGGCACGATGACATATTCTGGCTCGTCCCAGGTATGCCGTGGTTACATCAATATGAATCTGATTTTCAAACACCATTTGACCACTCACGCTGAGGGACCACACTCTACACACACTCACTGAGGAAACCCCATCATACTTGACGCAGCCCCAGGTCATTCCACTGGCTGGGCTGTTTGGGGGGCTATGTCCACCTCCAGGAATCCACTCGATTCGATTCGATTCGAACAACGTACTCAATTCAACTCACTCGTCTGTCTGCTGAGTGCATGCTGAGGTGCTCTCTCGGTCCACTCTCTCTAGTCTTCTCAGATCGTGCCGTGCCCGAGCTCAGCCCATGCCTCACCCCCAACTCCTGTGACTGTCGCTCCCGCATAAACAATATTTGCGAGATCTCGCCACAGACTATGAAGTGCTTCATAGGAACACGTTGTACGACTGCATACAGCGAGAGGACCTACTAAAGACGGCGAGGCATCGCGTGGTTTATGTCCGCGACCGGATTAAACGCCTAAGTGTAAAGATGAGGCAGTTTATTTGTCTGATTTCAAACACGGATCCGTCACGTATGCGACGGGAAGTTCACCCAGCGTTGTGGGAAGCCCGAGTGTTTCCCCGGACCAGTTCCGACTGGCCGGGGAAGTAAAATACCAATTTATGACCACGAATCCTCTGCGCTCTCTTAAACTGGCGTTTGAGTCGTCACAGCAAACTTCAACACCCCTTGCAGCATTCTTTGCTGCGCTGTGGATCTCCAGAAGCCTCAGGGGATCTCATTCACGGCTATGTTGAATGAAGCTGTAAGGGAGTCCCCTCTGGCGTAGCCAGTTGACCACTCACGCTGGGGTAATAGGCATTCGGGCAGTGCAGGAGAGTGCCGCGAAAATACAGAGTGTACGATCCGGATGTTCGAATTTACACTCTTCTGGCTTACTTCACACACCTGCAGGTGCAAATCGAAAAGCATATCCCGTTCAATTTCCTCATCTGTCCGTTGAGTACTTTGATTCCTAACTAAGCTCATCTCAGAACTGGTTTGTCCAGGACCAGAATGTGTAGGGAGCATGCCTCGTGTGCTGGCGCGTGAAACACCGCAGGTTGGTAGCCCAACCCAACCAGAGTACCATTTCCAATCCATGTTGACTGTCCGCTCGCTGCGGATCTCTCTCCGTTCCGTTCCGTGTCTGGAAAATCCACCTGGGCGACTCAACGACTCGCCATTGGTCTTGGACACCTAAGTACGTTTTATTACAACACTGGAACTCACTCTTGCAGCACCGCTTGGACCTTTTCCAACAGCGCGCTTGGATCCACGCTCGCGAAATCCATCTCGGCAAACTCCTGGAGGAACTGGAGCTGCTCCTGGGTCAGACTGGCTCCCTGGCCCTCCACCGGACTCGAGGCGACGACGACGTCCATTGTGTTGCCATCCTCCTCGGCCGATCCTCCTCGACCTCGGTTGAGGTCGTTGCTGTGGGTATGGTTCGCCATGCTACCGCGCTTCAACTCCTCCATCAACACCTTACTCTCAGTTCCAAACGATTCCAACTCTTGGGCCTTCTCACGCGCGCGCTGGACCACCGAGGGAGGGAAGTTCGCGAGTTCCGCGACGTGGATACCAAACGAGCGATCGCAGGGGCCGTCGCGCAGGCGATACAGCATGGTGATCGTGCCGTGGCCCGTGTGCGCCGTGACGTGCTTGTTGACAACATTGGGCAAGACGCCGCTCAGGGAGGTCAGCTCATGGAAGTGCGTCGCGAAAAGCGCATAGCCACACACCTTCGTTGCAATGTACTCTGCGATCGCCCAGGCCAGACCAAACCCATCGTAGGTCGAGGTGCCGCGACCCAACTCATCAATAATGATGAGCGAGTCTGAATTACTCGCCCGTAGGATTGCAGCGGCTTCGAGCATTTCCTTCTTGAACGTGGAAACGCCCTTCAGCTGGCTGTCACCGGCTCCGACGCGAGCGAGCACAGACGAGACGATGTTCATCTCGGCCTCGTCACACGGCACAAAGCATCCGATTTGGGCCATCACTGCGATCACACCTGCGGTGCGAATGTAGGTACTTTTACCACCCATGTTGGGTCCCGTAATAATCTGGACATTCGACTTGCCCTTCACGAGCTCGATGTCGTTCGGGACGAACGAGACACCCGACTGGACTTCCAGACAGGGGTGACGTGCGGCGACCAAACGAATACCTGGAGTGCGTCCTCCCGCTCCTGCTCCTGCTCCGGTTTCAAGTGTGGACTCCAGCGGGTACAGGATCGGTCGGATGTACGGTGTGGATGAAGCCATGGAAGCCATGGCAAACGCACAGAGTACGTCAAGATCGGCCAGAAGCGAAGCCGCGAGCTCCAACTGGGTAACATACGTGACAGCCGTAGCCACGGCCTCGGCGACAATCTTGGCCTGGGTCTGCTGATACTCTGCGATGACCTCCTTATGCTCAGCCGCAATATCGCGCATCTTGGCGTTGGTAAATCGAACACCATCTTTTCTCGTCTCCAGCGTTGCGTAGGACTTGTTGCCTCGCAGGTTCTTCTCGTCCTTGCGTGAGATACGCAGGTGATAGCCCAAGTGACCGGCGTAGTTCAGCTTCACCTTCTTGTCCTCAAGGTTCAAGTCCTGAGCGACCTGGGCACGGACTTTTTCGGCCAAACGTTCTTGGGCCCTTCGACGCGCGTCGAGTTCTGCGAGTTCTTCATTATATGTTGAGAGAATCATATACTCGTGGGTAGGTGTCGGCGTCAGGTCAATCGTTTTCCTTACCATCTCCTCGAACTGCTGGAGCTGGCTGGAGTGCGCTAGTAGCGGCTCGCCAAACAGCCGCCACATGCGTCCTGCACACGTGTCGGCGGGTGCATCGGTCGCAGACTTGAGCTCATGGGTCATGCTATCACCGTCTGTGTCTTCGAATGCGGCCTCACGCATGGCATTGATGATCTCAGGTAGACGCGTCGCGAATTGGTACATGCCTACAATGTCGATCAGGGACGAGGCATTGGCCTTGTCGCTCAACGCCACGTCCTGACTTGCCTTGATGATCTTCTTGCAGTGACGCTCGACATCCGGCAGGGCGCGAAGTCCACCCGTGACGCCCTGCAGCAGCTTGGAGGAATTCACAAGCGCCTCCACCACGTCATGCCGCTGAGAAATCTCATTCAAGTCCAACAACGGCTGGCGCAGCCACTGCCGCAGCCGACGCGCACCGGCATTGGTCCGGGTAATGCCCAGCAGACCTTCGAGGGACATTTGCTTGTTGGTGTCCTGGGGACCGGGGAAAATATTTAGTGCCACCAACGCGGCCTGGTCAAGCTTCATAAACTTGTTCAGATTCACAACATGGCCCGTGAACGTTTCCGCGGCGAGATCACCCAGGGCGAACTGCAGTTGGCTCACCAGAATCGCCAGTGCATCCAGCGCCAAAGAAGAATTGTCTGCACTGTCGAAAAACTTGGCTACGGGCTCTTTTGTCTGCGGCGTAAGAATGCGCAGGATGGGGGAATCGGAGAGCACATACTGGGTCTGTCCCAGGGCGGCGTTCGTCGTGGCTTTGTTCAATTCGACGACCTCGGCGCCACCCGCGAGTCTCCTTCGGACCACGGCCATGACATCGTTAAAGAAGCCAGGACTGGAGTTAGAGGGCGTGAGCAGACTTTGGTTCGCACTTGCGACGTCAGCCGCACAGTAGCACTTCAGTGCCGGGTACTGTGTTAAGAACGAAGCGAAGGACGAGAGCACCTGATCGTCATCAAATTCTGCAACTGCGAGCCAGTTCTGATTCAGGTCAATGCTCGCAACGCCCAGCTTGGGCGCGCCGACCTCATTCTCCATAAGACGAATTGCCATCACGGCACTGGCAATGTGCTGTTGTCCAACCGGTGGCATTGTCATCGCCGCGGTTCCTGTGGACTGGCCACGAGCACTACCCGCACCACCCGTGGTGCCCATCATGCCCGTGTCATCGGCTCCACGATACACATCATCCAACACAAACGCGCTGGACTGGTCGTCGGGTCGCATCAGCTCCTGAATCGATACAATGGGTTCGAAGGCCGAGAGGTTGGCCAGGGATCCCGACAGCAGCTTGGTCCAGGTTCCACCGTGCCGATGCCACACCACCACGGTCCATCGGCGGGCAATGAGCACATCTCTGAGAATTGCCGTGAGGCGTGCGTTCGAGACGGACACCGAGGGCAGCGCCTCGCCTTGTCCCCCCGATTTCAGCACACTGCGAGTCTTGAAAAAGGTGTCAGCCACGAACATGGCATCGTCACCATGCAAGGTGAAGTAGTCCTTGTGGAAGAAGATGTTCAGTGTGCGCGATCCACCCATCAGGTTCGCCGCTGACTCACTCTGTTCCTCCACAATCCGGCGATAGAACGCCGCGAAGCCTCCTGTCGCCTCCATGCTCTTCTCGTTTGCGACGAGATCTAGGAGGGTGTTAGGGGGGGATGCCGGGGTTAAATATGAGTTTTCAGCCGTTCGAGTATGTTTTCATCTTACAAACCGGGCAGTTTCACGTCATACCCACCCTATCACACAAAAAACACGCTGGAAAACCGCTTCACACAGGTCCAAATTCAGCTTTCCAAGTTTTGGCGGGAAGCGCTGGGTTGCCGGTAATTGGTGGATGGTATCACTTTCGGTCCGTCACTGTTAGCAAGGCTAAGGCTGAGGTGAAGGGAACGATAATATACACTCACCCCCACTTCCGGAGCTCTTGCGCTGCTCCTCGCAACTTTGCTATACCCTGCAACTTCAAGACACAGGTGTGTGTGCCCGGTCCAGAAACTTCATTATCTGAACCACATTTCCGTGGCACGTCGATCACTCGCGGAAATATCCCGCAACAATGGCCAGCACGGCCGCAATCGCGCCCCTGCCGCGGACTGGCTCGGGCTTCCACACTACTGAACATGCGGGAGCTGGCGAGGCAGACTCGAAGTGCGAGCCCGACTTCCGACACTATCTGCGTGAGGGCATGAACAGTCTTGTGCATCTGCTGCAGTCCCCGCCCAAGAACAACACTCCTGGGTCCTCAGTCGATTCGGCCTCCGCGGCCAGGAGTGCCGTTGAGGATCGATTCAGCGCGAGTGCGTGGGAGGCGTTCCACTACTTCCTTGTACGACCCTTGCCACGAGACGTCAGCTTTGAACCCCGCGGACTGTTAGGTGCCATCGTGAATGTATGTACGTACTGGACTGAGAAATATAGCGACTCGAAGGTGGCATCGCCCTCGACTGCCAAGGATGATGATGATGATGATGATGATGATGATGATGATGATGATGATGATGATGATGATGATGATGATGATGATGATGACGACGACGACGACGACGACGCGAAGAGCGATCGTATGGACGAGAGTTCTAGCAAGACGAGCACCACCAAGGCCAAATCAAAACACCTCGCAGTGTCCTCAGGAGCACCCAATCTGACCCAAGATAATGCGTTCATCACAGACGAAGACATTGAACAAAGCATTCGGACGCTGCGCGCAGTGCTTTGCTGCACGGACTTGCTCTTCAACTCACCCAAGTTTGAAATATTCTTCAGCCCCAGCGTGAGTCAACTCGCGACGTTGCTGAGCTCACTTGCGTTGAGAATCAGCAAGTCCTACCCGTATCTCCGAAACGTACAGACGCCAGGTACGGGGTATGCTGGTGAGGCACTCGATCTACTCGTTGAGATTACCAATCTGTTTGCACTCCGACTGCGTGAAGAAATCTCCCGCGCGTTCCCTCAGCGCGACCTTGTTCTCGTCGGTGCCGAGAGTGAGTTTGCATCCTTCCATCAGCAATTCTCAACTCGGCTTATGAGCTCCTTGCTCTGGCTGCGAGGTCGGTTCCGTCACTATGAAGAAGGCCTAGAAACTTCGCCCTTCCAAAATAGCTACTTTGTTGCGACGTCGAACCCACCCGAACGCAAGCACCGCCAGCGGTTGGAGTGCGGCCGACGAGGCTCCACTCACGAAGACGCAGCATCGTCTCCTTACCAGACCGACCACTTACTGACTTTTATTCCTGAAGTTACAAACTCCATAGCGCGTTGCAAAGTTGCGCTCGAATCAGTACTGATGTCCGTGTTTGCCCACCCTAACGTCGCTCCTCTGATCGTGGACAGTCTAGAGATCGCTCTGCGTCTCGTGAACCTGGATCAAGCCGCCCTGCGCGAGGATATCTTCATTCAACTCGTCTGTCACGGTCCTACGATTCTCGCAGGCTTGGGTGTGTATTTAGGACATGGTCTGGCGCGCGGGCGTGGATCCAACAAAGAAGACTGGGTACCATTTCGAGGCCACAACTGGGGTCTTGCTCCATTCGTCGAGCTCCAGAACATGATTGCCAAGGCCAAGAGTGCCGACAGCAAACGGTCAATCTCTCCAGAGCATCTCTGCCCCACGCCCTACCTGCTGGATTTCATTCCACTACTTTCGTGTTTTATGATGAACGCACTGCGCAAGCGCAGAGTTGAATACCTCGCGTATCTCAATCGCCACGGTGGTGCCGAGACCATAAGTGTCGAAGAGCTGGTACGGCGACGCCGCAAGACCCTCATGCTGTCTCTAGTCGAGTTCGCGCAGTTCGTCTTGGGCTATTCTATGACGCTGGGAATCTTTGCACAGGGCAGTTACGGCAGGGAGGAGGTCATTCCCTATCTTCTGAACGACGAGGAACTCCGATCCGTCGATAAGGGTAAGATGGCCGGAGACGACGCCATCCTCTTCCATCGCCTGCGTACCCAGTCGCACATGCTCGAAATCTTATCCGGACTCCGCAGCGGTACGGCACCACGCGTACAACCTCACCAGTTTAGTCATTTCGTGGGCTACCTCAACGCTGCCAAGGTGAATCAGCACCGAAGGGGGCTTCGAGACTCGGATGATGTTTTCCAAGAAGTATCACCCGTTTTCGACGCGAGCCGCGATCGCGAGGGTGTGCAAGCCACATTCCTGCGCTTCCTCTTGAACCGCCTCTTCAGCACTTACTTTACCCTTCAGGGGTCACCATCTCAGAAATCCGGCTCAACGGAATCCTCTAGAACTGATCCAAATACCTCGACCAAAGTGATTCTCGACGTAGACTCCAAGGCAGCATCTCTGACCCTCGAAGATAATGTCGCAATGCTTCTAGGGTCTCACCTGCATGTCGAGCTCTTGCGAAGAAACCAACGACACGCGTACCATCCTTTGGGGCTGGCGGCTACATTCAAATCACTGGAGGCACTACTTGTCGCGCATCCGGACGCCTTTCCAATTGCGCACGCATTTAAGCTTTTCATGGCTACTGCTGCGTCAGCTAACAAGACATTATCCGCAGCCGTGTCGTGCGTGCGACGCATCTTTACCACGTTTGCAGAACTTCGCCAATTTTCGATCCTTGCTGCGTCGTTGTCGGCCGCTGCAGGCACAAATCCTGAGGTGCATCACCCGAGTGAAGGTGATATCAGTGCGCTCACGTATGCATCCATTCAGAGCCGACTTCCAGCACCCCAGCAATTGCAACTCGTTCAGGCAAGGGACATTCATTTCCCCTCACTTCCAACCATGGTTGACCTCTCGGAGCTGTTTGCATCCTGTACTCCGGCGAGCTACATGGAGATTCTTGTCCAGTTTGCGAGACTCGTGGAGTACTACGTGACGGAAGCGAGGAAGCACTCGGATAGCCACCACCTCTATAATGCGCTCAACGCTGCCTATCTCTTCTGCCACTCATGCAATATGATCCCCGCCACCACGGATCAAAATCAAGTCCGAAGAACCTACATGCATCTTCTCCTCGAAGATATTCTGCCCATGTTCACATCACTGTTTGATGAACCGGAGGCGGCTCGTTCGCCCTATTTCGCGTCGTCCCCTATGGGCGAGGCGGTGCTCTTGACCGTTGAAACAGGGTTGTTCACGCTTGCCAAGAGAATGGCAACACTCGGCCTGGGATCTCCTAGCCAGGCTCCTTTGCTGCTTTTGGGCAACGACTTTGACATTTCCTCGCCTCGCGAAGTGATTCCACCTAGTTTGGCGTTGGCCAGTGGTGTACCTTTGCGAATGACCTCACTCTTGACACAATTACGCATAGTTTGGGGTCCAACGTTGAGTCCGCCACTCGAAGGCAACACTGACGAGTCGCTAGGGTCACGTTTGGTCGCGGAGGCACAGAATCAATGGCAGGACTGCCGTCGTGCAGCACTTGCCATGCTGTCCGACTTGAGCACTTCCTCGCTCGATGCTCCCGCGACCAAGCGCTCCTCCAAAGCAACAACAGCTACCACATTAACGAAGGTCAGACGCATGAATTTGGTCTCCCCAGAGGAACTTGCGTTGCTTTCGGCGCTTCTGCGAGCCGTCGTTCAGAGACTTGAGTTCCTTCATGACTACCTGACCGTGTCAACTCCAGAGCCAGGCAAATTGCCTTCATTAGATATGCTTCAGACTGCATTTGAAGCCACTCCGGATGAACTCGAGGTCAAAGACAGCCGCGAGCTGATTGAACGCCTCCAGCTCGAGAGGCAAATCCTATCCCATTGGCTGAACGCAGTCATTTGCGCCGTTTTACCACCGTTCTATATTGAACCTGAACAGGTGGAGCAGCAACAACAACTGGTACTGTCTGGAAAGCGAACACGTGCCGATAGAGCTAAGGACGAGTCCTCATTTGCAGAATCAAACGCGTCGCTGGCAAGCTGGTATCAGACCCTCCGTTTGTATGTTGCGTCTGCACGTCAGCCAGTCCACAACCCATATGATGCTTCATCCGGCCCAGCACACTTCTTGATTCAGGTCCTTGGGCTCGTACTTTTCAACCCCGCGGTATTGCATTGTCTCGGTGAGCTTCTGCATGAAACTCCTGGCCAAGATGCCTTCCATGCGATGTTACCTGCACTTTTCTACGCCCCTGACGTCTCTGATTCCATTCTAAAGGCAAGTCCTACGGCTGACTCATCCGAAGAGCCTGGATACGCACTGGAGTTTACCATTGGCATTCCATTTGCCGTGCTGGTCAGACATGCCATGCAGCAGGCGATCTGGATTGACACCCCAGCGTTTGGACAGCGTGCGTTCTCCTTCCTCATGCTAGGTATTGCAAGCCAGTTCAGACAAATCGCGCGCACTTTCACACAGCTTCAGCGTACCTTGAAACGTGATTCTGCTCTCGCACCAATTCAGGCAACGGCGAATGCGCTCGCCAGGATCAATTCGCGTAGTCTCATGATCAACACGGAGCGTGAGGATGCCGCCGTCTTTGACACTGCATTTGCAACGATGATCGAGTATGTATCCTCTTTGCGCAGCTCGCAATTGTCCGAGCAAGCTAGTGCAACAATAGACCCCGAACGACTACGGGAGTTTGCTGTTAAACTTACATCCGCGATTCATGTGTTGTCGAACCTCTTGGTTCACTTTACTTCCCTACCTGCGGTTGGGTTGGAAAGATTCTCACGTGCTTCAATCACGTCACGAAAATGGATTGGATCAACACTTCTCTTGGGTGATCTTCTGTTATGCTCGATAGCGTCGGATCCGCTCGTAGAATCATGCGCGGGTCTCAGCAATGTACACGTTGCTGCACAAACCGCACTCAGGGCTTCAGCGAGATTGAATGCACAACTTTGCGCAATTGATGGAGGCTTCCACTTTGCATACCGACAAGCCATTCAAGGTGAGAGCTGGCTTGAGGCGGTCCCAACTTTGTTCGTAACTTCCGCTGCAGTCCAAGCCCTGACGTCATTGGAGCGAATTCGACCAGTTGCTGAGCCACTTCGATGCCTTACTAGCAGAGAGGTGTCTAGCCAGGAGCTCTGGAGTTATCGACTCAAGCCGATCGTGCTTGAAATTACGTCTCAGACAGTGAATTCCTTATTACGTATGCTACTATCATCGAGACATATCCACGGTGTAGTCGAGAGATATCGTGCTGCGGCAAATATTCCTGCAAATGCAACTGAACTCCAACTGGCACAGGTCCTCACAACACCCATGTTCGTCTCCAACCGTGACGAGCGCATCTCCACACTATCCCTTCCCGACAAGGATTTCTGCTCCTGTGGATCTCCTTTTTGTGATATCGCCGGTCCTTTGAAGTTCCTCAAGGGCTTAGTCTGCGCCCGTCTTGCTGATCTAGACGCCCTCCTTCAGCAGCATGACAGTTCCAGCGTCTTTTTCCGTGACATGATTATCGCTGTCACACAATTCCGGGTTGCATCCTCACTGGTTGCATGCTTTGTCCCGTTTTCAGCCGGAACCCAACTCAAGAAGATGGAGTTCCTCAGCGACCAAGGTACCATGGTGGCACTCACTACCAAGAAGACTGGTCAATCGGGTAAATGTCAATTGCCAACGCTTCACGCTGCGACTGTTCAGTCGCTCTATCAGGAGGTGGAGAACCGAATCCTATCGATTCGACGTCTACTTAAACAAGCAGTGTCCTCAACTTCAGTCTTTGAAGCCAGTCTCACCCTTGCTTCATTAGGCCTCGCCGACGGATTAGTCTCAATTCGACACTCACCACTTTGGGAATTCTGCGTAGATGGTGACAAGGCTGTTCAGATCTCGTTGCCGGACCAAACCAACATTTGCTTTGGCGTTTCACCCGTAAGGGCCTTCGACGTCAAGGAGACAATTGCATCTGCTACGCCATCGAGCAGTGTCGAGACATCGAAGTGGGTTAGTGCTGCTGCAGCTTTACCGGCCAATGACTCTCGTGTGGAGAGCTTGTTCCTAACTAAACTTTTTGCCGATTCAAAATTCACCGGCCAACTTACACTCTCGGTTGCACAAGCCTTGAATCTGATTTTGGCCTGTCCGACGATGACTCAGCAGATACAAATCGAAAATGTCTCTGCGAGCGACACACGATTGAAGGGCTTTGCACTACACCTCGATGCATTGGTGCATAGTGCGCTAGCCTTCATGCAGAGGCTGGCGATGATTCCTCATGTCGTCGAGCTATGCTTTATACCAGATGTCGTTGCCAGGCAGAACGTGACAGAGGAATCGAATTTTACCGATACAGCCCACGGAGGCTTGCTCTACGCCTTTGATAGTAATTCAGCTGATCCAGAGTCGCTCCAGCGATCACCCGAGCTCCGGATTGTTCGCAAGAGCTTTGACTTGTATTGCACAACTTGCTCTTTGGCCTCACAGAAGGAGGCCAGAGTCTTCGCGAAGGGCATACCCAAGGGCATTCTCGGACTGGCCATGCACGTAGCCGCGATTCGGTATGTGCTTCATGCTTATCCGCGCTTTACTGTGGGCTGTCCCTGGAATTGGGTCGCAATCCGCTTGCGCCTAGTGTACTCGGGTTTGATGTCGCAGCTGCCAGCCCAATCTCTCAGTGCTGCAGTTACACTGCTTGGTGCGGAGTTGAATGCTCTGGGTTGTGCCACTCGCGGGGCGTCTCTAGGCCAGCTGGTCGAAAACCTCGGCGATTTGGGTGCAGATGAGGGCGATAACGTTGACAGATACGTTAAAATGCTTGCTCTAGGTACTCAGGAACCACGACCTATGCGAAAAGTAAACAGGGTACATCAGGCGTTTGTCGGCGAGTCCAATGTTCAGATCGCTATTGAGCTCCTGCGTGATACACTCGATGCACTCCCCGGACCCCTGCTCGACGTGCTCTGTCGGGACAGCCGTTTGCAACGCGCAGCTCCAGTCGATCTAGCAACGCTGCTTGAGCTTGCTGGTCGAGCGGGCGAAATCGTCTACGAGAGTTTGGTTTCGTCAGAGCCGCCTCTGTTCCTTCCTGAGCTCTCCAAACCTGAGGACCTCACCGTGCCTTTATCGCTGTTAGGTGTGCTGTCACCGTCTCAAGCGATCCAGTCTCAAGCGGTGGTCGCAACACAGTTATTCAGGGGCAAACCAGTTGCCGTTGATGGGAACCGGGTTACTACTCAGTATACACATCTTACTCCTGAAGCTGGCTGGCTCATTTCACCACTTCGGTACGAAGTCTTCCTTACTCGAGTTCAGCGACGACGCTCTGATCCTTCACTGGTTCTCGACCCTCTTGATCAGTCGTCAATAATTGACATGGCCCCGGAAGCTTTCAGTGCTTTCCGTGCACTTGGCGTATCTGCGTCATCCAGATGGGTTTACTATGCACTGGCCGCATTGCTAGGTGTAAGTATTGTCTCGCTTTCGAGAACGGGTGTTACCTTCGACGTCCTCAAGTCTAAGTTGACAAAGGTCCAACTTTCGAATTTTGATCGGTTGAGTTTCGCAGGTCAGGTGATGAATTTGCTCGATCCAATCTGTCGAATTGTTACCACAGCATCCAACTGCTCGCCACTTATTGTCAAGGCGCAACCACTACATCTAGCCGCATGGATCTTTACTCCGAAGCTCTGTGAGGCGTTTGTGATGGGCTGTCGCAGCGCATACGCATTCTTATCAACGAATCATGTGTCCATTTCCAGAGCCATCCGCGGCCTGCTGGCTTTCGTTATCCACGGGGCTGTCCTGCACCGCACAGCGGTTACCAAGGATCCAAACTCGGCGCCGGTTGTGTCCGTGCAAAGCAATGCTTCTCTGACAACTCTGGACGATCCGTCAGCGATGCTTTCACCAGTGGCACGAGTGTTGATTCGTCAACACGCCTCTGACAGTGCACTACATGTTGAACCACTCCTTCGCGGCGTAGCTCAGTTCCTAGAGGCGATGTGTATTGAAGTCAACATCGACACGACGAAGAAGTTCGCGCACGTCACTCTGTCTGACTACATTCGCACTGTGAAAGCGACGGCCGCACCGCTTTCAGCAGAGCACTGGCGTCTCCTAAGACCTGGCATTTTTGCATTCATGGAGTGCGCTTCGCATACCGAGCTTCAATCGCTCTATATCGAGGAGGATGAGGTGGGCAGACAGTTGCTTCGTAGTCTCACTCGAGAATCCAAGCGATACAAATTCGGTGGACGCTGAGTTCCAGACCTTTGCCGGAAGTGTAATTACAATACAATAAACTACAGTAGCTACGTGTATTGAATCTCGCACTCATGAACATCGTTGCCGCGCACCTACTCCTCTTTGGAGGAGTTTGGTAGCTCGACCTTCTTATGGATCCAGTTTTCCCAGAACGATGTTACGTAGGGAGCATTCTGCTGTTTACGTAACTCAAGGCGGCGAGGAGCGAAGAGAGCTGGCTCAGCCACCGGAGCAAGGGGCAAGCCAAGGACACCTTGTGTGCTAAAGTTGTAGCCGCCATCGAGTTCCTCTGAGTTTGCCTTCGATTCGTCGACCAGTGACTTGACCTCTTGTCGCGGAGCGACATCCTTTGTCTCGCGTGGGAACCAGTAATCAAAGAAGTGCCGAGCAGTCGAGTGGAACTTATCCATCAACGACATTTGTGGCGCGGCTTGTGTGCTCGGCCGAGGAACTGGAGGAGGAGGAGCCACGTTTTCCTTGAGGGTTGAGTAGCGAAGCGATTGGCTCGAGGGGTCGACTGGAGGCAGGTTAGCCATCGGTTTGGTTAGAGCATCCTCGCGAATAACTGCCGCACAGACCTGACCGCCGGCGATAGCAGTGGACAATGGGTTTGGCCCATGACCTGTGTTGAGGTAGACATTCTGGAAAATGTGTGTCCGCCCAATCAGTGGCACGCCATCTCTGGAAATGACGTGACAGGCCAGTCGCGGTTCACCAGCGTTCAAATTTCGCTGGCCGACGGTACTCACATCGGCATTCTTCACTATGCTCTTGGCGTGCTGCTGAATCATTGCCTCTTTGATCGCTCGCCCCGAGAAGTTACCACCATTCTCCAGTGCTTCATCTACCGCGCGAAGACGCTCGATCATGGGCTTGAAGAGCGTACTAGGTAGGTTGTACACTGCTTGCAGCGCAGAAAGAGCAGATTGGACGTGCTGTGGAGGCAAAGAAGAATCTACATTTGTTGTGTCATGTCCAACTGTGAGTCGGAAGCGGACTGGATCGAAATGTGGCAGAGCCCCTTGCTTATCAGAACTGGGTGCACAGGCAGGTTCTAGCGTGAGACCTTCCTTCAAGAATTCAAGGGCAGAAGGAAAGAACGATGGCCGCTGCACGGCCTGCTGCGTTTTAAATTGGGACTCCTTGTAATTTCCGGATGGTGGCAGGATTTGGACCCCGTTGTCCTCCGTGATTTGGGTGGGACTGAGTGTGTTCGGATCAGTATCAACTGCCTCACGGAAAGCTTCAAGCCCACGCGGACGCAATACCAGCGGTTTACCAGTCTTAGTATCAACGTATAGCTGCGGCACGGACGGGAAAAGGGTGGCCAGCGGAAGCCGAGGCGATGTTTGATCATCAATGGAGAATCCTAGTGACTTCATGGGAATTACAGGCGCTAGTGCCAGCCTTGGGTAAAGCGCCCGCGCGATGGGAAGTGAGTTCATGCCAGCTGCAATCACAAGGCGATCCACAGGGATCCGCTGGTTATCTTCCGTGATGACGGCGACGACGCGCTTGGAGGTATCGTCCACCTCGAAACCAAACGCGCGAGTTGACAGCTTGATATCAACTCCAGCCTCCTTGGCTTTGCGTGCGAGCTCTTCTGTCAGAAGAACCGGGTTTACGACCATTGAAGAAGGATAGAAGATACCTTGGGCAAAGTCGCGGTGCGTTGAGAGCAGAGCGGGTACGAGTGCCAGCATTTCCGCCTTCTCCATGACACGTGCGTCGCATCGGGGGTCGATCTTGTGAACCACACGTGACTCCTCGAGCGCGTCCAAGAAGGCTGGTCTGAAGTCAGAAACCTTCAAAGCGCCCCAACCGATGGGCACACGAAGGTTCAGATCACGGATCAGCTGCTGCACGAGTGAATGATTTGCAGTCGAGAGCCGGACAGTGGCTTCGGTGTTCTTGGCATAGTTCCACGGAAGCGAGGCGCGAAATGCGTCGTAGTAAAACGGTACCTTAAAGTCTGACCATGTCATGCGGTCCCTATACTTGAAATCACCGATAAACCATGGACACAGCTTGGTTTTGAAATAGTACAGCAAACCAGGCTTCAAGAAGGGTGAAATCCACTTGTGAATGATTCCGGGTGCGACGCTCGTTCCAGCATCAGCGAGCTTTTCACGTTGTTCCAGGAGTGTAACGTCGAAGCCACTGTTGCGAAGGAAGAGTGCGGTCGAGACACCTGAGATTCCGCCTCCAATGACAACCACCTTTTCCTTAATGGTGGGATTAGACGTCATATTCGATCGGGTCAGAATCGCGTAACCCCGAGGACGCCTTTTCGGTGCTAGAATGCGAGGAAATATCATAAGACGGAGCAGTATTAGTAAAAGCGTTCAGTATAACACCTAATCACACATCCTATGCGCAGCTTTCTATGTTAGTACACGGCGTGGCACGTCTAATATCACACTCTGGGAATTGTGGAAATCTTGCTAGGAAACTGGGAGACTTGGGAGGCGATGGACTCGGGGGTTGAGTGATTGAGGATATATCAGTACTGGGATAGTTTCTCAGTGAATTAAACATACTCAAGTGAGATGTATTAGGATTAATATCACAGAATAAGTTTCGCAAGCATACGCTCGAGCTGCGAAACTGCGTCCTCGGGTGAAGTACTCACCCACTTCTCAATCGTGTTCTCCAGCATGGTGAGCACCTGAGCTGGACTACTCACAACCATGCCACCATTGACACCCGCATATGCATTTGCATTTGCATTGGCGCTTGCGGCATCCAGCAATCTCAGCGGCAGACCCTGCTGCGATATGGGATGTTGGCTGGATGCCATCGCTCCTCGAACGACACGAGATGCGATGCGATGTACTGCCTCAACACTCAGAGTGCTTGAGTTCATAATAGCGAGTCTTGCGGCTTTGCAGACAGCGGAGGCAATTGTAGCGGAAATGAAGGCAACCTCATGGTCGTACAGCGTGGTGGGAAGCGCTTCGCAGTGTTTGCGGAGTTCAACTTGCAATACATTGCCAACCAAAGATAGTCGTGCAATTGGCATGCCATTCCACAGTATCTTCAGACTGATCTCGGAACTGACGTCGCCAGAATGTTGGGTAGCAGTGATGCTGATATTGAGCGCTCTTCGCACGCGAAGAGACATGAGAGCGAGATTGACTGCCCGCTCCATCCAATCTTTCCACTGTGCCATCACGGCGGGGGCTGCTGTGATACCAGCCAAGGCCCTGTCAGTTTGTCTCTTGACAATGCTCTCCTTTCGGGCAATATCGTATGGAAACAAGCGCGCTAATCGTTTCACCAAAAGAATGGGCGCGCTCCAAATCTTCACCCGGCGCATGAGCAAACCCTGAGTGATATTCCGACTGCGATGATATGTGAAGATGTTGGGTAGCACACACTTCGGAGACAGTGACAGAGGTTGTTGGCAGTTCGACTCAAGATCTGTCGCCACGGAACTTCGTGGCACATGCAGAGGGTACCATGGATACTCTTTGGACCGATAGGTGTTCGCGCTCAGGATCAGGTCATTGCGTGCAGCAACCCATTCGGTCTGCCTTCGTCGTCCAGGGACTTGCGTACGCGCGAGTAATGTGAGCTTTCTTGATCCACCCAGTCTAATACGTAGAAATGTGCATTTAGACGCAATCCCTGCAGCGATGGCCGAGTTCGGGTACAGCAAGGCAAGCAAGGGCGCTGCCTCATTCCCTGAGTCACTCAGGCTTGTCGTGATCGCGGATTTGCGATGAAGGAGCGTGCATTGCATGATGGAGCTAATGGAACTCGCTACCGCACGGAGCACAGGAAGCGGAATAGTCGACAATTGAGGATATGTCCCTGTATCCCCTTCACTACTCAAACCGAGCAGCTCAGCCAAAACTGTCCTATCTAAGAAGACATCCTCAGGGCGCATATCACCACCGGATTTGAGCACACCGGAGCCGACACCATCCTGCTGACGCTGCTTGAGCTGGCTGCAAAGCATTTGGGCCCGTTGCGCGAGTATGTTCCGGCTCAGCACTTTTTCAGCGATCCTCGAGAAGAGTAATACATTGTTCTGCAACGCGATATCTAACGCATCGCTTTGAACAAGCTTGAATGGAGCACTCAAACGATCAAACGAGGCTGCAATTGTAGCACGTGGCTGCGACCCCCCAGCGACGGCTGCCGTGGTTGCCTCGCACGACAGGTTAGGTGCTAGCCGGGACGTAACATTCAGCGCTTCAGAACTTCCTGACAGGCCCGTGCACATGATCGTTGAGGGAGCACAGGAGGGCGTCTCGCGCAGCGCTGAAATTGTGTCGATATCTTCGTTTGTTCGTGATGACTGACCTTGTGAACGCTGGCTTCGGCCTCGAGCCTTTTTGCTGGTCTCAGACGCAGGAGTCAGCAAAATATTCTGAATATCGTTTGTCCTGAGTTTTCCGATCATGTGCAAGATCGTTGCCTCTTGATACAGTCGAAGGAAGCCAGTTTGCATAAGATTACGTTGAAGGTGGTCTCGGAGCGGAGCAAAGACCTCCAGCCATCGTCTGCTATGCCATGGCACGACAAGCTGATCTGGATTCAGGTCAGGTCGTGGTTGGTAATCCCCCACTGCCACAGTCTCAGAGGTCTTTGCAAACAATGTGGAGCTAGACGTTGTCACAGGTCCTCCATACCCCTGACTTTCTCGCTGTTGTGACAACTGCTCTTGCTTAAACTGTTCCAGCAGCTGGCGTCTCACCGCCCATGAGTGCAAAGCAGCGGTTATTTGCGTTGTAAGACCACCCGCGGGACACCGACGCAGTCCCACTCGAAGCGATTCGTTGACCCCGGCAACATTACGGTCAGTAGGTGATAGGTTGGGCTGATTCGCTGGGAGGGCTAAGGAAGGAGAATTTACGTAGAGAGATGATGCACGGTCATAGTTGGGGGCGAAGCAATGGGGCTGAGCCTGGGCTGACAGGGAAAGCTGGGCCACAACACCATGACCAGCTGGAGGAAGGGGTTGGTTCAGAACCTGAGAGCAGAGATTAGCACTGGCAAATGAAAACCCCTGTGGCACGCGTTGCGCAGTCGTTAGGATCATAGGGTCGGCCAGGCCTTTCGCCAGGATATCATAATCCAGATTGTGTTGTGGCGCATTTTGACTCAGTTCTCGGCTGAGCGGAACAGAGCGAGGGTCTGTGCCTAATGAGGTGTGACCTCGATTAGCGGCCATATAGATCTCGTGCCGCAGCGCTTCCTCCGCGGGCTTACCACCCGGCAATGCGAGGGGTAGTGTGAAAGGCATGACAGAGTGCAGCTTACGCAGATCATATGCGAATCTCCTCGACGAGGCTACGCGTTCGTCCAATTCTGCAGCGCTCTCTAGAAGCGCGTCGGCAGATTTCGCAAGTTGGCGTGACTTTGTTAACAGGGCAATGGCGACACCTTCCTTGCGATCGGACCGCAATCTGGCAGCCACCGCTGCATCGAGTCCCATACGTCGGTGTGCCAAGGTGTACGAAGTGAGTGGGGCTTCACAAATGTGCAAGTTCATCTGCGCACCTTGTAGCGACAAAAATCGATCGCGTGCAGGTCCAGGCGTCCTTTCCGCTGCTGTCGCAAGCGTAGACGATCCTGCAGTGGCGTTGGGAGTGAGAGCTGTTGGATTGGACGCCGTTCCTTGCGCTGAGAGACCACCCGGCCGGCTTGAGCCGGCTGACCCGATTGCGAGCGTTGATGCTGGGGGAATCAGCCGATCGATGGTATTCGCCAAGTTGTGCAGGTGGTACAGCGAGTTTCGAAGCAGTAATGTGGCATTTCCAAGGTTCGGCCCCTGATTACCTGCGGCTACAGACAGGAGCGAAGCCTCACCACTTCTGCCAGCGGCCATACCAGCCTGTCCGTTCTCTCCAACCGACTCAATGTTCTCATTCGAGTGCACCTCAAGCTGTTTTGTCGCATACTGTGCCGCATACCCCCGCTGGATTGCTTGCAGCGTCTTGTTTGAGATCCTACCCTGGGTTCTCTGCCATGTGTTGCCCGACTTCTCAGTTTCCACGCTAGATTCGTACACTAGCGCGTACAAACGCTCAAGATCTGACACCGGTGGGATCTTAACCTCTACATCATTGTCCTTAATCTCGTCAACTGGGTTCCAGGCCGGGTCACTGAGCGGTATTGTGAGCTCCTGCAGTTCCTGAATGGAGGCATCCATGGCTTGCCGCCGCGCCTCCCGCAGGTCATGGGGATTTACGCGGAGCATGGGCACTGTTGGTGCTGAAGGCGCAATGCTAGCCTTGCAACGGAGCGAAAACTAAGCGGGATCCTGAGATCGCACTGAGTGGACTATGGAAGGAGGGGATTCTCTCACCACACCGTCAGTTTATCGTGAAAATAATACTAATATAGCATATAATGCGCGACGATCCTCTGATATATGGCGTATTCACCGAGCGATCTGCGGCCTCACGCGAGATACACACGCACTAGACGGGTAGTTCGATTCAGAAATTTACGCCTTGTCAGTGCACCGGAATAGCAGTGATCCAGCCGCGGGTGTTCATTTCGTAGCACTTAGTCAAGTTTCCAACGGAAGATTATTGGATTTTCACCTATTTTATTGCTAGAAAGTGCCTGAACAGTTGAGATAATCTGCGAACAATGGACAATCCTGGTGCGGATGCACAGTCTGTGCTTCTCGACACGTCAAAGCGAGCCAGATCGCTAAGTAGAAGCGCAAGTAGGGGCCGACCGGCCAGGGATCAACGTCGTAGCCGTAGTCGCACCACGAGCCGCGACCGTGAGCGCTCCCGAAGTCAAGAGAAAGAACGAGACCGAAGGAAGGAGTCAAGTTCGAAAGAAGTCGATCGAAGCAAATCAAACAGAGGTGGGGAGGAAGAGCGTGATAAGCATCGCGAATTTCCCTCACGTCGTGACTCCTCGCACAGGCACTATGGAGGCCGTATTGCGCGGAGCCGATCCCCCTCATCGTCCTCAGAAAGTGATGACGATAGAAGCCGAAGTCGGAGTAGGAGCAGGAGTAGAAGCAGAGGCAGATCCTCCCGACATAGCCACAGGAGCAGTCGACATAGGGAGCGTGACTCTAGGCGCAAGCACGAAAAACGCAGTTATCGCGAGAGAGACACATCGGAAAGCGATAGCGAGAGTGATTCAAGTCGTAGTCGAAGCCGCAGCCGAGAAACAAACCGTAGAAGTCGAAAGCGAAGCCGAAGTAGAAGCCGAAGTAGAAGCCGCGATCGTTCTCGATCCTCGAGGTCAAGCCGAAGCAAGCGCCGCGATCATCGCCACCGCAAGAGTCGCAGACAACGGCGTCATCGCAGGCGCTCCTCAACGAGTAGCGATGCAAGTCGGAGCTCATCCTCTTCATCGGAGTCCAGTTCCAGCGAAAGCACGAGTGAAAGCGAAAGTGAGCGTGAAGAGAAGCAAAAGAGCTCAATTACACTTGAGTCTTCTTTGGGTCCAGCAGTCGCGGGTCCTCAAGTCGCACCAGGACGCACGCTCGCCGAGCTTGGAGCCGAAGAAGAAGCTCTGGCATTCCAGAGAAATCCGAAGGATGACGACGACGATGAGGAAATCGGTCCTCAGCCTGTTATGGCGAGCTCGGGTGTGCTGGATCGTCGCGCATATGGCGGCAACATGCTACCGGGTGAGGCGCAAGCGATTGCCGGGTTCGTTCAGGCAGGTGAGCGCATCCCTCGCCGTGGCGAAATCGGTTTCACTAGTAAGGAGATTAAACACTTTGAGGATGTTGGGTTTGTCATGTCAGGCTCACGTCATGCACGCATGAACGCAATTCGCATTCGCAAGGAAAACCAGGTCTACTCAGCTGAGGAGAAACGCGCCCTGGCACAGCTGAATGCTGAGGAACGAATCGCACGCGAGGCTAGAATCATGGCTGAGTTCCGTAAACTAGTTCAGCCACTCAGTAACGACTCAGCGAAGTGATGCCATGATGTGTGGTACCTGTATTAAAACTATGATACATCATGAAGTCGTTGTAACGTGCGATCTGCATAACTTCCAACGATAGACTGAGACAGCGGACTGTACACAGACATGTGAGAAGGAAACCAAGCTAACGTTCGATATGACAATGCCCTGCTTCGTACTTGATGACGATACCTTAGTCGAGGTGGCCAACCTCCTTGATGAAAAGAGCAAGAATAGAACCAGTAAGGATACCAAAGTTCAGGAAGAGCGACATGATACCACCACCAACGGCACGCTTCTCTTCGCTGACAACAGCTGGAGCAGACATCATGACGAGAGACGAGAGATAACCGTTAGATGCGGCAAAGATGATATTGAATAGAATGGTAACGATGTAGTGTCTGATCTTGCCAAGGGAGCCCAACAAGAAGATAGGGTAGAGCAAGAAGCGTGCAAGGATAGGGATATGGACATTGGATCCGTCGAACCACATGAAGTACGTAGGAAGCGATCGACCAAAGAGGTCAAAGACATTGAAAATGGTAATGTTCAAGACGGTGAACCAACCCTTGGAAATATTCAGGTGGTAAGGCTTTGTAGAAACGAGAAGGCCTGGGAAGACGAGGAAGGTCATAATAAATACCATCAGGATGTTCAAAATGGGGAATCTGAGCTCATAGACTACGCCGAAAATACCCTTCCACGACTCGGCCGGATCGGGAAGCTTCTCAATAAGAGATTCAGCACCAGCACCAGAGGCCTCATGGATGTCAACAGTGATTGCGTCATCAAGGAGCCCCACCGATCGGTCGCTTCGAGAAGATGTAGGTGCGGCGTTGTTCGCACTTTCGCGCAATCGCATGTAGTACTTCGTGAACTCAGTGTTGATAAGATAGAAATAACCAAAGATGCAAGCGAATGAAACAACCGCGGCCAGAGCAAAGAACATGATTGCGCTCTTGCGATAGCCATCGGCAGTATCAGCAAAGGAAGCCTTCGAGATGACACGTGCAAGGGAGATGATCACACCGGACCAACCTTGACCGGCCATAAGAGCTTGGGTGTAGTGCGCTGGGTACATGGTTGAGAAACCAAAGATGGTGGCGCAAATGAGAGCAGTCGCGGCACCTGTGGCGAGAATCAAGATGAGGGTGAGATAAAAGGTGGTATCAGCTTTCAATGAGCTATCAAACACCGGAATGAGGGTGATCAAGATAGTAAGGAGTGAATAACTCAAAGAAATCTTGAAGGAAGCCGAGACGCGGTTACCGTAGCGGATCAGAAGCGCTTGGAGAGGAGGGTTAAATGCCGCAATGCACAAGGGAGCCAGGTAAGTGAGGTTACGCTTGGGGTAGCGGTCATCGAAGTAATCGGCTGCAGTCATAATGGCGTTGTAGGAGAAGAGAGTACCCGCACCCAAAAGCACCATGATGATGTAGGCTAGATTATAGCGATCCACGGGAGCCTCATCCACGAGATCCTAAAGTGAGAGACAGGGAACAGTGCATGGGTGGGTGTAAGTGCATGTCGAGATAGATGCATCCTTTGTTAAATGCATGGAGGATCCTACACCAAGTTTACCACTCAATTTTTCTGACAAGAAAGCAGGGTATAAGCGCAACACAGGAACGAGGGAACACACCATTTTGGGTTCGTCGTTCAAGGATCCAACCTTGGGTGTAGAGAGAGTCTCATCTTGTAACTTGTCGTAGTCCATCTTGCGATCAAGTTAGTATACACGATGCGTGTAGGTAAAGTCCGTTCTAAGTTCTTGTGGGCTACGATTCTCAAATGTCGTGTCGCCCAAATTCCCACTGCCTTCTACTAGTGCGTGTAATCGGTATCGGAGTGATTACACAGCGAAGCTGTTCAGGATTTCGATCCCGCTATATACGTCTTGTCGCTGCTGAAACGGCTGGATACTTCACGAGTTTCCCAACCGTGCAATGCAAGTGCGGGTTCCGCTGTTAAGGAAGGGGTGAATGAGTGTCATGTAAGACGAGCAACATGCAGACGGGTGAGATGAGCGCAGCAAGTAGAGATTAGTACAACAAGAACAAGCACGCAACGTCAGGGGTCACCAACGCTATGCGAAGGCTATGGCGGAGGTCCTTGCCGCCGCGCCTTCGACGTGTCACAATCCCTAACGCCAGGGAAAACAGAGTTATCTCCATAGCGATATGGGGTGCGCGGCGTGGGACGCAATAATCCGTATTTTCTCCACTCAAGACACATTAATCCACAGCATGCCACTCGGGCATTTGGCTCAGTGTCGAGCTTTTTATACCTTCGCAGTGTGCTGTGAGTCTCATTTTTTGGTTATCTTCCCTGGCCCGAAATCTGTTTGCAGGAGGGGATCCAGGCCAGGACAGATAACTGGGGGTCTTCTCGAGGGTGGATGGGTTCACTCGCCGGGTGAAATGGACTGAATCAGAGACACTTCAAGGGCATGGATATCTCGCTCGTAGTGTGATACATGGAAGATTAAACGAATCCAATCGATTTTAGATCTGTGTAAACGTAGAGAATCAGATGTTGTAGCCCTTCATTGGACCCCACACCTCTCAGCCTGCGTCCGTTGCCATTAAGCTGGAGACGACCTGCCCTCAAGTTCTTCTCGCTGCTGTGGCGACTCGCCTGAGCTGACATTCACCCTAACTTGGCACCGGCACGTTATGTCCAACATGTGTAATTCGCAGGTTTTGCGGCAGCAGTAATATCCCTCTCCTTGTGGAGATCTCGTGTCGTTTCGCTATCGATATCAAGTCGGACTCAGGCTGACACTAGGCAAGTCAGCGCCGTGCTCCGACCCTGCACAGCTGTGGGACTTTGCATTACCCTGGTTTGTCTCACCTCACTGGTTTATACTTGATTCCACTCCTACTTTCACTCCTGTCCAGATAAGCACAGCGCTGGGGCACATGCTAGGTTCTCGCAACTAGTCTCGACGAACCTCACACACTCCATCCAGTCCGGCAGCCGTGCGTTCCAGTCCTAGCCAGGTCACGTAGGTAGCCTTGTCATCATTCAAGCGACAAGAATCGTCTCAGGACGACAGTTCTCGGCGTGGACCTACAGAAGGACGACTTGATGAGGAAATCCAACTGCAGCAAGATTCAACATTGGTAAGCAGGGGCCCTCACACGAGACATAATACGCAAATTTACGGCATCGCTCTGTTAGTATACGCCTCGTGCTATACACGTCATCTACGTTGGTGTGGATATTACCCTTGCTCGCGTTTACGAACCGGGTCAAGTGGCCAACGGGCAAGATCGCGTTCGGAGTTGTATGACGAGCCGAATCAGTGCATCATCCCTGAAGGACCACGTCTTGACGTATGCACGGCAGCAGTATCCTCAAGCGTACTACTGAGCACCCCCTTCCTGAACTGCATCACTCGATTAGAAGTCGAGTGAAGTTAACAAACTCAATATCGGCCCTATTAGACTCCTACTCTCCAGTGATTCCGTTCAGACCTCCAGCTCTTTAATACTTCTTCATAGTGACTACACGACCAACGTATCAGACTGAAACCCCACAGCTTTAGTATCCTTTCCTCGAAGCTACTGTCATTGACTCTCATTATTTATTGCATTAGTCTAACTGGACGTCTATCCTAGGATAGTCGCTTAAGGCCTCGAGATATGGGGAATCGATGCTCCAACTGCGAAGCCAACAGTCGAGACACCATCTCCGATTTTGAGTTAGCACTTCAGCGTGGGAATCGTGTCCCTCTCTATGAGGCTGATGATTACTCCGATGCTGACATTTCTGCGCAGATTCAGCCACGCCAAGTGACACCAGCACGGGCCAGGCACAATTCACCCCCAGTGTCCCCACAGCAACAACAACAGCAGCTGGAAGAGCAGCCGATCCGAGGCTCCACCACCCCAGCTGCATCGCCTTCCAAGCTCGCAGAGGAGAAACCATCGGTACTGAACGCTCTTGCGAATGCCCCAGCAGCAATCATTGACTGGCTCACTTCATCCACAACACCTCAAACCGCAAATCACTCACGGGCATTCACCGCAAGCGTTATAACTTCTGAGTCGTCAGGTCTTCGATCCCATCAAACAGTTAGTGCAAGTCCTTCGCAGTTTGCAGATCAGAGTGCCTCGCAGACATCGAGTACGCTTGCATCTTGCCAGACGGCCTCCTCGTCGCAAGCACCGCAAGCCCTGGGTGATTATGCTGCCAATCTTCACAAAGGTCTAGCAACATCGCGGCAAGCTTCTCGTCCTCGCTCGTTCTTTCCAAACTCGCGCCGACGATTGCGTCCGCGTGCCTCTCCGGGACAAACCCTGACTCCAGAGCCAGCCTCTCCAGACCCATCTCAATTGCTTCCTCAGTCACCACATCAGACTGTTGAACAGAAGCCCATTCCTTCCCCAGAGTCGCTACCGGGTACCCTTCCTGTCAACTCCTTCCCCTCGCCCTCAACGACGACAGAGTCGACCACTCTCTCAAAGAGCTCTCGTGCTACGATCTCACCTCCCCCAATGATATCTCGTAACTTTGCTCCAATGCCCCTTGCTGCTCAGATTCCAAAGCCAGTATCGTTCGCAACTGACCAGCACAGTAGTACCAAATCAACGCTAGCAAAGCTCCGAGCGCTAAGACCCGTGGTTCAACGCAAGGCAAAGCACCATCACTTTACGGATCCACGCCGTAAAATGCAAGGTGGCCACTTCCTAAGACGACCACCGCCGGTTCCCGAAAGTAGTACGACTGTGGCGGTTGGGGAGAGCACTGCGATCCCTCGCGAAGAACAGCACTACATAGACGAGGAGGAGGATGCGCTTGCCGCAGATCCCTCAGAATGGGGCGGAGCAACGCCATCAATCGCTCCATCCTTTCTGGCTGTAAAGCCAACACGATTTTCATTGTCTCACAGGCGTAGCGTTGATGTAACACGATCGCTCCGAACTCGTGGTGACGAAGAGCCATCCAGTGGCGATGGAGACGAAAGCGCACCAAGTGGGGGAGGCTCTAGACCAGGCGTTCCAATTAACCCAATCGAGCCAACCGATGTTGAGGTGATCGAAGAGGGGCCTTACAATCTTAGAGACGACGATTCCGATGGCGACGAGCCAACCAAAGCAGAAAACTTGAGGCGCGCTCGGACTCTTTCTATCCCTGGGGGGGCATTCACTGGTGACAGGTTCGCACATTCACTAACATCAGCGAACCCTCGCCCACTGGTCGCTCTCCAGCCTATGATGAAAAATCCGTTGTCCTTATCACAAATCATCATCGCCGCACTCCCTGCAAGCCCATTAGAAGAGAAGGACTCTCGAGCGAGATCGTTGACTCCAGGGGCAGCGCACCTTCTACGTCTCGATCAGCTCAACAAGTTTGCAACAAGTTCAATGTCTCAGCGACAAGGTCAGGTGGGAGCACTTGCATTTTCTCCCAACTTGGGGGCGATAACGACGAATGGCAAAGCGGTCCCGACCGATGACGGCCTTGGAGATTGCGATTCCTCCATATTCCGCCGAAGCTATAATGGGGTGTTGCTCTCCAAGTCTGTGGACCACACCTGGAACGACAACTACGACGGTGAACTCTATGACGGATCGGACAGCGACTCGTCAGATGACTCCGAGCTGTGTAGTTCTGACGATGAAGACACCTCCGCCCTGGAGTTTATTATCGAGAGACGCATCGACTGCTACGAGCGTCGCAAGGTGCTTGCGGAATATCGCCAAAAACAGTTCTTTGAGGATCAGCGGGCTCGGGAGGAGCGGTTGGAACGGATACATCAGGCACGGATGCAAGCTCTGGAAAAACTCTTTGCACAAGAACGTGAAGAGCTTATTGCGCAAGTCACAGTTGCATCACCCACACCTACGCCCTGCTCCAGCCAGGACTCACCAGAAGAAGAAGCTGGGCAGAGAGATGGTCACACAGAAAGTGAAGGCGGACAATCGAGCGGTTCAGACCTGGAGACGTATCTTGCGCGATTACAAATTCGGCACACCAATCAACAGCGTCTGCTGGCAGGCTATAATGAGAGCGAGCTTAAGCTCCTATCCACATTCCATGCCAATGAGGCATACGCAATGATGGCATATCTTAGGAACTACATTGGCTCCCCTCCCGATCAGGGGATTACTTCACTCTCGGAGGAGTTAGAGCAAGTCACAAAGATGATTGAGCTCGCCAAATTCTTAGGGGAACGGCGAAGGCAACGATACTTGACAACCCACGACCGAAAGAGTCAGAAAATAGGCAAACACCACAGATTCAATAGCAGAGGCCCTCTGCAGTGCCGCCGTGTCTTCCCCCCAACACTTCACAGCCTTCTCCTCCACATTCGTATTTTACGCAACGCAGCTGCTTGGCATGAAACTTGGCCTCCCACGGGTTACGCATATGAGGCCTTTCGTGACGCTGCCGTGGAGGGTTGGAATAGTGCAAGGCGATCAAGACGAAAGATTGGTCCGGAATTATTACTCACTCCGGTTATTGTTAAGAAGCTTCGACGCGCAGGAAACCTGTACGAGCAAGAGCTCAAACGATACTACTTGCAGGCGTTTTTGCGTGGAGACCTTCCTAAGATGATAACCGCATATCCCCACTCCACCACACTGACAACGTCGGAAGAAGAAGATTCTACATCATCATCATCTTCTTCATCATCATCCGCTGACTCATCCAGCTCGTCTAGTTCATCCAGCGAGAGCTCTGAAGTAGAGCTCGAGGAAGGTGGCGTCCTGGATAGCCAGTTCATCCAATCTCGAGAAAGTAATGAGGATGACGAACCGAGCGAGTTAGTGTATGAACATGATGAGGAGGATAATGAGGAAGCGGACGAGGAGAGTGAAGGTGATGACGAGTTAGTTTCGCCCGAATCACTCGATCGAGCAGTGTCAGAGTCGACCCTGCAATCTGGTACCCGTAGTGAAGACGACGAGCGCTCTGCAAAAGGTGACTCAAAGCATGTCGTGATTTCTGCAAGACACAGCAGGCAATTTGCAAGGTACGTTGAGAGAATCATTCGCCATCGACTGCTGGTACTGAAGCGGTCTAAAACACTCGAAAGGCTTTCGCTCCTCAAAAGAAAGCCTGAGCTTGTCCCAGCTCCGCTCAGAGATTTACTCGAACGCAAAGTTCCTTGCGCATGGCTTTTGGAACCAGAGGACGACCAATCCATTGTATTACCCGCCGCTATCATCAAGACCGCGAATCCAACTTCTCAGCAAAGCGGTGCATCCCAGCCTAGGCACACCAAGATCCAGCATATGCGAATTCTCCCTCCACAACTTGGCAAGCCGCTCTCCTCATTATTGGCGCCCAACGCTTGGGAGCTCCAGTTGCAAGGACACCGACAGTGGCTCGATTCCGAAGCGAGAAAGAGCGAAGCCGGAGCCGAAGCCAATGGCGACACAGAAGCCAGCAGCGGTGCTGAGCGCACTAGTCACACGGATCCTAGCTTAGCTCGTGAAGTGTTGACAATTTTAGCACGTGTAGAGGAATTCCTTCAACAGGAAGAGGCCGAGCGAGCACGGATCTGGCGTGAGAAGTTAGATTCCGCAGCGTTTTTGGATATGAGTAGTAGTAGTGATGTATGAACAGCAGAAGAAAATACCACGTTGCGAGAATAAAGATAGATCACAAATACCTGAGGATGTGCCGACACTTGCGAGAGAATTGCAACCTAGTGTCGGTTGCATGGGTTGCAGTCAAGTTCACCGTGAAGACGGCAAGCACCGCAACCGCAGTTGACAGGAGGAGTAACACCGGGAGTGATAGGGTGCTCTTTGTTGCAGTTGGTGCAAATCCAGATGTTCTTGCTCAGTTCACCGGCGTCGGCCTCGTTCTGCAGCAGGTCTTCGTAGTCACCACGCTTAAATGCAGCGTTAATTGAGTTGCGGAAGCGTTCCATCGCTGCGGTGCCATCAACAATGTCCTTACGGTGACGCTCAAGCTTATTCAGGTCAAGATGGTTGGATTCAATAAGATCGTGAACAGATTCACAGGCTTGGACGAGCATGTCGACCTGGGTCTCGAACAATCGCTTTGAGGCATCCGAGCGCATGTGATAGCCCAATGCGAACAGCCATTGAAGGGCATTGCGTGATCGGATGACTTCGCTTAAGGCTTGTTGAACAAAGTGGAAACGGTTGGTAAGGTCTTCTCCAGATGTGCTACCAGTGGTAGATCCAGTGCTAGTATTACGGCTTAGGGTAGGTTGCATGTGGGGAGGCTCGTCCGTAGAATCTGCAGACTCAAGCCAGGACAAGCTGTTTTGATGCTGTAGACTGGGCTGTGAGTGCAACAGAGCAGTGCGCAGGGAGGATGTTCTTGAGACGAATGCTCGGACTGCGCTGCTAGCGGCTTTACGCAAGTGACGCTCAATCTGTCGATGCAACTGACGCGCAAGCTGCACACCTTCTGAGTGCTGCTGATAGCGCTTGTAGTAGTACTGATACTTCTGTAGCAAGAGGTTGGAGTTGACTGAGTTCATATCCGTTGCATTCTTGACAGATTCGTCAACGTTACCCTTGTTGAAGTTCTCGCAAACGTAATAACCACCTGTAGAGGAGCCATGCTCACTCCATGGCTTCAAGCATAGCCAGCAATACTCAAAGCGGCACTTGGCGCATGTCATGTGATTACATGCACGATTCTTTTCAGTTCTAACCTTGCATTGTGGGCAGGGCTTGGTACGAGCGGCAAGCCACATTCGCGTCGCCTCGTCCGTGCCGCAGCGCTCCATCCACGACTTGGCCAGGTCGCACGGAGCGGGAGCATGGCTAGCAGCATTGCACTTGAAGCAGAAGGTGTGACCACACTCACACTCGACGGTTTCGGCACCCAAATCACCATGTGGATCTCGAATGACATAAGGGCCACTGCCATAACCAGCCTTGGTTGAATTAACCTTTGAGTGGTTCCAACTGATGTATCGAGCAGGTGGAAGACGGTTCTTGTTGGCGGCAGTGTTGGCATTGTCCTTGCTTTCGCTTTCGACTTTGGGAGGCGAGGTAAAATCAACCTTGAGAGTTTCTTCAGGCCTCTCTGCAGTGTTAGTTGCCACAAAATCAGGCACCACCTCTCCTTCGTCGCCGTCTTCATCATCAGAAGACTTCGCACGCGCATCGCGTTCACAATTGGGATTGGGACACCAGCGCATATTCCCGGTGGATTCGACGTAAGAGTCAAGCATCCAAAGAATGCACTTGGTCATGGCCTCCTTGCCTTCCTCCACCAACTCCTTGCCCGTCTTCCAATCAACACGTGGACGGTCAGCGATAAATTTCTGGAAGAAGGACATGGGAATGAGGGACTCACAAGCAACTTCGACTTCGTTGTAGCCTGTGACCACACGTGTAGTCTTGCCATCAACAACCTGTTCCTTGTAAACGGGCTTCTTAATCTTGTCTCGACCTGGACATGAAAGGTGCAGGACTTGTCGGCCATGCTTTTCATACTCAGACCACATGAGGTTGGACCAGCAGTCTGCACAGAAAAAGTGGCCACAACCGAGCGCTGCACCTTCTTCAGCTGGGACTTCATCACAGTATGCAGTGTTGCACTGCATCATGGTTCCAGGAGGATAAGTGGTAATGGAAGCAGGAGGCGATGCTGCGGAGGATGCAGATGGCGCGGAGGCTGGTCCCTTAGAGCTTGAATCGCTGTCCTTGTCATCCTTGTCCTCCGTACGAGAGAACGAGTTCTGGCGACTGAGGGCGCGCACAAGAGTAGGGGCATCCATGGGAGGCGGATGGAAGTCAGATGACTCTCCCTCCTTGGGTCGAGGCAAACCCGCGATACGACGAATGCGCTCGGGATCTTCGAGCCAAGCCGCGTTGAGCTTCTTGATATCCCAGGAGTATTTGCGCATCAGGGAAGCCACTTGGTCCTCGGTCAAGAAGAGCAAGTCCGCGAGGTTTGTCAACGTCTCACGCATGGCACTGTAAAGCTGCGCGCGATTCAACACTTCATAGTCGGGACGCGATGCGATGGCGCTCTCCGGCTGCTCAAAGTCGTCATAAGCATAGAGAGTAGATGCCTGCTTCTCTTCAATCTGCCAGCCTTCGAAGTCTCCTGCAGAGATTTCGACTAGATTTTGCGGGATGTAAGCAATTACAGTTGGATGATAAGGTGAAGACATGATTCAGATTCGAAATCTGGTCACATACCGAGTCAAAAGCGGTCCTCTGTCTGTAGAGCATAGGTGTTCACGTAAATCATCACGAGCCACAGCCGAAAGAAAACTAACGGAGTCATTTTTGAAGTACGTACAATCTGCCCAACCGTCAGCACCTGACATGATAGAGCAATGCCTATAAGCGAATGGAATACATGTGTAGCCATGAGGGTCCTGTAAGCGCGAGCCGTACAAACATCCGCTTAAGCCCAGTTCGCGAGATATCTTTCCAAGTCCGCCCTCTCGGGGATCTTTGCGAGTCTAGGCGGCGAGCTACGAGCCTCTCGGCATATGTATCCAGTGAGAGGACAGCTGGAGTGTCGATTGAGCCCACTTAGTACCACAGGCGAAGTGCACCTGACCCGAGCTGGGCGTCCCAATGGGACTCAGTCTGAGTCATGCAATTCTCGATCCCAGCAGGTTTACGGTCAAAAATGGGATAAAGGCCGTTAATAACAGCGTCAAAACCCAGCTGTACACGCTAACCACTGCGGTACACATCATCTTCAGCTATTATAACACATATAGCGTGCGCGTAGGACTAGAAATCAGCGTTGAAATGGGTTGGAAAACTCCCTGGCCTGGAGGGTGTGGAAGGATTCAAGACCACAAATGACTTGGAGCAGATTTACGGCTACGCAAAAATTGGGCACAACCGGGGGGGGGGGGGGGGGGGGAGAAAAAAAAAGGCCAAGGGGGAAAAAAAAGAAAAGAAAAAAAATACTTTTTTTAAAAGAGAAAAACAAAGAT